>JGI20214J51088_10003383_pt1 | contig 10502 bp, 7 predicted proteins | sample WetSurMetagenome_FD_51088 | JGI IMG/M metagenome (IMG submission 51088) | reverse complement strand
TTTATTTCGAATATCATTGCCGGGTACTCCATGACCTACCGCGGGGCATTTAAAATAGGTGACTTTATTGAAGTGGGTGAGCATATGGGCTTCGTTGAAGAGCAAAGGCTCCTCGTTACACGGTTAAGATCAAGGAAAAATGAAGATATATCAATTCCCAACTCAGTCCTGCTGAACAGCAATATTGTCAATTTCTCAAAAAGAGCCAAAGACCTGGGACTTATCCTCCATACGACGGTCGGTATTGGCTATGAAACCCCGTGGAGACTTGTGGATTCCATGCTGAAAGAGGCAGCAGACCGCTCTGAAGGGATTTTAAAGCAACCACCCCCATTCGTCCTGAAAAAGTCACTGGATACTTTTTGCGTGACTTACCAGATCAACGCATATTGCGACGATGCTTCAAAAATGTTTTACTACTATACCCTGCTGCATCAGAATATTCTGGATGTCTTCAACGAGAATGGCGTCCAGATCATGACCCCGGCTTATGAAGGTGATCCGGCAGAGCCTAAGATCGTTCCGAAGGCGCAATGGGAACCACCATTGATCTCAAACGCCGGCAACAAGTGACGTTTTGCCTGTGACAGGAGATTCGTAACCTGTGGGGCTGTACCCCAATTGTTGCATAATGCCTGCCGCATATTTATCAACCAGGTCGATTGTCTCCTGTTCCGGCGGATAGGGTTTGCGGTCGGGGCTTGGATTCTGTGCCAGGTACTTTTCGATATGCGGAACAATCCTGTTGAAATCACCCAGGCTAAACTGGTTATAAATCGTTTTCAGGTTGCCCTGGATATCGCAGAGAAACTGATCAAGGCTTACTTCAAAAAGGTTATCCTGCGGGATCAGGCCACGGTCGATGAAGTACCTGTCCATCAGTTTCCGGTATAGCATAACCACCTGTTCCCGTGAAAAGTCAGACGGAACATCCTGCAGCTGAACCCCCGGAAACACCGAGAGTATGAAGTGGTACAAGGATTCTATGACTTTGTAGGGGTTCCTGTGAATAAAGATGAACTTTGCATCGGGGAACATCTCAAGCAGCAGGGGAATCCTCCCCAGGTGGCAAGGATTTTTACCTATGTAGCGCGTTCCCCCCGTGTTGAACACTGCCTTGGCGATCATCTCATGGTAGGCTTCCTTCCATTGTGATATCGCGGCAGGTGACAAATCTCCGGTGAACAGTTCGTTACTGACAATTTTATCAAATTCAGCCGGAAAGAGAAAGAATTTATAGATTGTGGAAGGCTGGATGTTCATCATACCGAAATCCTCTTCCTGCGGAAAGTCCATGTCCATGCTTACATTGTCATAAGGTCTCTTCACAGGGACAAAAAAATTGATCACAGGTTTCAACCACCATGACTGGGTTAAAATAATATTCGGAAAAACCGTCTGAAAGGTTGTCGTATAGGCAGATTGCGGATCACTGCAAAGAAGATTGTGCATAAGGGTTGTTCCGCTGCGCCAAAAGCCAATGATAAAGACAGGCGGGGTCTCCGGCCTGTAGTCACGAATCCGCTTTTGCCAAATAAGTCTTTCCGCCAGAGTAAAAGGCTCAAGAATTCCGGCAATGGCCCGTGAAAGTATCAGTTTCGGACGGTATTTCGGCTCAGGCTCATGCATACCGAGGACTGCAGAGATGTTTTTTAAGTGGCTGCCGGCAAGCGTACTTATAGGAAAAGTAAATTCTGTCCTTCGCATTCGGTTATTCTGAATGTCGGATGTATATTATCCGGATTTTTATCAGGATTCAAATTTATTAAAAACTTTTGGATCCTTTGCTCGCCCGGGGATGTGAAATCTTATCCCAATATCAAAGCCATAAAAGATGGCATCTAATCCTACCGGCTTACCCTTTTCTGTATCGCCAGCATAATCAAATCCATACGCATTGAAACCCGCAAGGAGATCGACTACGCGGGAAAGTGAATATCCGCCGGTCAGTGTCGTTGTCCACGATAACCGTGAACCAACATCAAAGCCACCTATATCAGCTCTCAGTGACAAAGGCACTCTTGGGTGGGGAAAATAATTCAACCCGATACCGATTACCGGATCCCAGAATTCTGTTGTTTCGCCCAGGGAGGTTGTATCAAGTTTGCCTTCGGCCTCAATCGTAGTGTGAAAGTTATTATACCTGCATCCTATGTAAGAATCAAGGATGAATTTTTTATGCAACGGAAGTTTAATGCCGGCTATCAGTTCCGCCACATTCATCTTAAGATTTTGTGCCGAGACCAGTGCATCTTCGCCCTTGTAATCCGTGCGAACAACCTTATCGGATCCGAGCCTGTTATAGATATAGGTGGGTGAGGCAAAAAATTTACCTTTTGAAACTTCGGCAGTAATCATGAACCCCATTTCAATATTTTTCAGAAGGTCGATTGCCGGCACATCGAAATTTTGTGCCATATAGGTTGATGTTATTGTACCTGCAACCCATGGTATCCAGAAGAAGGGAGTCAGTTCAACATTCCATTTATGGGGATCTCCTGCAGGATAATATGCTGATGTATCCTGCCCTGAAAGTTTTTGAAAAGAGGAGACAGTAATTACCAATAGGATAATGGCAGTAATTTTAGGGAGTATTGATTTTGTCATATTCAAATTTTGAATCTGATGTTTCTAAATTAAATTTCCCGGCTTTTCACTATGAAGTTTCAGGTCTTGTTGCTTTCAGTGTCTCATCTGCAAGGTCAGGATCGATAGCTGAAATGGCGTCAAATTGTGTCAGGTGTACCTGCCCGGACAGTTCTTCAAGAAAATGTGATCTCTTCAGCCGATCCATGACCGGCCCTTTTACCTCGGACAGGTGCAGCATAATACCACCGTCCTTTAGTCTTTGATTGATCGCTTCAAGGCTCTCCAGCCCTGATGAGTCGATTGCATTCACGGCCGGACATTCAAGTATTACATGACGGACATCGGGATTGGCAGAAACCGCATCATTGATATACTCTTCAAGGAAGCGGGAGTTCGGGAAATAGAGGCTTTCATCAACCCTGAGGGAAAGAATGCCAGGATTCGTGACTACCTTGTGTCTTGTAACATTCCGGAAGCTCATTGTTCCGGGAATCTGGCCAACCACAGCCACATGCGGCCGGGATGTCTTGTACAGGTGCAGGAAGATGGAGAGGCCAACACCGGCGACAAGTCCTATTTCAACGCCTTCTGCCCATGTGACCAGGATCGTGGCCACCATTGCCGCAAAATCGGCTTTTGAATAAATAAAGGTACATTTCAGTGCTTTGAAGTCAGCCAGTGAAAGAACCGCAACGATGATAGTCGCTCCGAGGGTTGCCTTAGGCAGGAAGAACAGTAAAGGTGTCAAGAACAGGACGACGAGTGCAATACCGATAGCAGTATAAACTCCTGCTGCAGGAGTTTCAGCACCAGCCTGGAAGTTTACTACCGAACGGGCAAATCCGCCTGTAACCGGGAATCCCCCGGAAAACGATGAACCTACGTTAGAGGCGCCAAGGGCGATCAACTCCTGGTCGGGATCCACCCGTTGCCGGCGTTTGGCAGCAAGGGTAAGTGCCACCGAGATAGATTCGACATAACCAACGATGGAAATCAGGAGAGCAGGTACAATCAGCTTTCCAAAAAGCCCAAGATCAATATGAGGAACGGCGATTGCAGGAAGTCCTTTTGGAACCGTTCCCACGATGGACACCCCGTGGGAAGCAAAGCCGAAGATCCCGACTATTGCAATCGTTATGATGATGACAACGGCAGGGCCGGCTTTGGCCAGTATGTCAGATGCACGTGGCCCCATTTTCAGCTTCATCAGGAGTGGCTGAAGGCTTTTTCTCATCCAGAAAAGTACAGCAAGTGAGATAACGCCGATAACGGCTGTATATGGCACAATCTGTCCTGCATTTTTTACAAGTGAAACGGAAACATCCAGGAGGTTTTCCCCTTCAGCTTTGATTCCCAGCAACGGTGCAAACTGGCTGACAGCAATCTGGATCGCTGATGCAGTGATAAAACCGGAAATTACCGGATGGCTTAGAAAATTCGCTAAAAAGCCCAATCGCAGCAACCCCATAAGTAAAAGCAGCAACCCCGATATCAGCGCAAGAGAGATTGCCGCCCCCAGGTACTCCGGGGTTCCCTGCGATGCGATCTGACCCGCTGCGGCCGCAGTCATAAGACTGACAACTGCCACCGGCCCAACTGAAAGCGTGCGTGACGTTCCAAAGATCGCATAGAGTATCAGCGGCGCCATGGACGCATAGAGCCCCACCTGTGCAGGAAGTCCGGCAAGCTGGGCATACGCAAGTGATTGCGGGATCAGCATCATCGTAACAACCCCGCCAACGATCAGGTCATTGACAAGCGAACTTCGGTTATAAGTCGGGACCCACCCGAAGATGGGGAGGTACGATCGGATTATCCTGTATGCGCGCTTCATGGGCCGGTTTCGATTTTAATTGCAGGACTGCCAAACAATTTAACTGCAAGCATCGCAAAGAGAACCATAATGGGTAGTGCAAGAGCGACCATGATGAAAGCCCGCTGGTCTGTTGCCGGCACCGAAAACAGTGGTGCTATTGCAGCTCCCAGGTTCCTGGTCGACATACCGATGCTTTGAATGATCTTCTGGTCGCGTTTAAGCCCGAATCCAAACCAGAAAGGGAAGAGCGTCAGTACAAGGAAAAGGATGCATTGCGAAGCAACTGCCAGACTCCCTGCAACACTGATGATCCCTTTTCCATATACGATTACAATGAAAATAAATGTCAAAGCTGTAAATACCATCGTGATCTTCTTAACGACAGGCAGCATTTTTGCAGCAATTGCCAGAGACAACTGCAGGATGGCCATACCAATGACCAGGGGAATGAGTATCATCACGATTAGCGGCCGGGCAATTGCCCATGCTGTAACGCTCAGGCCTTTCACCATGAATGGAACCGCCAGGGGCATGAATATGATCGTGCCGATTGCCACAAGAAGCATAAATGCAGCAGTGTATCCCAGGTCACCTTTCGCTTTTCCAACAAAGAGAGGTACAAACGGTGCACAGGGGGCCATTCCCAGGAGGATAAGCCCGATCGCATAAGGATATTCAAGCGGAAGAACAAGCGTGATCAGGTAGGCAACTCCCGGACCTACAATAAATCCCCAGAAAAGAGTATGCGCAACAAACCAGATATTGCGCAAACCTTTGAGGGCAGATCCCGGGTTAAGCCTGAGACCCATATCCAGCAGGTTCCCGGCCATAAACACCACCAGTGATATTTTAAGACCAATTGTACTGAATTCAATAAAACTCATATCAATGATTTTTATTAGTTTAAATGAACTGCTCCTGATGATTTCAGTTAACCACTGCGATCAATTTCCTGCACGGTGCGACCGTGATAGCATACCACCTGAAATGTTCTTTGCCCTGAAACCGTTCTGCAGGAGTATGCGCGTTGCATAATATGCACGCTGTGCGGAGCGGCAAATTACAAGGATCTCCTTATCGCGGGGAAGTTCCCCAAGCCGGGCCCGGAGTTGAGGAAGTGGAATGTTCAGCGCCCCTTCAACCGACTCGACAGCTATTTCCGGTGGATTGCGAACATCGAGAAGGAAACCGTGATCTACAGAATCCCAGTGGGCAAGTGGCATGTCCCCGCGAAGGATATCAGCCGCCACCATCCCTGCAAAGTTTACCGGATCTTTTGCGCTGCCATATGGCGGCGCATAACAGAGTTCTGATTCCTCCAGGTCGTAGATCGTGCATCCCATCTGGATGGCCATGGCAAAGGAGTCTATCCGCTTCGGGACTCCGTCCTCCCCCATCACCTGGGCACCTAAGAGGCGACCATCTGATTTACGGAAAATGACTTTCAGTATCATAATCTTTCCTCCGGGATAGTAACCTGCATGTGAATTCGGGTAGAGGTAGATTTTCTCATAATCGGTATCCCCGAGACGGACCAGCGCCTTTTCACTTGCACCGGTCTGGGCAATGGCAGCATCAAAGAGTTTGCAGATGGAAGTGCCCTGTGTCCCGCGAAAATGAGCATCGCGGCCAGCGATCACATCGGCCACGATACGGCCCTGCCGGTTGGCAGGTCCTGCCAGCGGAATCAGTGTCCATTCCCCGGTAACAAAGTCCTTCACTTCAACAGCATCGCCAACAGCAAAGATATCGGGATCGGATGTCCTCATCTGATCATCAACCCGGATCCCTCCCCTCTTGCCTATCTCTAATCCAGCCATCTTTGCGAGTGCTGTTTCAGGGCGAACCCCGATAGCAAGCACAACGATATGTGCAGGGTACAATTTCCCCGATTCTGTCAGAACTTCAAGCGTGCCTGCATCTGTCTGCCGGAACCCGGCGACACCATCATTAAGCTCCACCTTTACACCATGCCGGCCCATATACCTCTCAACTAGCCTTGCCATTTCGGGATCGAGTGGTGGCATGACCTGGTTCATTTTTTCAATTAAAGTTACCTCGAGCCCGCGGTGCGCGAAATTTTCCACCATTTCGAGGCCGATAAATCCACCGCCTACCACCACAGCAGTCTTGGGTTTAGATATTGAATCATCAACAGTAAGAGGGTTTGTTTCGGAACGATCGTGGTCCCTGTCAAGCCATTCACGCATATGCCGTGCATCAGGCACAGTCCTCACAGAAAAGATTCCGGGAAGATCTATCCCTGGCAGGGGAGGTCTGATCGGCGCGGCCCCAGGGGAGAGAACGAGTTTATCGTATTTCTCAATGGTCTTTTCACCGGTAAGCAGATTCGTAAGTTCAACGGTCTTATCTGCTGCTGAGACGCCCGTCACTTCGCAGTTTGTCCTGCAATCGATGGCAAATACTGACCGGAACATCTGTTCCGTTGCAACCAGGAGGCTTGCCTCATTCTCAATTGAACCGCCCACGTGATAAGGCAAACCACAGTTTGCATATGAAACATAGGGTCCTCTTTCAACCAGGAGGATTTCAGCTTTTTCATCCACCCTGCGTAGCCGGGCTGCACATGATGCGCCACCGGCAACTCCGCCAACGATAATTACTTTCATGCTGTGATTCTTTAAGGTTATGAAAATAGATTCAACAGTGCAGTTGTTTACCCGAGCCTTGATCCGTCGGCCAGCGGTGCTGCTGCATCCGGAAGCCTGGCGGCAGTAACCTTCTTCCACTGTTCTTCGAGCAATTCTCTTGCTGCCTGTTCAAGGAATTCAGGAGCAGCCCATTTATGAACATCGAAGTTGTTTTTGATATATCCATGGCTCAGCATAAAGTCTTTTCCTATCTCGACAGAGACCATGTTCTGGGGTGACAGGTTCGGGACCATGTCGATATGTTTGATGCCCTCGTAAGTATCTTCAACATCCAGGTAAAATGTCTGTTTGTCGAGGATTGCTGCGGCAGCATGTTTATGTTCATTGCTCCAACGGCCAACCTTGATCATTCCCTTCATAAATGTGACAACGAGTTCCGGATGTTTTTCGGCCATCACATCGGTGCAGGTGATAACTGCCGGGATATTTGCTACCTGCAAGGTCCAGTCAGGATACCTTGAGAGGTCTTCTATGGCCTTAAACTTACCTGTTGCCTCCTGAAGATGCTGGAAAGGCTTGCTCTGTGTATAGATTGCATCTACCAGCCCCTTTTCCAGTGCGGTTTCAAGGGGACGGAATGCAAGGTCGTACTTATGATTTCTTTTGAGCCACAGTTCCGATGCATTCTCCATCGGTGGGCCAACCATTTCCGGATTATCATACCAATCGTCAGCATACGGAAATTCAACGATCTCCACATCCTTCCGTGTCATGCCATTCATCCGGAGCATCAGCTCAATGCCCTGTTCCTCCTGGATCCTCCACCAGTCATTTTTAATTGTATTAAGGCTTTTTGACAAGCCTATTTTTTTCCCTTTCAGTTCGATCATCCGATAGATATCGTCCCTTGAACGAACCATCATGCATCCGCCTTCATGGGGTGCGTGAGTAACCCCAAGCAACCTTGTCCGGCGGATGTCTGCCTGCACATGGATTGGCGGGAACAACCCGCCGAAGCGGATAAGGTTATCCAGGTTGTGAATGTAATGCGGATACCAGTTGTTCTCTTCAACAGAACGAAGAAATCCGTACTTCACCCCTATTTTTTTATACTCCTCCTTGGTCCAGCCAAGTTCCTGGTCAACATTGCTTGCTGATACCAGCGGACAGTTGGTATAATACACCTCTTCCCAGTTAAGTGGGACTGTCGCGAATTTTTTATCATTTCTTTCCTCGTTCATTGTTGCCGGTTTATGTTGTTACTGATTCCTGTAAATGTAAAAATTAAATTATCATAGGATAATTTGATTTTCTTAGTATTTTGATAAGTAAATTTTATGGTTACGAAATCAGGTTTAAGAGACTTCCGTCACGACCTCAGCGAGAATCTTTTTAACAAGTTCTATTGTATCCAGGATGACTTTTGACAGGATCCTGGATTTCAGAAAGATGATATATCCTTTATGATCAATATGCGGGATCTTCCATTCAACATCCAGGTAATGTATTAATCCCTGTTGTTCAAACTTATTAAAGAACACCGGAGAACCACCGCTTATAATATCTGAATTCAAAACAGCTGTTAGGATAGAATTATAGTCTGAACTGTAAAATTTCAGCCTCCTGTCAGGCAGTTCCCTGGCTGAGGTCAAACCGGCAGCTTCAGCCAGCCAACTATGGTAAGCAGGAGGACCGCCCTCTCCTCCCCACGGGTATTGGCGCATATCCCCGGAGGTTACCATTTCCAATTGTGCCAGGGGATGATCCGCCCGGCAAAAGTAAACTATCGGTGGGATCGGAACTTCAATCACCGTTACATCCTGATCCCTGAATATCCTGCGGCCTTTGTCAACAGCATAGACTTCAACGATCAGGTCCACCTGCTTATTTCTCAACATCCCCAGCCTGTATTCCCACTGAACACTTAGGAGATCCAGTGACAGCAACGGATATAAATTCATAAACCGCTCAATAAGCTTCCCTGAGATAGAAAAGTGGATATAGGGAGACAGGCAAATCTTAAGAAAGCCGGTGTCAATCCCCGACAGGAGGTTAATTTCCCGGGTCATGTTGCTGACATCATTCACAATCCTTTCTGCCATCTCTACAACGATTTCGCCATAAGTAGTAGGAATGATTGTTTTATTGGTCCGGATAAACAATTTCTGACCCAGCGTCTCTTCTGCGGCTTTAATGCTCAGGGATAACGCGGGTTGGGAGATATGAACCGCCTCTGCGGCAAGCCGGAAACTCCGGAATTTGGCAAGTGCGGCGATATGTTTTAGCTGTCTTAATTCTATCATAAATTTTTTTTATTAAAGTTATACTTTATTAACCGATCACAAAAAGTTTTTGTCCAGGGTATATCCGTAAATAAGTATCTTTAGGATTTATCATCTGCATCCACACAGATTTCTGTTATAACATGTTAAAAAAGACAATAACCTATGACCTGGCTTCAGCGATACCGTATTTCGAATTACTTTAAAAATTCAATTTGGATTTTACCGACAGCCGGTATGCTTCTTGCGATAGTAACCATCCGGATCCTTCATTCAATTGAGACGGATCTCGGATGGACAGCCGGATTCGACCCTGCAACCTCTATGACTGTCCTTGCTACCCTTGCCTCCTCAATATTTACACTGATCATTTTTGTGTGCTCAGCTTTACTTATTTCAGTTCAGCTTGCCAGCGCACAGCTCACACCAAGGTTTATCGGGCTGGTGTTCCAGAACCCGGTGACAAAACTCTCGCTGACCTTGTTCGTGTTCACTTTCACATTTACGCTGGCAGCACTGCTCAGGATTACCGGCACCGTACCCATGCTTACTGCATATGTCGCTACTATTGGAAGCCTTGGCAGCCTGGCTGTATTTATATTCCTGGTAAATGAAGTTGGACATGCCCTTCGGCCAAGCGGAGCATTAATCCTGATTGCACGCAGAGGTCATGATATGATCAGGACAGTCTATCCCCGTTTAATGTCGGAGCCGGAAAATTCGGCAAAGATCACCGGGAGTAATCTGGAAACGCAACCCAACACAACATTGTTCAACCAGAGGGAAGGGGTTGTTCTTGCTTTTGATACGGACGGGTTGGTATCTATCGCGCAACAGACAGATTGTATGATAGAACTGGTTCCGCAGGTTGGTGATTTTATTGGCGCCGGAGAGCCCCTGTTCAGGATCTTTGGCAAGGGAAAGCTACCCAGGGCAGAATCATTGTACCAATCTGTTGCGGTTGGCCCGGAACGAACGCTGCAGCAAGATCCAGGCTTTGCATTCCGGATCATGGTCGACATCGCTTCTAAGGGACTCTCCCCGGCTATTAACGACCCGACCACGGCAGTCCTCGTTATCGATCAGATCCAGCATCTGCTTCGCGAAGTTGGAACCAGGCATCTCGACGATGGATACAGAATGGATGAAAAAGGATTTGTCAGGCTTATNTACCGTACGCCCGGATGGCAGGATTTTGTAGGA
>JGI20214J51088_10003382_pt1 | contig 10507 bp, 7 predicted proteins | sample WetSurMetagenome_FD_51088 | JGI IMG/M metagenome (IMG submission 51088) | reverse complement strand
CGGGTCGGACCGGCCTGCGTGGTGACCGATGTGGGCAGCGTGAAGGGGCCGATCCTGGCGGCGGGGGATGCGGCGTTTCCGGATGGCCGATTCGTGGCGGGGCATCCGATCGCCGGCAAGGAGCAGTCCGGACCGGCTGCCGCTAGAGCGGACCTCTTTCACGGCGCGAACTGGCTCCTGACGCCCGGGGAGCGGACGCAGGCGGGGGCCGTGGAGCGTGTCGAGGCGCTTTGTCGGGCCGCCGGGGCTCGGGCTATTCGGATGGGTGCGGCCTGGCACGACGAGGTGTTCGCCACCGTCAGTCATCTGCCGCACCTCGCCGCCTATGCCCTGATGGATGCGGTGCTGGCCACCGAGCGGGGTGCCGAGCGCATCCGCTTCTCCGCGGGCGGCCTCCGCGACTTCACCCGCGTGGCGGGAAGCGATCCGGCCATGTGGCGCGACATCTTCCTGATGAATCGGGAGCCGGTGCTCCGGGTGCTGGCAGAATATCAGCGGGCTTTGGAGCGTCTGGCAGCCGCCATTCGCGACGGCGACGGGGAGCGTTTGGAGGCACGACTGCTCCAGGCTCGGGTCGCGCGGGAGGAACTCGTCCATCGCTCATGAAATCGTGACGCGACGCGGGCCGGAGACGGCCCTTTTGGTCGGCGTGGTTCGCCACCGACAGCCGCGATGGGAAGCTGAGGATTCGCTCGTCGAGTTGGAGCAATTGGCGCGCGCCGCGGGGGCGCGGGTGGCCGAGGTGGTGCTGCAGGATCGCGACCGGCTCGATCCCCGGTACCTTATCGGGAAGGGAAAGGCGGAAGAGATCCGGGGGCGCTGCAGCGGAGTGGACGTGGTCATCCTGGACGAGGAGCTGTCCGGCTCGCAGCAGCGGAATCTGGAGAAGCTGCTGGGGCGCCGCGTCGTGGACCGGACCGGTCTGATCCTGGACATCTTCGCTCAACGGGCGCAGACGCGCGAGGGGAAACTCCAGGTGGAGCTTGCGCAACTCGACTACCACCTGCCGCGCCTGGCCGGTGCCTGGACCCACCTCGAGCGGCTCGGGGGCGGGATCGGGACCCGGGGCCCCGGTGAAACACAACTCGAATCCGACCGCCGACGGGTCAAGACGCGGATGGCCAAGATCCGACGGGACCTGGAGCAAGTGCGGCGCCATCGCGCGCTGCTGCGCCGGCCGCGGCGGAAGATCCCCTTCCCCATCGTCGCACTGGTCGGCTACACAAACGCGGGAAAATCCTCCCTGATGAACGCGCTGACCCGGGCGGGCGTTGTGGTCCGGGATCAGCTGTTTGCCACGCTGGATCCGACGCTGCGCCGGCTGACCTTGCCGGGAGACCGCGTTGCCCTCCTCTCGGACACGGTCGGTTTTATCCGGAAGATCCCGCACCAGCTGGTCGCCGCGTTCCAGGCCACGCTGGAAGAGGTGCAGGAAGCGGAGCTCCTGCTCCACGTGGTGGATGTCAGTCATCCGCACGCGGAGTTGCAGCAGGCGGCGGTGGAGGCCGTGCTGGGCGAGCTCGGCTTGGCGGATCGTCCCACCATCCTGGCGTACAACAAGATCGATCGGCTCGGCCGGCGACCGGATTTTCCGTGGGGGCCGGGAAGCGGCCGTGTGGCCATCTCGGCCAAGACGGGCGACGGTCTGGACGACCTGCGACGCGAGATCGTGGCAGGGCTGGACGGGGCGCTTTCGACGACGACCACAGCACCGCGCTCCCCCGAGCGTGAGAGGAGCGAGGCGCCGTGTTGACGCTGGCGAATCGCCTGACCATTCTGCGCATCCTGATGACGCCCGCCATCACGATCCTCTTGCTCTACAGGCACATGGAAGCGGCAATCGCCCTCTTCTTGCTGGCGGGGATCACGGACGGTTTGGACGGGTTCGTGGCCCGGCGCCGCGGCCAGCGGACGGCCCTGGGCATGGTCCTGGACCCCTTGGCCGACAAGCTGTTGCTGATGTCCTCGGTGATCACCCTGACCATTCTCCGGGAGTTGCCGCGGTGGTTCACCATCATCGTGGTGAGTCGTGATCTGATACTCATCGGCGGCGCGGTGATCCTGTACATGTTCGTCGGGAAGGTCTCCATGCCGCCGTCATGGCTGGGGAAGTGGACGACGTGCTTGCAGATCGCGACCGTGCTGTTGGGCATGTTGGACAATCTCGTGCCCGTCCTGCGGGTCACCGTGATGCCCTGCGCGGTGATCACGACGGCCCTGACGATCGCTTCAGGTCTCGATTACGTCTATCGCGGCACCCGCCTTCTGAACGACCAGTGATGTGCCACTCGGGCGTCTCCGTCCCGTCTAGTCTCGGCTCGGTGAGTAGGTCGTCGGGCCGCGTCCGAACGCGGCTGCGGCCAAGACCGCGCGACCGTATGATCCGCCGCACCGGCGGTTGAGGGATATCGCATGGCGACGAAGTCGCTGACGATCCAGGCAGTGGAGGCGGGCAGTCCGGCGGCCGAAGCGGGTGTCACGGCGGGTGCAACGCTGGTCAGCGTGAACGGCAAACCGATCCAGGACGCACTGGAGCTGCGCTTTGCGGAGACGGCGAGCCGGGTCGTCCTGGTCTGGCGAGACGACGGAGGGACCGAACGCCGATCGACCATCCGGAAACCGGATGACCTGGCGCTCGGCTTGGAGGTGGATCCCCTCAAGATGCACGCCTGCAACAACAAGTGCGCCTTCTGTTTCGCCCATCAAAACGCCCGGAGGATGCGCCGAGCGCTCTACTTCAAAGACGACGACTACCGGTTCTCCTTCCTGAACGGCAATTTCGCCACGCTGACGAATCTGACCGAGGCGGACACCGCGCGAATCATCGCGCAACGGCTATCGCCGCTGTACGTCTCGGTCCACGCCACCGACTGGGCACTTCGGCGCCAGCTCCTCGGCAACCCGAACGCACCGGACGTGCTTGAGCAGATCGCCCGATTTGCCGCCGCTCGAATTGCCATACACACCCAGGTGGTTCTCTGCCCGGGGCTCAACGACGGCGCCCAGTTGGCCAAGACCCTTGAGGACCTATCGTCCTTCCATCCCTTTGTCGAAACCGTTGCCTTGGTCCCCGTCGGGCTCACGCAGTACCGGGAGAAGCTCCCGGTGCTCCGGTCGCCCGATCCCGACTACGCCCGCGCGTTGCTGCGGTGGGCCGAGCCGTGGCGGCGGCGGTTCCGGCAGGATCTGGGGACACGATTCGCCTTTCCGTCCGATGAGTTCTATCTTCTGGCGGGCCGTCCCTTCCCGTCGGGGCAGAGCTATGAAGGGTATCCACAACTCGGGAACGGCGTCGGCGGATGTCGGAAATTCCTGGACGAGTTTCGGCGTCTGGCAGGCAACCTCCCCGCCGCCCTGGCGCCGATGCGGCGCGCGAGTGTCGTCACCGGGACGCTGGCGGTGCCCGTGCTGGCCGATGCGGTGGCCCGTCTGAACCGAGTACACGGCCTCCGCGTCGATCTGATCCCGGTGGCTAACACCTTCTTCGGCGGGTCGGTCACCTGTGCAGGACTCCTGACCGGGATGGACATTCGCCGGACGCTCGATCAGGAACGGGCCCGCGTCGGTGACGTCGTCCTGATTCCCGAGGTTGCCTTCAAGGATGAGGAGAATATCCTTCTCGATGACGTGACACTCGCCGACGTGGAAGCCGGGATCGGCCGGCGAGTCCTCCGCGTAGAGGCCACGGCGCGCGGGTTGGCGCGGACGCTCTGCGACGCCTTCCCGGAGTAGTACGACACCGCACGTACTCGCTGTCGCGGTCGGCGACGGGCACGGTTTGCCTCGGCCGAGACGCCGCGACTCCATCAGATTCTCCTGCCTCCGGGCGACCCGTGTGCTGTCGAGTTGCGCGGGCGACAGGGGTCGCCAGGCGGCGGGCCGATTTTCCCCTTGACGAGACTGGCCGACAGCATGTAATAGGCCTAAGAGAACCCCTGCTGTGCGCATGGGGTCCGATCCAGCCCATATGCTCATGCGGATCACTGACGGGTCGGTTGGGCCATTCCCCGGCACCCCGGGGGAAAGAGCCGCTCTTGCGGCCTTGACGGAAGAGAGGAGGGAGTCATGACAATGCGTCGAGTGGGCATTCCGCTTGCCTTACTCTTACTGGCGGCGTTTGCCGCGCCGGTGCTCGCGGGGGAGATGGGCCTGATCACCGGGTCGGACAAGGGCACCTATTACCAGTTCGGCCTGAACCTGCAGCGCCTGGTCAAACAGGGTGATATCGACCTCAACGTCTATACCTCGAAAGGCTCGGTCGAGAACATCTACGCGGTGTTTCAGCGACCGGCAACCCAGATGGGAATCGTCCAATCGGATGTTTTGGCTTTTGTCGCGCGGGTGCAAACCGATCCCGTGCTGAAGCGGATCGGGAAGAAGATCAAGATGGTGTTCCCTCTCTACAACGAGGAGATTCATGTGCTGGGCCGGAGCGACATCGCGGACTTCGACGACCTGGCGGACAAGCGAGTGGCCATCGGGCGGGAAGGGAGCGGGACGTACCTGACGGCGCGGCTCCTCTTCAAGGTGTCCGAGGTGCAGCCGAAGGAAATGGTGCTCATCGACACCGATGAGGCGCTCGCCGAATTGAAGGCCGGGCGAATCGACGCCATGTTCTACGTCGCCGGGTATCCGGTCAAGTTGTTCGCAGAGGGCGTCAGCGACACCGACGGGTTGGCGCTGATCCCGATCACCAACAAGAGCATCGTCGAATTCTACCCCACGGTCGAGATCCCGGCCCGGACCTACAGTTGGCAGGCCAACCCGCTGAACACGGTTGCGGTCAAGGCGGTCCTGGTGTCGTACGACTTCCGGCGCGCCGATTGCGACTATGTGGGGCGATTCTCCCAGATCCTGCAGAGCAATCTGGAATGGCTCAAGCGGAACGGCCATCCGAAGTGGAAGTTCGTCGATCTGGAGTATCCCCTGAAGGGCTGGGAGCAGTACGATTGCGTCCGAAAGTACATCCAGAAACCTGGTCGCGCGGCGCCGACCAAGGCGAAGTCCGCCGCCAATCCAGTGCTCGACGCGATCAAGGATATGCTGGCTGAGTAACGACCCTGGCGAGCGTCGGCCGCGCGACCGACCTGTTGGGACACGCGCGTGATCGCGGCAGAGACGCGCGTTGGGTTGTCGGTGCGGACTCGCCAGGCATACACCGGAGCGCGGGCCGCAAGAGGTCTGGCCTGGCAATGGGCTTCGAAATGACCACCACCATGGCACCGCAATTGGTGACTGGCGGCGGCCGGCCGGCCGGCAACGAGGCGTGTCTGCCGGCCAGCCGCCTGTCGGAGCGCGAGAGCGAGCGACCGGGTCGCGTGCCGGGGCAGTTGATCGCGGGTCGGTTTCGCGTCATTCAGACGCTTGGCACGGGGAGCCTCGGAGCGGTGTACCTCTGTGTGGAGACCGCGANGGCCAAAACCGTCGCCGTCAAGCTGTTTCGCCGCGACCTCGCGAAGGACGAGGAGTTCGCCGATGCCCTTCGAACTCAGGCGGCGCGCGCCATCGCGCTCGGCGAACGGCACGACGGCATCGTTCGGGTTCACGAATGCGGTCGGTCGGCCGACGGGAATCTGTTCGTCGTGATGGAATTCCTCAAAGGCCGAAGCCTCGCGGATATCATTCGCGACGATGGCCCCCTGGAGGTCCACCGAACCCTGCGCCTGTGCGGTCACGTGGTCGCGGCACTGGAGGTCGCGCATGGAATGGGCGTGGTGCACGGGAATCTCCGGCCGCACCACGTGATGGTCGCAGGGTCGGGGGACGACGAGATCGTCAAATTGAAGGGGTTCGAGGCGTCGGGTGCCAGGGAGATCGGTCTGGCGGGCCACTTGCGCCGCGCCGGCGCCGTCCCATCCTTTCCGGAGTATACCGCACCGGAGGAGATCGAGGGGGATACCGTCACCCCCCGGACGGACATCTATGCGCTCGGTGTGATGCTCTTCGAGATGCTGAGCGGCGGGGTTCCGTTTCGCGGAACGACACCCGATGGCGTGTTGGCGCGGCATCTACAGGACACGCCGCCGGCCCTGGATTCGCGCCGACAGGGCATCCCGGGCGTGGTCACCCTCCGGGTGAGCCAGGCGCTGGAAAAGGAGCCGGAGAAGCGCCAGCGATACGTCGGCGATGTCATTAACGAGTACCTCTTCGATCTGGCAGTCGACGAGCTGCTGGAGGAGGCAGCACGGAATCGCCCCTGGGCGGTCCGGAAGATGTCCGCGGCGGTCCAGGCCTGCCTACCCAGAGCGAGCGACGATGGAGAAGGGCGGACGGTGGGGAGGATCGTCTTGAAGACCCTCGCCGGCGCTGCGGTCGCGACTGCCGTGCTCGCTCCGGTGGTCTGGGTCGCGTCGCCGTTCTGGCTGCCGGTATTCCGGAATGCGGCGTCGGTCGGATCGACGGTCCCGGATTCCCGCAACGCAGAGCGGGGCGGAGGGGGCGGGTCGGCGATGCTGCCGGCGAGACCGTCCGGACCGACCATCCCGGTCGACTCTCCGGTTGAGGCCGTCGACACGGAAAACACACCTGTGCACACCCCGGAGGAGATTCGCGAGCAGAGGCGCTCTGCCACCGTTCGTGCCCGACAGGATGGGAGAATGCCGTCCACCGTGAGCGGGCCCGTGGGACGGGGCTCGCGCATCAAGGGTGCTCCACAGCGGAGTGCGCGAGGGGCGGATCAACCGCCGATTTCGACCGCCGTGGAGCCAAACGCCCGGCCCGACCGACCCGCCGGTGAGCCGGCGCCTCCCCGCCGCGAGGCGCCCGCGCCCCGGGGAGAGGTCAACGATCCCGGGGCGATCATAGACTGGTTGCTGCGGGGACGTTGATCGGACCGTCCGCCTCTCCGCCGGAGACGTCCCGTCTCCTTTCCTCGGTAGGTCGCGTGGCGCTCATTCCATATTGCGATGCTCCCCTGTCCGGCCCACAAGGTCTTGGAGAGTTCCCAGATTACCGACGGCCGGCGTACGCGGCGCGGGTCTTGGCGGGAGACGGATGCGACGCGCTATCGCACACTTGACACAAGCCGACCCGGTCCTGCGGGCGATCATCGAGCGCGTCGGCCCCTGCCGCATCCAGTTCGCGGAGCCGGATTTCGAGACGCTGGCACGGAGTATCGTTTTTCAGCAACTCAGTGGCGCGTCGGCGCGCGCGATCTTTTCCCGTGTGAAGGCGGCAACGATCGGCAACGGACGGATGACGCCAAGCCGGATNCTGTCGCTCGGGGACCGGGACCTTCGTGCCGCCGGGCTGTCCCAGCAGAAAACGGCATACCTCCGCGATCTGGCCGAACGGACCCGGCAAGGACAGATCCACTTTGCCCGCCTGCCGCTGCTTTCCGATCGCGAGGTGATCGAGCACCTTGTCGTCGTGAAGGGAGTCGGGGTGTGGACGGCGCAGATGTTCCTGCTCTTTGCGCTGCGACGACCCGACGTCCTGGCGACGGGCGATCTCGGGATTCGATCCGCAATCCGCGCCGCCTACCGGCTTCGGACGCTTCCGACGGCTGCCAGGATCGAAAAACTTGCGACCGGGTGGCATCCCCACTGTAGCGTCGCGTGCTGGTACCTCTGGCGAAGCCTCGCGGCCCTCCCGCCCGCCTGACCGACGGATCGAGATCCGGTGTGCGCCCCGACAGTACTTCAGCGCCGACTTTCCCCTTGGGTTCCACGAGGCGTGGTGGTACCTTAACGGCTCTTCGGGAGCCCGTATGAGCTGCGTGATGATTCACTATAACGAGATCGGGCTGAAGGGTAAGAACCAGCCCCTCTTCCTGCGGCGGCTGGAGGCGAATCTTCTCCAGGCGACGGCAGGGACGGGTGTTCGGCGCGTCGACGAGCGTTCGGGACGCATGGTGCTGTCGCTCACCCGGGAAGCCGACTGGTCCCGCATTCGGGAGCGCGTGCGCTGCGTCTTCGGTGTGGCCAACTTCTCCCTGGCGGAGCGCACGGAGCTCGACATGGCGGCCCTCAAGGCGGCAGTGGACCGCACGCTGGCGGGTCGCTCTTTCGGGTCCTTCCGGGTGACCACGCGCCGGGCGTACAAGCCGTTTCCCTTGAACTCGGAGGAGATCAGCCGCGAGATCGGCGCCCATGTGGTGGCCGAGACACAGGCCCGCGTGAGCCTCGACCACCCCGACCTGACCATCCACGTCGAGGTGCTACCTCGGGACATCTATTTCTCGTACGGTCGAGAGGCGGGCCCCGGGGGCCTGCCCGTCGGTGTGAGCGGAAACGTGGTGGTCCTGCTGTCTGGCGGCATCGACTCGCCGGTGGCCGCCCACCGACTCATGAAGCGGGGCTGTCGAGCCGTTTTCGTCCACTTTCACAGCTATCCGTTCCAGGATGCCACCTCGCGGGCCAAGGCGGCGGATCTGGTGCAATGTCTGACGCGGTTTCAATACCATTCGCGGCTCTACCTGGTGCCGTTCGGCGAGGTGCAGCGCGAGATCGTGGCCGGGGCGCCTAGTCCCCTGCGGGTGGTGCTGTATCGGCGATTCATGGCCCGTATCGCGGCGGAGATCGCGCGACGCGAGGACGCCAAGGCCTTGGTGACCGGGGAAAGCTTGGGACAGGTCGCCTCCCAGACCCTGGAGAATCTGGCGGTGATCGAAGAAGCCGTCGAGATGCCGGTCCTACGCCCGCTCATCGGCAGCGACAAGGAGGAGATCGTCCAGCAGGCCCGTGCGCTGGGTAGCTATCAAATCTCCATTCTGCCAGACCAGGACTGCTGCAGCCTGTTCGTCCCGCGCCACCCGGCGACGTTTTCCACCCTGGCCGAGATCCGACAGGCGGAAGCCCGTCTGGACGTGGCGGGCTTGGTGCGCGTGGCGGGGGAACAGCTGGAGATCCGGGCCTTCGAGTTCCCCGCGGTGGTCTCCGCGGCGCCGCCGGCGGCCACTGCCGCCTCCGCGGGCTGAGCGGCTGTCGTTTCCCGTGTCGAAACACGGAGGTATCCGGACCCCTATGGAAGGAACAGTCGTGGAACGACTCAAGCAGGTATTAACCATCGAGTTGTCGGGCGCGCTTGGGCGCGCGGCAGCCGCGGAAGGTTGGCCAGTGGTGGCCACGCCCGAGGTGCAATGGGAGTATCCGCCCGATAGTGCATTCGGGGACCTGTCCACGCCGGTGAGCTTCGCACTGGCGAAACTGGTCCGTCGGAAACCGCGGGACATCGCGGCGTCCCTGCAACGGGCGATCGTGATCGACCCTGCGCTGGTCGAGAAGGTCGAGATCGCGGGCGCCGGCTACCTGAACATCTTCGTGGCGAAAACCCGGTGGCAGGCCGTTATCCGAGAGGTCTTGGCGGCAGGCGACGGGTACGGCCGAACGGAGCTGGGTCAGGGGCAGCGCATGCAGGTGGAATTCGTCAGCGCGAATCCCACCGGACCGTTGCATGTCGGGCACGGACGTGGGGCGGCGCTGGGGGATGCCGTCGCCAGTTTGCTCGGGGCGATCGGCTATCGAGTGGAACGCGAGTTCTACGTCAACGACGCGGGAACACAGGTGCGCCTTCTGGGCGATTCGATCTGGGCGCGCCTCCAAGAGGCGGCCGGCCGGCCGGTCCCGTTCCCGGAGAATGGCTACCACGGGGACTACGTGCGGGATGTCGCCGCGCAGTTGGCCGCCGCCGATCCCGGGTTAGGCGCGTTGCCGGTGGATCAGGGTGTGGCGGCCTGTGCCGAGCGCGGGTCCGCCATCCTGCTGGAAGAGATCAAAACCGACCTGCGGCAATTCGGGGTGGTCTTCGACGCCTGGTTCTCGGAGAAGCACCTGTTCGAAAGCGGGGAAGTGACGTCCGCGCTCGCGATGCTGCGCGCCGGGGGCTATCTCTACGAGGATGGGACGGCCGTCGGATTCCGCGCCAGCGATTTCGGCGATGAAAAGGACCGGATCCTGATTCGCAGCACCGGCGAGCCGACCTACTTCACGTCCGACATCGCGTATCACGCCAACAAGATTCGGCGCGGGTTCCAGAAGCTCATCAACATCTGGGGCGCCGATCATGGCGGGTACATCCCGCGCGTCAAGGCAGCCATCCGGGCACTCGGACACGACCCGGAGATCCTCCAGGTCCTGCTGCTGCAGATGGTGCGCGTCCTGCGCGCAGGACAGCCGGTCCCCATGTCCAAGCGCTCCGGCCAGTTCGTCGAGCTGCGCGAAGTGGTGAACGAGGTCGGGAGGGATGCGGCGCGGTTTCTCTTTCTCACTCGGCGGTCGGAGTCGCAGCTCGATTTCGACATCGAGGTGGCGAAGAAGCAGAGCATGGACAATCCGGTGTTCTACGTGCAGTACGCGCACGCCCGGGGGTGCAGCCTGGTGCGAAAGGCGGAGGAGGCAGGGCTGAAGGGTCCGTACGGGGACGCGGACCTGGCGCTCCTGGCGCTGCCCGAGGAGGTGCAGATCATGAAGCAGCTCGCCGTCTATCCCGAGACGGTGCAGAGCGCCGCGCTGGCGTGCGAGCCACACCGGGTGACCGCGTATCTGCAGGCGCTGGCGGCTGCCTTCCA
>JGI20214J51088_10003380_pt1 | contig 10508 bp, 9 predicted proteins | sample WetSurMetagenome_FD_51088 | JGI IMG/M metagenome (IMG submission 51088) | reverse complement strand
CCGCCATACCATGTTCCGCCTATTACAGCAAGTTTTTCGGTGAGGTTGAATAAAACAAAGACATCAGAATTCAGACCTTGTTCTTTCCAATTTGGATTGGTTACTTTAGATCCGTTGAAAACAACAAAGTCGGGCTCACCGAAATGGGCAAGTTCGTATTGGGAAGGACGAATAAACATATTAGTCACAAAATGTGCCTGCCATGCGACTTCCACAATAAATCTAACCTTGAGACGGCTATTAACATTGGTGCCACAAAATGCATCAACAACATACAGCCTTTTAGCACTAGAAAGTTGATTAACAACTAGCTTCTTGCAGTGCCCCCACACGTCCTGATTAACGGGGCGGTTGATAACACCGTCCCACCAAATAGTATTTTCGGTTACTGAATCCTTTACAAAAAACTTATCTTTCGGTGACCGGCCTGTGAAAATACCGGTTTTAACAGCAATGGCACCGGTCTTTGTCTGAACACCCTTTTCAAAACCATCAAGGTCCGAACTTGTTTCGTATTCAAATAGTTCCTGATAGGTTGGATTTTGGATTACTTCACTTACATTGAAGATGCCGTATTTGGCCAATTCTTTTGGGCTGATAAAGCTCATTTGGTCAATTATTAAAATTGTTTATACTAAGATTAAAACCAGACAAAGATAAGGCACTTTGCCATAAAAAAAAGCCGCAGAATCATAATCCTGCGGCTTTTTCCATGAAAGTATTAATTCGCGCTTATTTAGAAGCTTTTATTTCAGCTTGTGCAGCGGCCAAACGGGCAATAGGTACCCTAAATGGGGAGCAGCTTACATAGGTAAGTCCAGCTCTAAAACAGAATTCAACAGAAGCAGGGTCACCGCCTTGTTCACCGCAAATACCAACTTTAAGGTTGGCGCGGGTGGCACGACCTTTTTCTACAGCCATCTTAATCAGTTGTCCAACACCATTTTGGTCGATGGTCTGGAATGGATCAGCAGAAAGCATTTTATAATCCAGGTAATGATGAATAAATCCGCCAATGTCATCACGGCTGAAACCGAAGGTCATCTGGGTGAGGTCATTGGTTCCAAAGGAGAAGAACTCAGCAGACTTAGCCATACGGTCGGCAAGCAAACAAGCTCTTGGGATTTCGATCATGGTACCATATTTATATTCAATGGACTTCAATCCGAATTTGGCACATACTTCTGCATATACCCTGTCGGCAATGGCCTTGGTGAAATCAAGCTCGGATACATCGCAGGTAACCGGAACCATTATTTCAGGATGAGGATCTTTTCCTTCTTTCTTCAGTTCAGCATAGGATTCAAAAATGGCACGGATCTGCATTTCCGAAACTTCAGGATAGGTAACGCCAAGACGTACGCCACGATGTCCCATCATAGGATTTGATTCATGAAGTGATTCACCGCGTTTGGCAATAGCGTCAACCGTAATACCAAGTGCTTTGGCCAATTCAGCCTGTTTTTCCAGACCCTGTGGAACAAACTCGTGCAGCGGAGGATCGAGCAGGCGGAAAGTTACAGGAAGTCCGTTCATGGCCTCCAGAGTGCCTTTAATGCTCTTCTTTACAAACGGGAATAATTCACCCAAAGCCACTTTTCGTTCTTCAAGGCTATCGCTTAAGATCATTTTTCGTAGCAGAAACAATGGTTGGTCTGAACCTTCTCCATAGAACATATGTTCGGTGCGGAAAAGTCCGATACCTTCGGCGCCAAATTCCCGGGCTATTTTTGCATCAGCAGGAGTGTCTGCATTTGTGCGTACGCCCATTTTGCGGTTTTTATCAACAATTTTCATAAAATCCTGGAATCTTGGATTCTCCGTAGCATCCATAAGACTCAATGCACCCAGATATACATTTCCTTTGGTACCATTCAGCGTAACCACATCACCCTCTTTCAATATAATGTCTGTACCGGTTATCTTGGCCTTTTTACTTGCCAGCTCTACGTGAAGCAAACCTGCACCAACAATGCAGCATTTACCCCAACCACGGGCAACAAGGGCAGCATGTGAAGTCATACCTCCACGGGCAGTGAGTATACCTTCGGCAGCTCTCATACCCTCAACATCTTCGGGATTGGTTTCTTCACGCACCAGAATTACCTTTTCACCCTTGCGATGCCATGCTACTGCATCTTCTGCTGTAAATACAATTTTACCAACAGCAGCACCAGGACCGGCAGGTAAACCCTTAACAATGGCATTTACTTTCTTTTCAACTGCAGGATCGCAAATGGGATGCAATAATTCATCAAGCTGGGCAGGATCAACACGCAATACGGCTTTTCTCTCATCAATAAGGCCTTCTTTCAGCATATCCATAGCCATATTCAGAGCAGCAGTACCGGTTCTCTTACCAACACGGCATTGCAGCATGTACAACTTACCTTCCTGAATGGTAAACTCAATGTCCAACATGTCCTTGAATGCTTTTTCAAGAATATCACGGATATCGCACAATTCCTTATAGGTTGAAGGCATAGCTTCCTGCATGCTCTTCAAATGGTTATTCTGATCGTTTTTTGTATCATTATTCAATGGGTTGGGGGTACGGATACCGGCAACTACGTCTTCTCCCTGGGCGTTGATAAGCCATTCACCATAGAAAAGGTCTTCTCCGGTTGCGGGATTACGGGTAAAAGCAACACCAGTTGCAGAAGTGTCACCCATATTGCCAAATACCATGGCCTGAACGTTAACAGCAGTACCCCACTCGTCGGGAATTCCTTCGATACGACGATAGGAAATAGCTTTCTTGCCATTCCAACTTTTAAATACCGCTTTAATACCACCTTCCAACTGTGCTTTTGCATCATCGGGGAAAGGCTGACCCAATGATTCCTTTACTCTTTTCTTGAATTCTTCGGCAAGGATCTTCAAATCATCAGCACTAAGATCTGTATCTGATTTTACTCCTTTTTTATGTTTGTACTCATCAAGCATATCATCAAGCTGTTTGCGGATACCTTTACCATCAACAGGCTCAAGTCCTTCAGCTTTTTCCATAACCACATCGGCATACATCATGATCAACCGACGATAGGAATCCCAAACAAAACGCGGATTATTAGTCTTTTTTATAACACCTGGGATGGTAGCTGAACAGAGGCCAACATTCAAAACAGTGTCCATCATACCTGGCATAGAGCTGCGGGCACCCGAACGGCAAGATACAAGCAAGGCATTATCAGCATCGCCGTATTTCATGCCCATGGCTTCTTCAGTTTTCTTCATGGCAGACCAAACTTCGGGCATTAACTCTGCAGGAAGCTGGAGATTGTTTTGGTAATATTCAGTACAGACTTCTGTGGTTATTGTAAATCCTGCGGGTACCGGCAGTCCTAACAAACACATTTCGGCCAAATTAGCTCCTTTTCCTCCCAGCAAATTCTTCATATCAGTTTTGCCTTCGGCTTTCTTAGCCCCAAAAGTGTAAACGCGTTTAATGTTCGACATTTTATTAATTATTTAGTTTTCAATAAGATATTATAAATATTTTGTTTTTTAAAAAGCACAAACTTAATAAAAAAAACGGCTGGAAATGAAATAATACGGCGAAAAAGTGTGGCAAACTTTCGGTTTATTTACTGCATGAAATAGAAACGTGAAGTTTTGCAGAAATACCATTATTTGGTTTTTTGATGTCCCTCCGAACGGGGATGAAACATAATGATTGCATCCCTAAGGTATTCACGGTTTAAATGAGTATAAATCTCTGTGGTCATAATGGATTCATGCCCCAGCATCTCCTGAACTGCCCTGAGATCGGCACCGCCTTCCACCAGATGCGTTGCGAATGAATGACGGAAGGTATGGGGACTGATGTTTTTTTTAATGCCGGCTTGCTCTGCAAGTCGTTTGATCATGGTAAAAATCATTACCCGTGTAAGCTTATTTCCCCTGTGGTTTAAAAAAACAATATTTTCGGCACCTTTAACTGGTGTAATGTGGTGTCGCGACTGGGTAAAATAAAACTCAATCTCGCGCATGGCCTTATTGCTTATGGGTACCAACCTTTCCTTGCTGCCTTTGCCCGTGATTTTTATAAAACCTTCATTGAAATGAAGATGTGTTATCCGCAATCCAACCAACTCCGAGACTCTTAAACCACAACTGTACAAAGTTTCGATAATGGCTTTGTTTCTGTGTCCTTCATCCTTGCTTAGGTCAACCGCAGCGATTATCCGGTCGATTTCATCAATGCTCAGTACAACAGGTAATTTTCTTCCTGTTTTGGGTGATTCAAGCAATTGTGAGGGATCCTCTGTAATGCTTTCTGTAAGCAATAAGTAACGGAAAAAGGATTTAATCCCTGAAACAAGCCTCGATTGACTTCGCAAGCTCATGCCGAGTTCTCCAGCCCACACAAGAAAATCGGTTAGTTGATGATAAGTAATATCTGGAGGATTAACTGTAAACCCTTTTATTTCAAAATAAGTCTTTAGCTTGTCCAAATCGGAAAGATAAGCTGAGATGCTGTTTTCAGAAAGCGACTTCTCCAGTTTCAGAAATGCATGATATCCTCTTGTGAATCTTGACCAGTCCAATGTTTTTCTCTAAATTTATGGCGAATTTAGTTTTTTTGAAGTTAATTAATACTTTTGCACGATTTTAATACTTAATAGCCACTATGTATAAGAAAACCAAGATTGTTGCTACTATTTCAGACTTGCATTGCGAGGTAGAATTTATTCAGCGGCTCTTTGATAACGGAATGAATGTTGTTCGGCTTAATACTGCACACCAGGCTATGGATGATACACTAAAGGTTATCCGTAATGTACGCGCTGTTTCTGACCATATACCGTTAGTTTTGGATACCAAGGGCCCCGAAATCCGCACAACACCTTCGGATTATAAAATTGCCATTAAAAAGGGTGATCACATTATGTTTCGCGGCAATTCGACCATGAGTACAACCCCTGAATGTATTTATGTAAACTATGATCATTTTGTTGAAGAAATCCAGCCCGGGAAAAAGATTCTGATTGATGACGGGGATATCGAATTTATAATTGTTGAAAAACAGGATGATGCACTGGTTTGTCTTGCCACCAATGATGGAATTGTAAAAGGTAAGAAAAGTGTGAATGTGCCTGGTCAGAAATTCAATCTGCCCACATTAAATAAAAAGGACATTGACTACATTCATTTTGCTATTGAACAGGATATTGATTTTATCGCACACTCCTTTGTTCGAAACAAGCAAGATGTGCTGGCCATTCAACATATTTTGGATGAACACAAATCGCGCATAAAGATTATTGCCAAAATTGAAAACCAGGAAGGGGTGGACAATATCGATGAGATTTTGCCACATGTTTATGGTGTTATGGTTGCAAGAGGTGATCTGGCCATTGAAATCCCCTATGAAAAAATTCCGGGCATTCAAAAAATGATCATCAATAAATGTATCGATGCCAGAAAACCGGTGATCGTTGCAACCCAGATGCTGCATTCCATGATTGAGAACCCAAGACCTACACGCGCTGAAGTTTCGGATGTGGCGAATGCTATATATTCAAAAGCAGATGCTATAATGCTGAGTGGTGAGACTGCTTACGGCAATTACCCTGTTGAAGCCGTAAGCACCATGTCGCGTATAGCACTTGAGGTTGAAAAGAGCCGTAGTGACATGCATGTTACCCCTTTGATGGTAATGAGTACGAAAACTTCTGCCTATTTGTCAAAATCAGCGGTGCAGGCATCGCTTGAACTCGATTGCAAAGCAATAATTGCAGACACTTCCACTGGCAGAACAATAAGGAACATGGCATGCTATAGAGGACGCAAGCTCATTTTTGCTCAATGCTATGATACCCGAGTGGTTCGTGAACTTGCCCTTTCATTTGGGGTCTATGCCGATCATTTACCTGAAGGAAAGACCTACAATTTCATAATTCATGCACTGAACTTGCTTATGGAAAGAAAATTGCTTGAAAAATCCGATAAAGTTGTTGTGGTTGGTGGAAATTTCGAGTGGACACAAAGTGCTTCCTTTATAGAGATCAGCACAGTGGGCAATATGCTTGAACTGATGCATAAAAGCTGACAAAGCGCCGGGAGAACAGAGCTTATTCTGAATGTTCATAAAAAGGCGCACCCATAGCGCTTTTTTTTATTACTTTTGGGTAACTGCGCTTTTTACATGACGAATTCATCAATATCTGCCCCTGAAATTGGTATACATCAGGAAAATAGCCTTCTTAACGATGAGTTGGTTACCCTTTCCTCCAATACCAATATTGTGTCGTTTAACAAGCGTGAAGTTATCATAAGGCAGCATACTCCAGCTTCCCACATTTTATTTATAAAAACAGGCCATGTAAAAATCTATAAAGAAAGCCGGAATAAAAGGAATTTTATACTGAAAATATCCTCTCCCGGTGAGTATATTGGCCTGATGTCTGTTTATGGCAGCACCATGAATCAATATTCTGCCTCTGCTATTGATGCCACTGAAATTGGGTATATTGATAAAAAAACGTTCAACACTATTGTTCAAAAAAACGGCGACTTTGCCAATAGCATAATAAAATATCTTAGCGAAGAAGGATTATTTATTTTTGACCGGCTCATTGGACAATCGCACAAACAACTGCCGGGACGAATTGCCGATGTCATCCTTTATTTTTCAGACACTATTTATAAAAAAGAGGTGTTTGATTTTCCGTTTACCCGGAGAGAACTGGCCGAGTTAGCAGGAACCACGAAGGAAAGCTTCATTCGTACACTATCTGAATTCAAAAATGACAAGATAATTGACCTGGAAGGCCCCAGAGTATCAATCAAGAGTATGAAAATTATCAGAACATTAAGTGAACTAGGTTGAACAGAAGATGAAAAAATAAAGAAAATGAAAATTATTGTTGCAGATGATTATTACACAAACAGATTACTAGTTTCTGAAATATTGAAGAGTTTGGGCCATGAGTATATTGAAGTGGAAAATGGAAAGCAGGCACTCGATGCACTGGAACAACATAATGATATTGATCTTGTGCTCATGGATCTTGAGATGCCGGTTATGAACGGTATTGAGGCCATGCACTATATTCGTGAAAAACTCGTATATCCTAAAAATGGCGTTCCCATTGTTGCTCTTACTGCGCACAATCCGGGAATGTTTATTGAAGATTGCCAGGGATCCGGCTTCAATAAAATGATGGGTAAACCCTATTCCATTGAGAAAATGGCTGAACTGATCGATTGTTTTAATAAATTGTAAAACGAATGGTAATGGGTCAGAGCAGGGATATTATTTTTTCAAGCTGCTCCTGATCAACCTGATCAAAGTTACCAATCCGTTCGCTGTCAATATCCAAAACACCCAAAATTGTCCGGTTAACATCCCAAACCGGAATAACGATTTCCGATTTTGAACGGGAATTGCAGGCAATATGTCCTGAAAATGCATGAATATCCGGTACAATTAACGATTTTTTTAAATTGATTGAAGTCCAGCAAACTCCTTTGTTTGTTGGTAATTCCATACAGGCCAGAGGGCCCTGATACGACCTTACAATAAGCCTTTCATTTATAATCATATAAAAGCCAACCCAGAAAAAACCGTCCATCTTGTGATACAATAATGCGCTAATTGTGGCCATTCGGGCATCACGGTCGCGACATTTGAGAAACAGGTTGCTGAGTTGCTCCTGTATCCTCTTATAGCGGGCTATTTTCATTTCATTCATGCACAATCTGTTTTGTTGTCAAAGATAATTAAACAGGCTTGCTTTTTATTCGGAAATGAGTAATTTGGTAACACGAAAATATAAAAGGTAATATTCTGTATTATATTGTAAATCAATTGAATTAATGTAAATGGATACCCAAATTTCTTTTCTGGCTGGAACAGCACTTACCATTGGTGCACTTCATACCCTGGCAGGCCCTGATCATTATCTTCCCTTTGTGGCTATGTCAAAAGCACGCAACTGGACAGTGCTTAAGACTGTTAATGTAGTTATCCTTTGCGGTATTGGTCATGTTTTCAGTTCTGTAATTATTGGATTTATTGGTATAGCTGCTGGAATTGCAATTTCGGGAATACAAACAATTGAAGGAACACGGGGCAGCATTGCAGCATGGTTGTTGCTGATCTTCGGATTGGTTTATATGATGTGGGGTTTTTATCAACTCTGGAGGAAAAGCGGACATCACCATGATCATGAAATGTCTGATAAAAAGAGGATGACCTTCTGGATTCTGTTTACGATATTTATTTTTGGCCCCTGCGAACCATTGATACCTATTTTAATGTATCCTGCTGCAGCACATAACTATGGAGCTGTTGCCTATATTTCTATTTTATTTGCTGCCACCACCATTGGTACTATGATTATTGTAGTACTGCTGATGCTTAAAGGGATTTCATTTGTAAAACTACATGTTCTTGAGAAATACCAGCATGTATTAGCGGGAGGAGCTATTGCTGCCTGTGGATCAGGTATTGTTTTTCTGGGTTTATAGCAGTTATTCTTCCGGGCCTACCTTTCTTCTCCTGGTTTTTTTAACCGACAGTATTTGTTTGCTTTCTAATCTTCTTGTTCTTGACCCAACTGTTGGCAGAGTCCTTTTTCTTGGGGGTGCCACTATCAATGATTTTTCTAATAACCGGTAAAATTTATCCGTTACCTTTTCTTTATTGCCCAATTGCGAACGTTCTGTTTGTGAGGTTAAAATAAGTTCTCCTTCTTTGTTAATGCGGCGGGCTAATTTTGTCTGAAGCAAATTCTTTTCATGGTATTCAAGAACGGCCGACTTGTTGATGTTGAACCGTAATTCAACACGGGTACTTACTTTATTAACATTCTGACCTCCAGGCCCACTGCTGCGTGTAGCACTGAAAGTTAACTCGTTTTCAAATTTTCTGTCTCTGATGTCCTGCATTTATTATGGTCATTTTGCGTTAAATGAGACCGAAATATATTAAGGTTTTATGATTTCCCCACCATCTCTATTTCCTAAATCAATTCCCTTTTTGTAGTTTTGTTTGTTTTGTAACCCTTATTCATCCGTTATTACTCAAGAGAATAATATATTACCCTCCGGAAACGGAAACTTGGAGTCTTTTGAACAGCTCTTTAAGCAATATTACGCCCCACTTGTTGTATATGCTTCCAAATATGTTTCAGGTATAGAAACTGCCAGAGAAATTGTTCAGGATTTTTTTGTAAGGTTTTACGAGAAGAGGAGCACCATTAATATTGATGTCTCAGTGAAATCATATTTGTATCGGGCCGTATACAATTGTTGCATCAACTACATCAATCAGAAAAATATTCAGGAAAGACATCTGAAAAATATTGATCTTGAACGGAGCGTTGAAGAAAATCTGGAAAATGAAATAAACAGTGTGGAATTACAGTATAAAATTGCTGAAGTTATTGAGGAACTACCTGCTAAATGCAAAAAAATTTTTAAAATGAACCGTATTGAAGGTTTGAAGAATGATGATATTGCCTGCCAACTTAACCTGTCAAAACGGACTGTGGAAACACAAATAAGTAAAGCCTTGAAAATTTTAAGAAAAGAACTTGCGGATTATTTTCCGCAGAATCAAATTGGTTCGGGTTCATAATGTTGTCTTATATAATATTATATATCAATATAATACATCTTTTTTCGTTAGGAATAAGTGTATAAAAGTAAGTGAAGTTTAAAACTTAAGTGTCTTATAAACGATCTGGTATGGAATTATTAAAAATGCAAAATAAATTCTCCACAAAAAAGTTTCTTAGATTGATGGATCAGCAGAATGCGGAGCTGTTCTGGAATCAGTTGACCCATAATCCCATGATGCTACAGGAATTTGATTGCCTGCGGAAAATATGGGAAGAAGCTCGTCATGTGCAGAAATACGGAGCTATTGATGTTCATTCGGATTGGAAACTGATTAGCGCCAGAATCGATGCCGGGCAAGCACTACGGAATAACAGAGTACCCTTTGGCGTTTATTTCTTAAGGATTGCAGCACTGCTGGTTTTAACCTGTGGTCTCTCAGTAGGCTTTTATAAATTAATCATTGCCCATAATGATGCTGATATGGGGTTTACTCAATATACAGCCGAAAAGGGCATTAAAAATGTAATTTTGCCGGATGGATCTACCGTATCACTTAATGCCGGATCAAACCTTACTTTAAGAAACGGTTACGGAGTCACATCCCGCGAGGTAGTACTTATTGGTGAGGCATTTTTTAATGTTATTCATGGAGCCAAATTGCCTTTTAAGGTATATAGCGGAGCATCCGTAATTGAAGTTACAGGAACCAAATTTTCTGTATTTGAAAACAAAGGAAAGGTTCAGGTTTCCGTTGTTTGCGGCACTGTAAACCTGTCTTCGTTTGGAAATCAACCCAAAAAGATTAGTATTACTGCAAACCAGTCGGGATACCTTCTTTCCAACAACGAATTGAAAATTGAGGATGGTATCCCCGCCAATACGTTATCCTGGAAAACCGGCAATCTGATATTTGAACAAACGCCTATTGATTCAGC
>JGI20214J51088_10003379_pt1 | contig 10508 bp, 5 predicted proteins | sample WetSurMetagenome_FD_51088 | JGI IMG/M metagenome (IMG submission 51088) | reverse complement strand
TCCTCGCTAAAATACTCAGGGAGCTTGTTAAGAAAAAACTTCTCAAAAGCTTTAAGGGTATTTATGGCGGATATAGGCTGGGCAAGCTTCCTGAACAAATATCATTTTTAAACATCATTGAGGCGATGGATGGCCCTTTATTGGTGGTCTCCTGTGCAGATGACCGTCATAAAAACAAGACTAAAAGAAAGTATTGCTCTGCCCAGTTTTTCTGGATACCGCTTCAGGATAGATTAAAGGGTACTCTCAGTGAAATGACGCTGGATAAAATAAAACCTATTTAAACAGGCCCGCATCGGGAATGCTTAACTTTAAGCGAAAAAATCGGATCTCCGAAATGGAATCCGATTTTTATCTTAAGCAAGCCAAATTAACCGCCAAAAATATATAAATAAAAAAAGCCCCCGCTATGTCTTGCTGTCATTCAATGATGTCAACCATGTATCCCAACCAATGGTGCAGCAGGGGCTCTTGTCTTACTCAGGCCTATAAACCGTGCCCCGCGGTTTTGAGTTCCCGACTTTGTGCAATTTTACCACATTTAAATCAATTCAACAACAAAAAAATGCCACCCCCCAGAATCGAACTGGGGACACACGGATTTTCAGTCCGTTGCTCTACCAACTGAGCTAGGGTGGCATCTTAAGTTTCGGGGAATATACCCAGCCTGTCCAGGCGGGTCAAGCCAATTATTACGGATTATCCGGATAGAAAATATATCTAACCTTTGCGGTTACATCGGGATATTTCCCAAAAATATCATCTATAATAATTTCAGCTCGGCCATAACGGGTCTTTATTGTCAACTTGTCCCCTTTTAAAATCCGAATAGTATCATCGCCGGAAGCAGGGTTANCCNAAATTGAGAATTTACTTTTTCGANATCCNGCGCCTAAACGATATGGCGANGATAAGCCTATCTTATCTTCCGTGGCATAAAGATAGATATCGCTCCTGGGATCGCGCCCCGGCACCGATATCTCAGTAATTTCAGCTCGGCCATAACGGGTCTTTATTGTCAACTTGTCCCCTTTTAAAATCCGAATAGTATCATCGCCGGAAGCAGGGTTATCCAAAATTGAGAATTTACTTTTTCGAAATCCGGCGCCTAAACGATATGGCGACGATANGCCTATTTTATCTTCCTTGGCATAAAGATAGATATCGCTCCNGGGATCGCGCCCCGGAGCTGAGGTCTCAGATTCGAAATTGAAACCGCCGTTGGGAGCCTCATGATTGGCTGAAATGATAAACTCGCCGTGCGCTAACGGTTGGAAGCTCACTAAATTTGACGATGCCGATTCCCGGCCGTCTGGCCCCACAGTCCTGACCAGNGCAANATATNTTNTGCCGTTGGTGAGATTATCCAAAGGCAAAGATTCATGGCTGATATCGCCGTCAGTATCACCCGGATATGGGGTTTGATTATAAGGCGTTCCGGGATTGCTCTTCCATGCCGAGCTATCCTTGANGCCATTTCCAAGATAGATATTGTAGCCGGAAATTACCGGTATCCGCGATCGATCTATAGACCAAAAGAGGGTAGCCTTGTGGCTATCGGCTTCCGCTTTCAGAGCATAGGGAACAGGCAGTACCTTGACTTCAGGCACAATGATTGGCTTGGGAGGTTTGGGAGCACAACCGAACAAAAATAGTGCTGATATAATGAGAATTCTTATGGAGGATTTAACGGAAGAAATAGTCGATTCCCAACCCATACTGAGCAACACTCTGTCTTATTGTAAAATCACCAAAATTTTTCTCGAAGGTGGCCAAGTGGCCGCTGCCGCCATGCCATCTCCCTCTCGCGTCCACCCATATCCGAGGTGTCAACTTGAGCGCAAGCCCAGCCTCGAAATGTCCTCCGACCGCCACGCGACTATCGCGATAGGCATCGCTATTATAATAATCATCAAGCCGCATGGAAAAAATTGAAATGCCTATTCCTATATAAGGTACTACAGGCTGGCCGGGGTTGAATTCAAAATAGATCGGAATAGTACCAGTGAAGATCGCCGCCTGATAATCGAATTCGCGATCGATCAGATGCGAACTGAATACACCGGTATCAGCAAATACTCCCCTTGATTTCATGTTGTAGATCGTAAATCCGGCATCGACAGCGAAATTTCTGTGAAAGCGCGAAATATACCCCAGGCTAAACGAGGCGTTACCGCCAAAATCCTTTAGCTTACTCGTTGGATAAGTATTGCTGATATAATTGAAAAAATCCGAGAAACTGGGGCCAAAAGTGCCTCCGAGGAGCAGATAAAATCCTTCGGAATGATACTGTCCGCTATTCATCCGGCGTTGCGCCAGAGCGGGCACGGCGGCTGATAGCACCAGAGTAAATATTATTAGCTTTTTCATATCCTTGAATCTATCCGATAAAAATGTAAAATGCAACCTAAAAGGCAAATCGCTTTAATAGTTATACGGCCCACGCAGTCCGCCGCGGGATGACTCAATTTTAATATCTGGCAGAGTTTTAATACTTATTCGGAAATAATATCCGGCCACAGCCCCTGATGGTATCCAGTTAAACGACATCTGCCAGCAATGCAAGTCGCGTCCGATATTAAGCGACTGCGATTCGATTCTTTTACTGATAACATTGTAACGGCATTCATATTCCATGCGCCATTTAAGGGTAGGTTGTATTTCAGTGCTGACATTTAGCCACTGAGATTTCACCGGTTTACCGGCGCCTCGGCTTTCTGAATAGCTATAAGCTAAAGCAAGATCGATCCCCAGATTTCCTTGCTCGGTTGGACTCAGTCTTTTTTCAAAGAGATCTGGCTGCTTTTTATCGCTTTCCTCATTATCTTTTTTTCCACCGCTGGGATGATAACCAGTCCTTACGCCCGACGAAATTGTCAGTGATGTCAGCCTTGGCTTAAGCAACGATCGTCGGTGAGCGGCGATGAGATTACCAGACGGCGTTTGATAATCATCGGGTACTCCTGCCTGCACTTCGCTGGGATGTGGTGTAACTAAATTATAAAATGAATGTACGGCGTTTACGGATAGATCAACATTTGGAATGGCCGTGGTTCGCAAGCTGGTAGAGAGCGGGCTAAACTGCAGGCTTTCAGCGGCAAAGTTGTAGCTTCCCGAAAAACCAAGCGTAAAAAGGTCGACTTTCTTTTCAACATCACCTGCTTGGAATTTCCCCTGAAAAAGATTATTCAACGAATACCCNAGTGATTTGGATCTGGAGGAGCCGCTTCCCCCGCCAATATATCTGAAATAACCCTGGTTGGTTTTTATCGACGGTGTGAATGAATAGCTTATGGCAGGTGTCATAACATGCCGGATACCCAGTATTCTAAATCTATTGGGATATACCGTGCCATATATTGACGTGTTCGCGCCTATGCTCAGGCTATATAATGTCCTGGACTTAATACTTTCGGTAGTCAAGCCAAGACTATCAGCTATACGGCCTGGTTCCAGACGAAGCAGCGAGTTGGTCACGTTAGCACTTGGTGACAATGTCAAAAATCCCAGAAACTTCTGAGGGCTGGATAAAGACGATGTGGTAATAAGAGTCTGATAATCTTTCCTAAAAAAGGTGGAATCAACGCTATTGCGAATACGCTGCCTCAGGTTTTGGCCGGTGCTTCTGATATCAAAATAGATTGAGTGATAAAACCTCGTTTTCGGTTCTTCGATCTGCTCATCCGGCCTGATTCTAATCTTCTTTTTTGTTTTTGATGGCGCCGCGAAAAGGGGTAATCGCGACCGCCCTATCGAAAATGATGGTAAAAGCTCAATTCTCTCATCGGTATCGAGATTCCAATCCTGCCGGGCCTGTACTACCAGTGAGACCGATTGTTTGGGCCAGCTCTTGGCGAAACTCATATCTGCTGAAACAGTCCTGTTGAGCCGTTCCTCTGGATTGTAAACATTTTGTGAAATATAGTTTTTATCGGAAACGAAAGTGCCCGATCCGGTCAGGTTCGCTGTTGGGCTTATCGTTTGGTTGTGCGAAAAATTAACCTGCCAGCGATTACTTGGAAGTTGCTTAAAATTATTAAGATCCCAGGTACTTTCTTTAGCGTAATTGATAGAGACATTTCCCGTGAGCTTATACATCAGGGCATATTGCAGCCTGCCGTTGATGATTGTTCTGGAATTTTCGTAGAAATCGAGACTTCCCGTGAGATCGTAGTAGTCGGAGGCGGCCCAGTAATAGCCTAGATTGCGAATAAAGCGATTCCCGCCCTGGAAATTCCCCAGTTCGAAAGGNAAAAATCCTGAATGCCTTCCTTTTCTTATTGGGAAAACATAATAAGGCAAGGCGAAAACAGGAAGCTCACCTATAAATAAAATCACCGGCCTGGCAACCACTTTATCTCTGTTTATCATCTTCATCTTATCGCTGTGAAAATGATAATGCGGGTCCTCTTCCTTATCGCAGGATGTGTAATTTGCCTGCGAAACAAAGAGCACATCGCGCGACGCCTGTCTAAGCGCCTTGCCTGAGTAGAAACCGCCATCATATTTGGTGCGGGCCATCCTGACCTGCCCCTTTTTGGTATCGATATTATACGACATCCTATCGCCAAAAAGCTCTTCTGAGCCTTGTTTTAAGGCCGGCGGCTGAATTGGTTTACCCGACGTGTCGCCCGGAATCCCTTCGGCGATTAATATCCGCGATTTGGTGTCGTAGCGAATTTGCCCCGCATTCAAGGCCATATCCTTATAAGTCATCTGGCCGTTTCTATTGAGATCGATCTCGCTTTTATCGAAACTGTAATCAATTTCATCAGCAGAATAGTTTGTCGTATCGAAATATACTTTGCCCTCGTCATCGAGCTTCAGCTCTAAAAACTTTCCTTGCGCACCGCCCGAGATAAAGACTCTCTTGATCGTGGCATGGGCGAAATACAACGAAATCGAATCGCCCGAAGCCAGGTTGGTTCCCCGTACCAGAGTATCGGTGAGCGCNGGTTTATATAAGCTGGTGGCATTGTATCGCGTTATCATCATCTCAATTTTATCATTCTTGAAAAACGCCTCAAGCTGGCGGCCGTCAAGCTCGGCAGTGGTATATTCAGAGATTAAGGTATCCGGAAGCGTTTTATAGGTAGCTTTGGCGTGACCCTGAACCAGCACCCTGTTTAGCTTGCGATTTTCGGTAAAGATCGAAATCGTATCCCCGGCAAGTTGATTTTGGTCGTTGGTAATAATCGGATTCTGGTAAAGAATCGCCCGCTCAGGCTCTTTGAAAAACTCGGCTTGCCCGGCATGAGCGATCAGATCATGCCTGGTAATTACCACCGAATCATAGGCGGTGCCATGAGCGTTAATACCAAAATATGTCAGTCTATTGGCGGTAATCTCCATGCGGGCAGAATCATCCGCCGGGTTCAGCACCAGTTTCGGCGAACCGGTGGCCTCGAGCTGCTTGGTATCGCGTAAATAATCGGCCCTCTCGCAATGAAGCTCGATATTCTGTATCCGGTCGATTACTGCAACATCATGCACTGCGGTGACCCGTCGGTCTCGACGGTAATAAGTCATCGTTTGGGCGGTTATCTGTCTCCCCTGTTCTTGTACCAGGACAGAATCAATAAACTGCACCAGACCCGAGGCCCGATACCAGGTGGCCCGCTGGCTGTAAAGGTTGGCGTTATCGTGAATAAAATGGACATGGCCGATGAGGTTGACAATATCGCCATTGCCTCCGGAGCTTTCGAGCTTATCGGCATGCTCTAATATGAGCGGTTCCGATTCATCCTGGGCTATAAGACAGGTTGGATATAATAGGAGAAACAATGCGATCGCTGATAAGAGCCAGATTCGCCCGGTCGGCCTAAAATGCGGCTGATTAGTTCCCATCCCGTTTACATATACGGAAGAACCGGGATTTTGGCAATGAAAAATGATAGAATAAAATGGCAATTTGACCTGCAACGCCAGATCTCCGCACCAGATACTTGTGGGGTGTCGGTTTCGGAGACCCAATATCACGATAATTACATAAAATTAAAGTCGTCTGATGAGGGTACCCGACGGCACGCAAAAAAAAGCCGGACGATGACGTCCGGCCTATTAATTATGAAGATGATGCTGTCGGGGTTGGGGACCCGACAACACACAGTTTTTACTTCAGCATCGTCATCCGCTTGGAGATGCGATAATCACCGCAGGTTAGTTTATAATAGTACAATCCCGAGGCAACGCCGGCTCCGGCGTCTGTCTTCCCGTCCCAGATAGCTGAATGATATCCGGCATCGGTATAGGAATTGACCAGCGTTTTAATCTTCTGGCCCAGGTTGTTATATATCTCAAGTCTCACGTTACCAGCGTTGGGAAGCGCGTACTCGATCCTTGTCGATGGATTAAACGGATTCGGATAGTTCTGCTTAAGAGATATAGTAGTCGGCAGCCCCGCCACGATGTCAGTTTCCACTCCAGTCGGTTGTTGCAAGGTCATCCGAATCATCCAATCGGACCACTGCCACAAACTCCAGCCGGGTGCATTTTCATCAGAATACCAGTATGAATTGTGATTAATAGGCGCAGTGTAATCAGCGCCGACATATGGCCCGGTTGCCGATTCATCAGCCCAATGCAGCACTACCCAAAGCGGGTTGTCGTCAGAAGCAGTATAATTGAAATCGTAACTTGCCCAATTACCTGGCTCCGGTAGCTCCAGATTTTCGACAGTCTGATAGAAGGCTCCTGTATCAGGAAGATTATCGATATCCCCTGAGATTCCAAGATAATCGAATGTTCCGGTAAACGGGTTTGCGGGCAGGAAAAACCTCACATTGGTTACGGTAAACGGCGCGGGGATATTCGGCTCGAAACGCTGCCCGAACTTTCGATTGGTGGTTGACGGATAATCGCCGACATAGAATGCCGATTCGATTCCACCGTCATCATACATCATCTCATTAACTACTGTAAAGTTCTTGGAAATAATGTTGTCATCCGGGGTGTGATCTCCAGATACTTCCGCTGTGAAAACCGCACGATAATTACCTATTGCCGACGGAACCCAGCTTTCAAATTCCATTGATTCCTCGGCGTACGGAGCCAGATCGAAAAGGGTGTAAATGGTTGAGAAAACCTCAACATCGGTTGAATCGAGTATGGAAAGCGTGATATCGGCCGACTCGTTATAAGACCCGGTATTCTTAAAAGTAGCTATTGGCGTAAGAGGCCAATTTACGGTAGATTCATCGAAAGGAGAACTGATTGATATTCCTTTAAGATCGTGCCAGCTTCTCGATACCAGTTCCAGGGTATTGTTTGAGATATCTTGATCGCCAGCCATTGTAGCTAAAAATGACACACGATAACGGCCATCTGATGGAGCAGTGAAATCGGGGGCGAAGGTTACCTGCTCGGTCGAAAATGACGACAGGTTGGCCACACCGGAAGACGCCTCGTAAATAACCTCGCTGCTATCGATATTTGTAATCATGCAGTAGACATTGAAGTTGGCAACGGCCGTTCCCACATTGATGAAGGTTGCTGTCGGCGTAATGCTGGAGCCCGGTGTGGCAAATTCACCTGGCGAATCAATCGATGAAACCGCCACATCATGGGTAAACGGATCGCGCACTTGAATTGCGTANAGCATTCCCCCATTTCCGAACGTCCTGGCNTGCACTGCTTTACCGCCAGCCGCGGCATAATGCCCGCTATCGCTTATAGCCACGCTGAAGACCGATCCCGGTTCATCGAGATCGTCTTGCAGTTGGAAAATTGGGATATCGACGCCGCGCATAAAACAGGTCACCACATCGCCGTATGTTGCATCGTATGTGCCCCAGCTTCCGGCAATGGCATACTGCCCATCGGCCGAGAGAGCCACCGAGGCCACCATATCGCCATATTCGCCATATTCGATAAGCACAGTGCCGGATGAATCCCATTCCATGAATTTTCCGGCATACCCACCTCCAGACAAGAAATCAAGCGTACCGCAAGCTACNGTAGTCCCATCGTCAGAAATATCGACAGCCGATACCCAATCGTTGGCTGTGGCTCCGGCCCAAGCCATGTTATAGATGGCGCCATCCCAAACCCAACAGAAAACGTCGCCAGAATATGTACCTGACGCAATCCNGTTGCCATCGCCGGATACTTTGGCAGTCAACTGGGAATAATTATACAGAGCGCCACGGTAATTTCNGTCGGGGATATCAAAGACATAGATTGAATCATAACATGAGACAACTGCAACCGAGCCATCCCGCGCCATATCAATGCCGTACAGACCTCTCGCCTGATAGAATGGACGGGTATATATCGTATCTCCGGTCGCAACATCGCTGACAATCAATAGCGCGTCGTTTGCTCCCTGTGTAAAAACAGACGCCAGGATTTCGCCATTGCCGGAAAATTTTACACCCGCGCCATTGCTGCCCGGGCCGGCACCCATCTCCCTTATGTAAAGCGGCGAATCTTTCTCCCAAAGAAATGCCGGAAGCTCGGAGCCGGTACCGGCAAAATTAGTGTTGGACGATGCCACCGGCAAAGACCAGGGAGTATCTTGATAATATTTCCAAACCGGCGTCTCCAANCCTGCCGANGCATAGGCTGCATAGCGCATATTATTCAGCCACCAACCCGCAAAAACGCCCGATCCATCGGGAGTTACCGTGACATTATCGGCAATCGCATTTTCGTGNAGGCGNTCCACCCAGAGCACCTGGGCCATTAGATGCGGATTCCGAAAAGGCGCCTGACTGCGCGACATAGCCTGAATGTGTCCCTCGCCCGGAGTCATCGAACGGATCGCCCGCTTAGCATTGATTGTAGTGAACTCGTTTGATATACGCGGAGCGCTCGATGCCCAGATTGTTATCGGGAGCATCAAAAATAAAACAATTAGCAACTTTCGCATTCATCCTCCTGGCTTATGGGAAATGCTTAATCCTGGCAGTGCGCGCAGGTAAATCCAATGTCAAATATCATTTATTGCCCAATTTGGCGACGGCCATATTTCGCCAACCTAAAGGCTACCATTTATCAGCAATTAAATATAATTGCGATTTGATAATTTTCAAATGAATTATTGTCTCCACTTTGAGGAAATATGGTTCGGGGGTACAAGCCTAAAATAGAAAAATTGGAATGGATCGAATAAAGTATAATTATAGCGAATTCGCCGGTTCGGATATTATCTGAACCCTGGCCATTTCTCCAGCGTTCATATAGTTGATATCCTGCGGAATAACTATAAATCCATTGGCAGTACAGAATGGCATCACCGACGGCGTTGTCCGGGATCCGGCCGGATTAGCGAGGAAACCATCATCGTTGAGCCTGACCTCGGCCCGAATAAAATGAGTCATTCCGCCGCCGCCCCTAACATCCTTCTCGAGTTTAGCTACGACTTCGACACGGCGAATATCTCGTTTACCCTGCATTTTAAGAATTGCTGGCCGTACGAANTCCTCCAGTATCACCATCGATGAGAGAAAGTTTCCTGGTAATCCGAAAACGGGAATGCCATTGTAAGTGCCAAAAATGAGAGGCTTACCGGGCCTGATGGCTACTTTCCANAACTTCATATCCATACCCGCCCGCTGCAGGATACCCTTGATAAAATCGAAATCCTCGAGCGATGAGCCAACGGAGGTGATAAACATATCGCTGCAAACTGCCTTTTCGATACTGGCCTTGATCTCATCCGAATCGGCCCCGATTATGCCCAAATTGATCGGCTCAGCGCCGTAGTCGGCCAGTTGGCTTTGCATTACGCAACAATTTCCGGCTCTGATCTTTCCATCCTGCAAAGGCTGATCGTGTGGAATGAGATCGTTACCCGATGCAAAGAACGATACCTTGGGACGACGGTAGCAGAGCGCTTCTTGTTTCCCGATGGCCGCCAACACCCCGATATCGGTTCCGGTCAGGGCCTTCCCTTTGCTCAAAACCACCGACCCGGCGGCGATATCGCTTCCTTTGATAAAGATATTATCCCCCGGCTTTTCCCCTTTGTAAATCTTCACTTTTCCCGCCGATTCGCGCACAGCATGTTCCGACAGAATTATCGTATCGGCTCCCTCCGGTAGAGGAGCGCCGCTGGCGATCTTCAAGGCATGGCCGGACTGCATGATCTCGCTCCATGGATAGCCAACTTTGACTTCGCCATCGAGCTTCAACGTAACCGGAGAGGTTGGCGAGGCTTTGGCAACATCATCGTTACGGACCGCAATTCCATCAACCATAGCCATATCAAATGATGGAATATCATCGGATGAGATGATATCCTCGGCCAGGGCCATATACCGCGCATCTAATATGGGGATTTTTACTTTATCGAGAACGGGAGTGTTATCCAATACGATTTGCAGGGCTTTCTCAACCGAGATCATGTTTCCCCTCCGATCGAAGCGATCATTAATTTGCAGCTGGCAAATAAACTATGAATTACGCCAACCAAGAAAAAAACAGTTTGTCAACAAACTGAAAAGGGGCATTAATAAAACTAATGATTATTACAACGTGGGCATCCCCTCCCAAACAGATGATATTTA
>JGI20214J51088_10003378_pt1 | contig 10508 bp, 9 predicted proteins | sample WetSurMetagenome_FD_51088 | JGI IMG/M metagenome (IMG submission 51088) | reverse complement strand
TTTAACTCAATTCACATTGACACGAAAAATTATAATTATAAGTTTTTTAAACTCTGGCTTATTTTAAAGAACGTTTTTCGTTAGGAATTACAAATATAAGGATATTAATTAATTAAGTCAATGGATTTTAAAATAATCTTTACAACTTTTTTTATTTTTTTTTATAATAACGTAACATATAATTTCCATTATAGATGAATATATAAGAACAATTTTAATTAATCGGTTTCCGATTTAAGATTTCTTTGCATTAATTTCATCGTTGCTATGTGAGGACTTCTGCCATTAAATAATATAGAATACACTTCTTCAACTATTGGCATTTCAATTTTATACTTTTTTGATAGCTCATATGCTGATTTCGTAGTAGCCACGCCTTCTGCTACCATTTTCATTTCTTTTAATATCACACCAAGCTTCTTTCCGCTCCCAATCTGCTCTCCGACGTATCTATTCCTCGAATGCGGAGACGAACAAGTGACTATTAAATCGCCAATTCCGGAAAGTCCGTAAAATGTTTCTCTCTTTGCCTGCAATAATAGACCTAATTTCATAATTTCGTTTATACCTCTTGTCATTAATGCGGCAATTGTATTATCGCCAAAATTAGCTCCAACTGCGATACCCGATGCAATTGCTATTACGTTTTTTAATGCTCCGCCAATTTCCGTCCCGACTAAATCCGTGCTTGAATAGACTCTAAAATAATTATTGGAAAAAACTTTTTGTATTAGTTCCGCTGTTTTTTTATTTATTGAAGCACTAACAACTGCCGTAGGAATCCTCCTCGATACTTCTTCGGCGTGTGATGGTCCTGATAGCGAAACGATTTTTTCTTTTTTCGAATGTTTAAAAACATCGAGTATTATATCCGATACTAACATTAATGAGTTATTTTCGATACCTTTTGCGGCACTTACTATTATCTCATCTTTAAATTTATAATTCTCAATTGATTTAAGGTTATTTCTTATAAACTGGGTAGGAGTAGTGACTAAGATAATATTTTTATCGCTGACAGCATATTCCAGGTCATTTGTTATTTTTATTTGCCTTGGAATCTTTATTTTGGGTAAATAATAGAAGTTTTCGCGATACTCCGCCAGTGTATTCGCATATTCGAGGTTATACTCCCATAGTGTGACGTTATAGCCATTACGATGCAATAGGATAGCCAAAGTTGTACCCCAGCCACCGGCACCTAATACTGCAATTTTCATAAAAATAATGTTATTTTTTTGCGAATGGAGCTTTAATCTTGATAAATCTTATTAACCATAGATTTTCGAACCTGTTTTCTGTACCTATTAATAATCTTTTTATGTTTGTCCTATGATTATATATAAGCAATACGGATACGGCTATACTAAAAAATATCAGCGTATTATACCCGTATATTTCGACTTCAAAGTAATTTTCCCTGATAAACATCGTCATTGGGAATATAAATGAAGCTACAACAGAGCCAAGAGAGACATAACCGGAGAAAATTAGAACCAGTAAAAAGAAACCAAGACTAATGGATACATCAACAGGTGAGAGGGATATTAACATACCCAAGGCAGTATTAATACCCTTCCCACCTTTGAAACCCATAAAAATTGAGAATGTATGTCCGATTACCGCCGAAATTCCCGCGATAATCTTTAATACCGTAATATCATCGAAAGGAGTTAGATTTTTAAATGGTAAATTATGGAAGAAAAAAGTTGAGAGCAATAATACCACAATCAAACCTTTTCCAATATCAAGAATTTGCACGAAAATACCGAGAGGGACACCTAAAACTCTGAAAGCATTAGTAGAGCCAAGATTCCCGCTTCCGTGTTTCCGTAGGTCAATTCTTTTGAAAATCTTGCCGACTAAATACGCAAAAGGTATTGAGCCGACAAAATAACTAACCAATATTAAAGATATTAAATATAACATCCAATAAATCGTTTCTAATTATATAAACAACTAAAATTAATAAGAAATTTCAAGTCAAATGCTTTAGCTTTTATTTCAAGCCGAGCATTTCCTTTTTCGATTTAAAAATCATTTTAATGAAATTTTCATCCACTTCAAATAGTTGTTTAATATCGGACACTTTTAATATATACTTCGGATTTATGCCATCTCCATTTTTCAGGAAACTAAATACGTAATCTTTATCAGCTTTTAATTTCACTGTATAATCGAATTTTTCATTTCCGCTAAGTGTTGTATCTTTGAATCCCTGTGTATTGAAATTCTGGAATATATTCAGGACACCTTCAACCACTTTTGAATCTACAGAATCCTTTCCGGAACGAAATCTCCCGGTAGAATCAGTTTCGATTTTATAATTATCCGAAGAGGACATAAGCTCTAATGCTTTTACATTACCTTTTGTAATAGCACAAATCATTTTATCTCTCCAGTCGTTCATATTATCCTTTGCAAAATTACTGCGTAATAAATCATTTGCAAGAAATATTTCATTGGATTCAGGTTTCTTGATAAAGGATTGGGATGGTCCGCTCGATGCATTACCCACTAAAAGTGTACCAACCATTTTCCCGCCCTGGTAAACCGTAACTTTTACAAAATTTGTATCATTAAATCCGAATCTTTCCTTGTTATTGGGATTATCGGAAACCTTGCTTTCGAGTTTATATTTCTTTAAATCCGATAAAGCCGAAGCAATAAATTGAGCATATGCATTATATTCGACCGGTTGAGTAATGCGCCAGTTTATCCCCGCTTTTTCAAGTGTAACTTTCTTTCCGTTTTGCTCAAGTTCAAGTTTATCAACCGAAGCAGAATCAACGGCAAATAACTGCTTTTCGAGTTTATAAGTCGAGATTTTCTCTCCTCTGTCAGATGTTAAATAATAAGCAAGAACAGCAAGAACAACAAAAATTACTGCTAATAAATATGTTTTTTTTGATTTCATAATTAGTTTGATTGCAAATTTTTCTTTCTTAATTTTCTTTTATTCCAGATGAAAAATCCTACTACTAAAACTAATGCAGGAGGAACGATTAAATTAAAATATTTAATGAATTTTTTTGTTGCATCGGAAACTTCTTCTATTGGTGCTTCTGAAGCATCTTTACCTCTGATTTCAGATAAACCAACATCATCTGCAAGATAATCGACCATATTAACGAAGAAAACCAGATTATCTTTTGGCGGTCTCTGTTCTTCATTTGCAAAATCTCCATCACCTATAGCAATTTGTTTGGATTCTTTTGTTGAAAAATCAATTCTTTGCCCTGAATATAGCGGAGCATCTTGAGCTGTATCTTTCGGTACTTCTTTACCTGAATAAAAACTATTGAATTTTCCTGAATAAATAGCTCCCACAACAAATCCTTTTGAACCAAACAGAGTATCAGCGGCTTTTTTCGTTAAATTTTGATATTGCTCAAGATTCAACAAAAAGAAACCTTCTGATTTTCCGGATTTATTAGAAGTAGTGAATAATGGCTTTACGGCTATATTCTTTGCTGTAGCTTGCGATATATCCAAAGAACTTACAAATGATAACACTACAGATTGAATATTTTTAAAAGCCGAATTATCCTTATCTATATTTGTAATAGTCGGGAAGAATGGATAATTAACAGAAATCGGAATTCCAATTTGAGATTGCACCTGGACAGCCGAGCATTGCAGGTCTCTAATCAAATCATTGGAAATTACTATTCCGTAATTAGAAAGCATATCGTCCAGATTAGTTTTTACTAAATCACCCATTACTATTTGCTGTTGGAAGTTCGGAACGACTTTATTTATTAACCAAGCAATGTTTCCGCCTCTCATTATGTACTGGTCGAGCATAAATTTATGAGATTCGGGATATTCGGACTTTGGTCCCATTACTATCAATACATCTACATCAGGAGGAACAGGATTATATTTGCTAACATCAACTTTTACTACATCGTATTGGGAATTCAAAATATTATTTATCTGCGTAAACTTGGTATAATCATATTCACCGTGACCTTGTAAAAATCCAATTTTTTTCTTTTTTTCAGTTGCAAGTCTCTTTATCATATTTGTAATTTCATATTCAATATTACCGACAGACTGAACAACCGGAATAACTTCTTGCTTGCCCTGATATAAGAATACCAAACCAAGGAAAGCTTTTTTCACTTCAAGCTTATCGTTATCTACAACCTGGATTTGAACCGGTTGAATTCCATACTTCGCGGCTTCTTTTTCCATTTCACCCTGCTCACTATCTCCGGTTGGATTTAAAAATTCATAATTCAAATTTCCACCCGAATATGACCTATAATCATTTAATATATCCTGAATATTTCTTCTTAAATTATTATATGGAGCAGGAAGATTATCACTGAAATAAGCTTTTATAACAAGCTTATCACCTAAATTTTTAACAATATCTTTACTTATAGTAGATAATGTGTATGTTTTATTTTTAGTCAAATCCACACGCGTAAAGATACGCTTGGAGATTACGTTTATAACGATAACTATTCCGATTATGATTGCGACTTTAATCAGAATATCTCTTTTAATATCTTTTTTATTCATAAAATTTTAATTTGCTCTTGTTAAAAAGATTAAACTTAATTACCACTTTCTGCCTTCAAGTGAAGTTTTTGTAAGTAATAACATTACATAAATACCGCTAAAATAATAAATTAAATCTTTGGTATCGATTACCCCTCTTGTAATACTCGAAAAATGATAATCGGTACTAATATATTCAACTATAGATACGAGGGGAGTTGGAACAAACATTAATATTTTGTTCAACATAAAAAGTGCAAATATTATTAAGAAACTAATAATAAAAGCTACGACCTGATTTTCCGATAATGAAGAAGAAAACAAACCGATACTAATATAAATACCGCTCATTAATAATAAACCGATATAAGCACTAATAATAGAGCCGATATCAAGAGGTCCGAGAAACTTTAAACTTATGGCATATATTAAAGTAGGAAGCATTGTTAATGCCGCAAGGGTAAGGGTTGAGAAAAATTTCCCGAGAACGATATCGAAATCAGTAATAGGTTTGGTCAATAATAATTCGATTGTACCTGCCTTTTTCTCTTCAGAAAATGTCCTCATCGATATGGCAGGAATAAAAAACAGGAATATAAAAGGAACGATATCAAAAACATTCCTCATCGAAATAACACCCGCTACAAACAGACTACTCGTAAAAAACCATCCGGTAATAATAAGAAAAACTACTATTACGATGTAAGCTACGGGTGAATAGAAATACGATTTTAATTCTTTTTTATATATTGTTAATATACTATTCATAATTTATAAATTAATGAGTTGTTAATTTTCTGAATATATCTTCTAATGATGTTTCTTCCTGATGTAAATCAAGTAAGACCATATCATTCGATACTACTTTTTTAAATATCTCATCACGCACGTCCGAGCCTTTATTTGCTGAAATATCTATATTCCATACATCAGTATCATCCGAAACCACTTTGACTTTTTCGACCCCGTTTACAGATTCAAACATACCGATAATTTTTTCTCTACCGGCTTTCGGGTCTTTTTTAAGAGTAAGTGTAATAAGCAATTGTCCCTGGAATTTCTTTTGCAATGAATCGGTTGTACCGTCGGCAACAATTTCACCTTTGTTAATGATAATAACCCTGCTACAGGTCGCCTGTACTTCCTGTAAAATATGAGTAGAAAGAATAACGGTTTTCTGTTTTCCCAAATCTTTGATTAATTTTCTTATTTCGATAATCTGATTCGGGTCAAGACCTGATGTAGGTTCATCGAGCAGGAGAACCTCGGGATTATGTATCATAGCCTGTGCTAATCCTACCCTTTGCCTGTATCCTTTGGATAATTCACCTATATCTTTGTGTTTTACATCTTCCAGACCACAAACTCTAACCATTTTTTTAACGGAATCGTTAATTAATGATTTTTCTACTGCCTGAAGTTCAGCGGCATACTTCAGGTAATCAATAACATTCATATCCGAATAGAGCGGATTCTGTTCCGGCAAATAACCGATTTTTTTTCTTACCGACAGTGAATCCGATTCCGTATCCAATCCGTCAACGAAAATTTTTCCGCTATTTTGAGATATGTAAGTTGTAATAAGTTTCATTGTTGTAGTTTTTCCGGCACCGTTTGGTCCTAAAAAACCAACAATCTCACCTGTTTTTACTTCAAAGGAAATATCTTTTACCGCTGGATTATTTCCGTAATACTTCGTTAGGTTTTCTATCTTTATTGACATAATGATTGTTTAAATAACTATAAATTTAATTTGAATTTTTATTATTTTCAAACCATTTATTAGTAATATCTTATTTTTTTTGGAAACAGGTTTTGCAATCTCAACTGTAATAAACCGGTTAAACTAAAATGTTATCGCAAAACGTATAAATTAATATTTATAAAAAAAGCAGGAAGAATTTTCTTCCTGCTTAAAATAACGAATATTCATCATTTTATTTTATTAATACCATTTTTTTTGTGTCTAATTTATTACCGTTAATAAATATTGAATAGAAGTATATTCCACTTGGCAGATTTCCCCCTTCAAATACACATTCATATATTCCTGAATTTAATTTTTTATCTAAAAGTATCTCAATTTCTTTTCCCAAAATATCAAATACCTTTAAAGTGACAAAACTACTATTAGGTATTTGAAATTTAACTTTTGTTACCGGATTAAACGGATTAGGATAATTTTGATATAGTTTATAATCTTTTACTACGTTTTGATTTTGATTTATTATTCCCGTGCTTGTTGAATATTTTATAAAAAATGATGAATCATAATTACTTCCAAAAACCAAAAAATAATTATCCCGAAAAGATAATATTTGTTGAGCAGTATAACCATAAATTGAATCATAAATATTTGGGTAGTAGCTGGAAAACACTCTGTTTCCTTGCAAATTGTATCCCGATGTATATATACCCGCATAATATTTACTTTTACCAGTCAAATAAATATCATTTTTTATTCTGATTCCTGGATCTAATTCGACTCCATTTGTATCTATTATATTATAAATAAAATTTCCATTTTCACTATACTTGATTAATTGAAAACCACCTATAATAGCTCCTGAATAATTAGTATCCCCGCCCCTTCCTAAAACGTAAATGTTTTTATAGTCATCAAACAAAATATCTATTCCGTACGACCAATTTCTGTAAGTTTGTGTTATATATAATCTTGTCCAAACAGAATCACCGTTTGAAGAATATTTTATTGTACCAATATCAACATGATTATCTCCTGTTGATACTCCACCTGTTACATAACAATAACCTTCATCATCTACCTTAACACAATAAGCATAATCTCCATCATTGTAGGGACCATTATATCTTCTTATCCATTGTAATGTACCACTACTATTATATTTTATTGTTAAAAAATCACTATTATTTCCATCACCCCAACTGATTCCGGTTACATATACATTTCCGGGTTTATCAACATAAATTGAATAAGGCACACTCCCTCCATAGTTGTAATTATAACGAGCTGTCCAAAGAGTATCTCCCTGGGAATTAAACTTTATAGTGTAATAATAATAAACATCTAATCTGCTTTCTCCGGTTATAAATACATTTCCCGAAGTATCGGTAGCTATACCTTCTGTATATGTATTAACCCCACCCGGATAAAAAGATTTATCCCATTTGTGATTTCCACTTGAATCATATTTTGTGAGAAAGAAACGATTATCGCCATAATCAAAACTAAAATAAAAATTACCATTTTTGTCACAAGCTGAATAAACAGATGTACCTCCATAACTTATTGACATATCTCTTGACCAAATCGGCGTTCCCGAAGAATGATATTTAATTATATGAAGATGATTATTCCCATTATTTCCTATAACATAAATATTTCCAAGCGAATCTATAGTGGCTGATTTTCCTTCCATTGGATAATTTCTCACCCATTCGAATTGTTGAGGATAAGAATTCCGAATCAATAAATAAAATAGTAATAATATTAAACAATATTTATTGAACAAAATTTAGATTTTCTTTTATTGAAATTACCATAAATTAAGGATTAATTATTTTTTTGTCAACAGTAAACGTTGTATTCATTATGTAAAATATAATAAATACATTTTAATTAGTTTGAAAATAAATTAAATACTAATTTCATATAAAAAATAGCCCTATTGAGTAGGACTATTTAAGATGTTCATAAAATCTTCTTTGGAAAGTTCATTTATTATTAGAGTAGTGTTGTAAGTAGTGTATTTTTTACCAGTGTTGGTGTTTAAGTCAGCTTTAACGGACGTTACAAAAAGCGATTAATTTGTATTTTATTATAAAATTATTTTATTATTTTTCCCGAATAATTTTTTTCGTAATAATTCAGGTATTCTCCGCTCATAACTTTTCTCCACCAGCCTTCATTTTCGACATACCATTTAATTGTTGCTTCAATTCCGTTTTCAAATTTATATGCGGGTTTCCAGCCAAGCTCTGCTTGAATCTTCGATGAATCTATAGCATATCTCCTGTCGTGTCCGGGTCTGTCTTTTACATAAGAAATCTGTTCTTCGGATTTTCCAAGTAATTTTAAAATAATTTTCACAATATCTATATTATACCATTCGTTATTACCACCAATATTATAAACACCGCCAATTTTACCCTTATGAAGAACTTCACAAATCGCCGAACAGTGGTCTTCCACATAAAGCCAATCCCTCACGTTTTTCCCATCTCCATAAACGGGTAACTTTTGCCCGTCGAGTGCTTTTGCAATCATAAGCGGAATAAGTTTTTCGGGAAACTGGTATGGTCCGTAATTATTTGAACAGCGGGTTATTAAAATTGGTAATTTATGGGTGTGATAGTATGCATTACATAATAAATCCGCCGATGCTTTACTTGCAGAGTAAGGACTATTTGTTGTTATTGGAGTATTTTCAGTAAATTTAAGTTCTTTTTTATCTTCGGGAAGTGAGCCGTATACTTCATCGGTAGATACCTGTAAATATTTTTCGATACATAATGATTTTGCAATATCGAGCAGGGTTTGCGTTCCGAGAACATTCGTAACAATAAAATCTTTAGCACCAAGTATGCTTCTATCCACGTGCGATTCTGCGGCAAAGTTGATAATAGTATCGATGCTATTTTCTTTTATAGTTTTCTCTGCTACATCTTTATCACAAATATCACCTTTTACGAATTTATAATTCGGGTGTTTTTCAATGTCAGTAAGGTTTTCGAGGTTTCCTGCATATGTAAGCTTATCATAATTTATTATTTTGTAATCATAATTTTTCAAAACGTATTTTACAAAATTACTGCCAATAAATCCTGCACCGCCGGTGATAAGAATATTTTTCATTTATTATTACTTATATTGTTTTGATGTTATTTATATTAGCTTTATCTATTAAAAAGAATTCAGAAGTTATGAAGTTAAAGAAGTTACAGAATAAGAACAAAATTTGCAGAAGTTTTTTAATAAACTTAATAGCTGTTTTTTCTTAAATCCTTAACTTCCATAACTTCTTAACTTCCATAGCTCCTTAACTTCTATAACTCCTTAACTTCTATAACTCCTTAACTTCTTTAACTTCTACCCTTAGTCAGTAAACAACCCGAAATATATTCCGAGGTTAAAATTAAATCCATCGGCTTTTATTCCCGCAGGTACATTTTTCACAACCAAGACATCTTCGAGTTTCCAATCATCATGTAACACAAAAATATATCCTGCGTTTAATTTCAAATACAAATATTTAGTTGCATTAAAACCTAAACCGATTTGAGGACTAAGTGTAAAAGTTGTTGTTGAAAACCTGCTTGTACTATAATTAGATAAAAGGGTGTCGCTGGATGCATCCCATTCACCTGCACTCTGCTTAAAGCGTGAGAAATAAAGTTTTGTAGAGCCAACCCCTATATTACCACCAACTGTAAATTCGAGATTTTTATTAAGTTTTTTCACATATTCAACTGATACAGCCGCATATCTTAAAGAAAACTTTGCAGTCATAATCGGGTCAGTAGAAGTCAAAGGAGTAGATATTTTATCTTTTGTAAATCCGGTTCCAAATGCACCAATCCTTAAACCCTGAATAACAGGAATATCGATATAACCACCACCACCAATCGTAAAGAAGTCACTGCTTGAAAATTTAGGAATACCGTGCCGTTCCATTTCATCATTTAATCCTGAAATTTGAGGTATCTGCCATCCTATCATTGGTCCACCGAAAATCGAAAATTTATTAAACAATTGTGCGGACGAAATATTAGAAATTAAAAATAGAGCAAAGACAATAATTATAAATTTTTTCTTCATAATATTTATTTAATATTTAGATAACCTAAAAAATATAATGGAATTTTTAAAGAGATAAATTAATGCAAAAATATTAACCTATGCACACGACAGTATTTCGTTAATAAAGAATAGAAACTACAAAAGTCTTACTTTATTAAATATTAATATCATTATAGCTGTTTTTTTCTTATAAATTCAGACTTTTGTAGTTTTT
>JGI20214J51088_10003377_pt1 | contig 10508 bp, 7 predicted proteins | sample WetSurMetagenome_FD_51088 | JGI IMG/M metagenome (IMG submission 51088) | reverse complement strand
AAGACAACCCCGATGACCTTGGCACCTGCCCGTTCCAGTTGTTCTTTCATGACCTTGGCCTGTTCCTCGCGCGTCTGGCCGGGGACCATGATCAGGATGACCCCATCCACTTTTGAAGCAAGGTTGTAAGCGTCCGAAATGACAAGCGGAGGGGCATCAACGATCACCACTTCGAACGTATCCTGCAGGTCGCTCAGAATCGATGCGATCCTTTTTGAGCCCGCAATTTCAGTGACATTGGGCATCCGGCTGCCAGCGGTGATCACTTCAAGCTTGTTCTTCTTCCATATCCGTACGGCTGCCTGAGGAGATCGGTCTCCTCGGATGATCTCAGACAAACCCGGTTTTATGGAAACATTCAAAGCGGTATGTACGGCAGGTCTGCGCAGGTCGGCATCCACCAGGACTGTCTTTTGATCGTTCTGGGACATCGTCAGGGCAAGGTTGATCGCGATCGTCGTCTTGCCATTCCCCTGGCTGGGACTGGTGATCAAAATCGTTTTTGAGGATTTATCCAGGCCAAAAAAGTCAAGGTTTGACTTGAGAAGACGAATGCTTTCCGCCATCGGCGTGTTGGGGTTGTCCAGCACATACGTGGCATTATTCCCTTCTTCAGTGATTTCAGACAGGTAGCCGATCACCGGATAGTTAAGAACCCGTTCGACATCNGTTGTCGTCTTGATCGTCCGGTCAATGTATTCGAGCAGATAGGCCGCCGCAGCTGCCAGGCCAAATCCGACCAGTGCAGCAAGGATGATGATGATGGCCTTATTGGTTCCCACCGAACGGGAAGGAAGGTTACCAGGCTCGACAACCGATAAAATATTCAAGGCCCCTTCCTGTGAGTTGGCAAGCAGATCTGTATAGCTTTGGCGTAGGTCGGTCAATTTCTTGGTTAATTGATCTATTTCTGCCTGGGTGTTGGTAACCTGGCTGGCGCTGTTCAGACCGACGAGACTCTTCTGGAGCTCCTCGATCCGGGCCTCGGTCTCCTGAATTTGCGTCTGCAGGCTCTCAAGCTGTTGTTTTATGAACAGCTGCCTCTGTCCATCCTCGCTGGAACCTGTTGCAGGGCTTTGCGCGATCAGTTGTCTGGCCAGTTCATCTGCCACGATTTGGGCGCGTTTGGGGTTTGTATCGGTAACGGCAATTTCAATGAGCTGTGTATTGGGAATGACCCTTGCCTGGTAGCTGGGAAGCCAGGTGGTATTCAATGCTTCCATCGTTTTGACCTGGATCGGCTCCCGGTTTGCCATATCGGCATAAATGCCTGCCAACTGGGAGGCGAGGTAAATCTGTCCAGCTTCCGGGTTGGGATTCAGGATGGCATTACGCCCGATCATTAAAGTCGTTCTGGAAACGTACACATCGGGCTGGAGGAAAACTGATAAGGAACTGCCAACCACTGCGATTACAGTTGCAATTAACAGTAACCGCCACCATTTAAATAGAGGTTTCAAATATGCATTAATGTCCATAGAATATCGTTTAACTATATCATAATCAGGATCAATAGAAATGAAAAACGTGTCCCCATCCTCTTTGATTGGGGGAAAGTCAAATCCATGACGCTCCAGATTAGAAAAGGTTACCTCTGATTTATGGGGGCAAAATCTACTTTCACGGAGAGGGCCACACTTTCGTAAATTCCTGCCAGTTGCTCAGAGATTCTCCCCCAATCATGATGATCCTGTACAAACGAACGGCCTGCCTCCCCTACTTTGTGTCCCCAATCAGGGTTGTCCAGCAATCGCAGCACAGATGCTGCAAATTCCTCCGGCGTATCACCAAGCAGGATATCCCGGTCCGGTACGGCACGCAGGGATAAAAGTGCTTTGGAGGTTGTCACCACGGGCAGCCCGACCGCCATTGCCTCCAGGATTTTATTCTGGATCCCGGCACCATACACCAGGGGAGCCACCGCAACGGTTGACTTCCAGAGATACGGCCGGATGTCTGAAACCGTTCCTGTTACCGTGATGAGCGGGTTTTCCTCCATCTTTTTGATTTCCGGGGAGGGGTCTTTTCCCACCACAAAGAGGCGGACAGTGGGGCGCCGCCGCCAGATCAAAGGCATGATCTCATTTACCAGATATTTCACCATGGAAATATTGGCGTGATAGCTCATTTTCCCGGAAAAGACCAGCGTTTCCGGTTCTTTCGCGACACCAGGATTGGGCTGAAAGTAGTCCTGGTCCACTCCGTTTGATAGGACAGTGATGGGGGCAGGAGTTTCCCCAACCCTGGTGGCTTCCAGCAATGCATTCCGATCGACGGCGGATGTCACCAGGATGTGGTCGAAGATGCCGAGCAGTTCTGCCTCGGTTTTTTCTGTCCGGCCCAGCTCAAAGCGGGAAACGAATTTGCCGAACAGGCTGGTGCTCTGTCCTGCCGCCTGCCGGAATAGATGACTGATGCAATCCACGCTGTCCCACACGACCGGAAGGACTGGAAATTTGGACTTCAAATACCTGCCGTACTCCGAGCCTCTGAGGTGCTCGACGTGGACAACGTCATATTCCAAATGATTGCCATTTTTGCCAAAAATATCCCCCAGCCGGTGGATGAGCTCCGGCTGCCGGCTGTAGACCGCCTGCAGCGGCTTGTTGGAGGGAACTGCCAGGGCGGAATTGAAGAGAGATCTCCAGACCGGCTGTTCGTAATAATATACGGCCCGGCACCTGGACTTCAGGGTCTCTGCGTCCGCCAGATCGATCTTTCCCGACCCGACCGTGAACACATCAACTTCATGACCGAGGCGTGATAAATAGGTGATCAGGTTATAGGACCGGGTCCGCACCTGGTTGGGAACGTAAGGGACGATAAATGCGATCTTCATGATTTTCCTGACTCTGCCAGGCCTTGATAAACCTTGTCGAGCTCGCCCAGGACAACCTGCCAGTCATACTTTTTCTCCACCAGACGGCGACCGTTGGCAGATAGCTTTTTCTGAAGCTCCGTATCTTGCAGGAGATCGATCACCGATTTGGCAAACTCCTCCGGACTGTCTTTCACCAATACATCCTCTCCAGGACAGGCGTCAATTCCCTCCAGGCCCACGGTGGTGGTCACAACAGGTGCCGCCCGGGCAAACATCTCGAGGATGCGGACACGCATCCCCCCTCCTGCGCGCACAGGCACTACAGAAATCGCCGACCGGGCAAAATAGGGATCCAGCTCCTGCACAAAACCGGTTGTAACGATCCCGCTTGTTTCATCAGCGGCAAGCTTGAGGAAATCCTTTGGTGGATTCTTGCCGATGATCGTCAGCTTCACCCCTGGGAGCTTTTGCCGGACCAATGGAAATACCTGCTGGATAAACCAACGNATGCCGTCCGCGTTGGGCGGGTAATATAAGGTGCCCATGGTAAGGATATTCAGGGAATTCTCCGCTCGCGGTACCGACTGGATCTGACGAGTATCCACGGCGATCGGGATCACCGAAATCGGGACATCCTCGTTCGGGTTATTTTGATGCAGTGCATCCAACAGTAACAGGCGGTCGGGCTCGGCGACCGCCAGGGTTGCATCAAAATTCTTTACGATCATCCCCTCGTATTTCTTGATGCGATTTGTTTCCAGCGCCAGGGGGAGTTTCATGTAGAAGGCGGCATTTTCCTTCATGCGCGCCGTGATCATCCAGACCGCATTATGAGCGTCGAATACCAGGGCCGGCTTTTTCCCATCCGGAACAGGAAGTGGAAAGGCAAACTGGGTCATCGTCAGCTGGTCGGCATGGATCACGTCCACAGATTCGGAGGCCACGATCCGGCTGACCAAAGACCGCATCTCGGCCAGATCGTCGCGCTCGACCAGAAAGGGCCGTCCCGTAAACTGGGAGCGCAGCAGATAATACACGTCCGACACCCGGGAGCGGCGGACCGGAACCGCGTGAACCGCGGCGCAGACTTTTTTCACATCCTCAATGTAAGGCAGCTCCTCCGGCCGGACAAACGATGCAAGCGTGATCCTGTGCCCGCGCTCAGAGAGATACCTTAAGACATGCCAGGTTTTTACCTTCGGCCCGGATGCCGGAGGATAGGGAAGAATTTGGGTAAGAAAAAGAATATGCATATCAATCACAGAATTTTGCAGTTACCGTGGGCTTTCATAAATATATAAAACNGCATCGCCGGAAAATGGAGCGGAGAAAGTTTGGACNCTGCCGCCCTGGACCGGGTCAGCAATCATCTTTTTCCCCTCCTGGACGTTCAGCCACTCCACCGAAAATTGAACCGGGGAGGCGGATAGATCCACCTGCACTATGCCCTCCCCAGGCAGATCGACAGACGGTGTATTTTCAAATCCCAGCTTGTCCAGGATCCTGGCAATCTTCTCCCCAGCCGGCAGGAAGACCAGGTATTCAGCTCCCGTCGCGGCCGGGTTTGCCAGGCAGTACCCGGTCGAGCAAAGATCCGGCTGGGGCGTCATCGACACCAAATTGATCCTATTTGCATACTCGCGGGTATAACCCAGACTGGCGCGGATCTGCTCTTCATTCCCGGTAGGCTCCAGGTACATGCCGCGCCCGCTGGTCGCCGGGTCGTAGACATCCATGAAGAGCGGGTTTTCGCCGTGGGTAAAACTTTTCCACACCCAGCCCTGGTTCCCACAGATGCCGCAGAGATGGTCCGTATCGGCAACGATCACTTTGTCACCACTGGCGACCGGTGGGACAAAGGTATTCATATCGACATTGCTGCCGAGCGAGATCCAGTCCGCAGGGCTATTGTAGAGGTCGTCGCTGCTGTAGTCGGGCCAGAAGGCGGTCATGCCCACCGGATGTTGCTTCGGTTTTCCTGCTTCGTACTCCTTCACAAGCTGGATCATGTGATATTGCCAGTCACGTGAACCGTCCACTTGAGATGTGCCGGGATTATCTCCTGGGCTCTCATTGCTGATCTCATACAGGACGTTATCCAGGTCGTTGACCGTATCGATCACCTTGCGGACGTACGCTCCTGCAAAGCCGTGACCGGGGTGCCCGTTAAAATATGCGTCTCCTCCCCGGACCCGTTCCCGTTCACATCGCCATTGATGTCATTGATATTGTTCTGGCTGTTATACGGATGCCCCGCCCAGGGNTCNTGCCCGCCGAACTTGCTCTGTACGCTCCAGCCGTCAAAAAGCATGATCGAAACATACATGCCCCGATCCCCTGCATCGGCGACGCGTTCCCGCATCCGGTCAAAATAGGCCTGGTTGAATTTGGTCAGATCGAATTTATTGCCGCCATCAAACGCGCAGCAATCAGAAGACCGCTCATAGGGCAACGGCTCAAACCAGAAATCTGGCCCTGCCTCCCCGCCCCGGGCGTTTTCTGCCCGCCACAGGCGGAAGAAATTAAGATTGTGNGATTCCAGGAAGTCCAGGTATTTTTGGTAATCAAAAGCCACGGGCGGATTNGTGTTTCCGCAATCCATAAAATTGCACCAGGTGTGCGAACCGGTGAGATACGTGACTTTGTATTTGCCATCCACCTTTGTTCCATCGGTGAAATAACGCGGATTATCCGGGTTGACAAACAGCGGACCTNACGCTTTGCCAGTTTGTGGTATTGGCGTTTCAGTGGATGTTTCACTGGAAGGGGTTATTACCGGTACACTCGTGGAAGTGGATGGCAATGCAGTTCCTGTTGGAGTCAACGATGGAACAGTCGGAATACATCCACTTACCACCAGGATCGAAAGCAGCAGCACACCTCTGGCAGCCTGTATGATATGTTGACGCAGCATCACTATTTCTTGAACACAAAATACTCTGTAAGCCCGGGCGCCATGGGCACGATAAATCCGCCAATATAACGGAATCCCTGCCCGGCAAAGTAGTTCAGGGCAACCTCTTTGGGAGTCATACTGTGGGCATGGGTCACGCCCGAGGAAACCCATCTCTCGATCATTTCATTGCTCATGCATTCGGCAGTCAAAAGGTCAAAGACGATCACCCCATCATCGCATACCGTCCGAACCATCTCCATCCAGTAACGAAAGATGGTGGTGATTGGGTTGCCATACAGCATCTTGTGGGTATGGATCATGTCCAGGGATTTGGAAGGCGTGGAGGAGAGGGAGCTACCGTCTGTTGGCTGGGAGACGACCTTGTATTTTTCGACCAGCCAGTTTCTCCAATTGACCGATGTCTCGTAAATTTCATAATAACCAGGGTGGCACTGGTCGATCACCTTCTCCAGGTAACGCCCGGAGCCGGGACCGATCTCACACACCCGCTGGATACGGCCTTCAAAGACGCCCAGTTCCTTCATCTTGTCGATCGTCAGCTGGGTGGTTCCTGGGACGTTGTAGTTGTTGTCAATAAAGTCTGACAGGGACAGGCCGGATTTTTCCGCGTCGAGGAGGGTCTGCTTCCAGGGAATGTAATCTTGAAATTCGTTTCCTTTCTTGATGATCTCAAACCCCTTCCTGGCAAGCATCCCATTTACGTTATTAAGCAATTTTCTCTTATAGCTGGTTGTCATTTTTCGCCTCCTCCGGCGATCTAATATAGACTAANAACCTGAAACCCGGATGGGCAGGAACTCCATATGATGGGAGCCTGCCTTTTATTTACCCATACCGCTAAATACTGATCTTGCGGGCATAAAAAGCTTCCGCATAACCACCAGGCGATTTACTTTCCACACCACGAATTCGAAGGATTGCCTGGAAGGTTTCCAGCGTGAACCAATGCTTGTTTCCCTGTGTTTGAAAGAACCGGACCAGTGCGCTGGTTTTTCTGTCACAAAGCTCTTTATCAAGGTGAACAAAAAAATTAGGTGACCCAAGGTCACCATCGTATTTGGGAATTTCATACTCCAGGATCGTATGATCCCGCCAGGTATTCCAGGTCAGTTCGCACAACAGTCGGTGATCCTGGTGCAGGTCTTGCCGGGTGTGTGTGAAAATCAGATCCGGAGCAGTGGTCTGCTTGAGTTGCTCGAAAATATCCTTGATCTCCGCGCCCCGGTATGGAAAATATCCATCCCGAAATTCATGGACCAGGACCCTTTTCTCGCCGACTTCCTTGAGAAATTCGTCTGCGCTGTTCCGGGCCTCCATACCTCTCTCGCCCAGCGCGCTGAACACCACCCACGTCACTTGAATGTCGGGATATTCGTGGATCAGCCGCAGAACCGTCCCCCCGCAGCCGATCTCGATATCATCACTGTGGGCCCCCAGAAAGAGCACTTTCAGGGGGCCTTGGTTTGTCTTGGGAATCTGTAATTTCAGCATAGTGATAGATGGGAACAATAAGACAAATAAATTGACGGGTCCAGCAGATGTCAGGGCCTTTTATTTTTCCCGTTACGGTAACGTGCGTTCCTTGGGTTCTGATCCCAGAGCGCCCAGGGCGTATCACCCCTGGCATACATGTCATCGAACATCATTTTTTCCTTCAGGGTGTCGATGCTGGCAAAGAATCCAGTGTGCTTATGTGTCAGAAGCTGTCCCTGCTCGATGAGGCGGGCGAAAGGCTCTTCGACAAGCTCCTCCCCCTCCTGGATATAGTCAAAGACCTGCTTCCGGAGAATGAAGAAGCCGCCGTTGATCCAGATCCCTGCTTTTGTTTGGGGCTCGATGTTTACAACTTGTCCCTGATCGTCAGAGGCCACGACATGAAATGTCAGGGAGGGCCTCACGCTCAGGAAGCTGGCGGTCTTTCCACTTCTGCAGAAATAATCGAGATACCAGTCCAGGTCAAGGTCACACAGGCCATCGGTGTAGTTGGCCATGAACATCTCCTCGCCTTCGAGGTGATCCTTCACCGCCATCAGCCGCTGTCCAATATTGGACTGCAACCCTGTATCCACGAAGGAAATGGTCCAATCGTCAATATCGTTGTTGAATAGCTTGATCTCCTTGCCGCCCTTGCGCATCTCAAAATCATTGGAAAGCCATTCCACGTAATTCAGAAAATATTTCTTGATGTAATCGCCGCGATACCCCAGGCATAAAATAAATTCCTTGACTCCAAAATGAGCATAATAACGCATCAAATGCCACATCAACGGGCGATAACCAATCTCCACCATTGGCTTGGGAATCGTATCTGAATGTTCCTTCAAGCGCGTCCCCAGCCCACCACAAAAAAGTACGACTTTCACTTGGTCCTCCGTTAAGAATGCCTTATTGGTCTTGGAAGCAGATCCTAGCTATATTTCCGGACAGCCGGTTTGACCGGCGAACCGACCAGGTATTTTTCATACCCTTCATCCAGCGCTTTTCGATAGATAAACAGCGCTTCGTTGATCGCCTCCACGGTCCTGTCAATATCCGAGTCGGTATGAGAGTAGCTTACAATCAACGAGGGGGCAAGGATGCCGCGCTTGATAATTTCCTGCATGAACAATGTCCTCATGGGCTGCGATGGCTGGTAATTCAGATCACGCGTGAAAAAGAACAGACTGCACGGCTTGCCGATTACGCCGAAATACCCTTCCAGATGATGCTCCTGAACGGATTGATTCACACCGCGGGCCAGCCGTTCCCCCTGACGGTACAGATGTTCAATCACCGGTTCCTGTTCATAAACCTTCATTGTTGCAATGGCAGCCGCCAGGGCATGTGTCTCCGCTCCGTATGTTGTAGAAAGCAGAAAGACCCTTTCCCTGTTGTGCTGAAAGCCACCCAATTCCATGATTTCGCGCTTGCCCACCAACGCGGCAATGGAGAATCCATTCCCCATTGCTTTGCCAAATGTGGATAGATCCGGGGTAACACCATGATATTTTTGCGCACCGCCCAAATGCCACCGGAAACCGGTCACAATCTCATCGAAAATCAACAAGGCACCATTTTCATGACAGATCTGTTTGACCTTGTGGAGAAAATCATCCTTGGGAGGATCCAATCGCTCAGCTTCCATAAACAGGCATGCAATGCGATTCGGATAGGTGGAAAACAATGCCTTCACGCTTTCAATATCATTGTAATGAAANTTGACAGTCAGCTCGCTGAAGGATTTGGGAATACCGGCGGACATTTCGGTCGTACCGATAAACCAGTCATCCACCGAAAAGAAGGGATGATCTTCACAAACGGCNACCATATCCCGTCCTGTATAGGCACGGGCAAGCTTAACAGCCGCAGTGGTCGCATCGGATCCATTTTTTGCAAACTTTGCCATCTCTGCGCCATCAATAATGCCGATGAGCTTTTCGGCACATTCAACTTCGATGGAGGAGGGGCGGTTGAAGTTAATTCCAAGCTGCATCTGGCGGTAGGCTGCCTCCACCACCGGCTCATAGGCATGGCCGAGCGTCACCGATCTTAACCCCATGCCATATTCAATGAACTCATTCCCATCCAGATCCCAGACGTGACTCCCCTTGCCTCGTTCGAGGAAGCCGGGGGCCATTTCTGGGTACTGGTCATCCCCTTTGGCATAGGTATGGGCGCCTCCGGGGATCAGGGCATGACTCTTTTTTTGCAATTCCTTGGATTTGGTGTAGTTCATGGTGCACTCCTCTATTCATTCACTTGAGCTTTTAATAAACATTCATTCAGTTTTACTGCCACTTCCTGAGCATACTCGGCTCGCAGCAGCTCATGCGAAGCGTCAAATAGAAAAACATCCAGGCCACCTCCCGCAAGGGGTGACCAACCGAGCGAAGAATCGGGGGGATTTTCTGGTAGGGTTTCAGTAGCGCGGAATAAGGTGATCCGGCCAGGGTATCTTACCGGTATATAGTTTGTCAAAGCTTTTGTGTGACTTTCCCGAAGATACTCCTGAAGCAGGCTGTCTGGCAGCCTCAATCGCAAGGTTTNGTAAGTCAGANCAGAGAATGCAATCCCCATACGGTGAATGCGCCTCTCAATTTCGGTCTTCCCGTANCNGATCTTTGCCCCAAACCTCAGCCCTGACAATCGCAGGAGGTGACCCNGGATCTTCCTTTTCAANGTCTCCAAANTATTNGGAGATGATTCAAATACAGAAGTTAACNATCCCGTTTNGCTTTGTGNGACCATGCGAATCGAGCGTTTCGGATTGCGGGTATCGAAGAGTACGAGGAGATTAACCTGCTCTCCCTGGCGTGTAAGCTGTTGTGCCATTTCAAATGCGATTTCGCCGCCCAGGGAATATCCGCCAAGATAGTAGGGGCCAGTGGGCTGGACATTGCGAATCTCACGAATGTACAACTCGGCCATGGCCGGGATCCGATTGAGAGGCGGCTGAAGTCCATTCACTCCCTTTGCTTGAACGGCGTAAAAGGGTTGATCTGAAGGCAGGTTTCCCACCATATCCCGCCAGAATAATACACCGCCCTCCTGGCCGTGTATTCCAAAAAATGGAGGCCTACTTCCACTTTTGCGTATGGGGACAACGATCAGGGACTTCAGGTCTTTTGCATTCTTATTTTTAACAAGCCGGGCAAGTTGGGCAATTGTCGTCGCTTGAAACAGACTGGTATAGGGGAGCCGCACACCAAGGTCGCGTTCGATGCGCGAAAACATGCGGACAGCCAGGAGCGAGTTTCCACCAAGGTTGAAGTAATCCTCGTGAATTCCAAC
>JGI20214J51088_10003376_pt1 | contig 10511 bp, 8 predicted proteins | sample WetSurMetagenome_FD_51088 | JGI IMG/M metagenome (IMG submission 51088) | reverse complement strand
ATGCTGCCGACGATCAACGAGGCCAAGATCCCCGTGGCCATCGGCGGGACCAACTACGGCCTGACCCACAGCGGCAGCCAGTGGGTCTTCCGCTTCCGGCCGCACGACGGCATGAGCGGAAAGGTCATCGCGAAGTTCATGCTCGAGGAGCTGAAGCAGAAGAAGGTCGGGATCGTGCACGCCTCCGACGCCTTCGGAAACGGTGGGCGAGATTACCTGTCGGCGGCCGTGAAGGACCAGGGCGGCGAGGTGGTCTTCACGCAGGGCTACAATAACCAGGAGAAAGACTTCACCGCGGTCGTCCAAGGGTTGAAAAAGTCGGGGGCCACGGCGCTCGGAACCTACATGACGTTCGGGACGGATCTCGGCGTGTTCGCCCGACAGCTCAAGCAGCAGGGCGTGGACGTGATGTGGGTGGGATCTCCCTCGATCACCGGCGTGGACAGCCGGAACCTGGCTGGCGACGCGCTGTGGGGCCGGTACGGTGTGACCGACTTCCATATCGAGGCCAGCCCGACCTCCAAGGCGTTCGCCACCGCGTACAAAGCGAAGTTCGGCCAGGATCCGGATCTGTACGCCGCGTGGTGCTATGATGCGGTGATCGTCTTTGCCGAGGCGATGAAGAAGGCGCCGGACCTCAAGGCCGAGAACCTGCGCAAGGCGATCTTGGCCATCCAGAAGTTCCCGGGCGCCGAGGGCGAGTACAACTTCGACAACAACGGCGACGGCCTGGACCACTATCACATCGTCCAGAACGACAAGGGGACCGTCAAGTATTTCAAGACGCTGCGCGTGGCCCGGTAGCAGGCTGCTGATAAAGGCCCACCTGCCGCGTTGGCGCGCTTGGGCGCTCGTTGCGGCGTACCTGAAGTACGCCACTCGGCCCTTCACGCTCCGCCTTGCATCTGGACCTTTCTGAGCAGCCTGGTCGAAAACTGGGTTTCTGCATCCCGTTAGGACGCGCCGCCTGACGCGCGCCGCGCACCGTAGGAGCCGAGGAGCATAGGCATGGGGGACGGCGGCCTCTCCGTCGTAGGTCAATATCTCTTTGCCGGCCTCGCCATCGGGGGCGTGTATGCCCTGGTTGCGCTCGGCATCGTCCTGATTTACCGGGCCACCAACGTCGTGAATTTCGCCCAGGGCGAGTTCTCCATGCTGGGCGCCTACGCGATGGTAATGCTCTGGCAGGGGGCTCAGCTCGACTACTTCACGGCCATGGTCCTGGCGCTGGTGATCATGGCGCTGTTCGGGCTCTTCTTCGAATTGACCGTGTATTACCCGTTGCGAAATCGCAGTTTCCTCCCAGTGATCATCGCGACCATTGGTGCGAGCATCATGATGCAGAACGGGGCTCTGGCCATCTTTGGCCCGAGCCCCGAGAAGCTCCGCGCGGTGATCGACACGGCCGGCGGCACCGGCGGCATCAACCTGGGCGGCGTGTTCTTCGACTACCAGTACTTGGTGATCCTGCTCGTCACGGTGATGCTCATCGGGGGGCAGTACCTTTTCTTCGAATACACGCTCCTCGGCAAGAAGATGCAAGCCACGTCGCAGGACAAGGACATGGCAAGCCTCCTGGGTATCCCGGTGACGATCATGATCGCGCTCACCTTCATCTACAGCAGCCTGCTGGGCGGGCTCAGCGGGATGCTGGTCGCGCCCATCTTCTTCGTGACGCACAAGATGGGGGCCACACTGGGCCTCAAGGCCTTCGCGGCCACCATCTGCGGCGGTTTCGGGGATCCGCGCGGCGCCATCCTGGGTGGTCTCCTGCTGGGGGTGGTGGAGAGTCTGGGCGCCGCGTACATCTCGGTCATCTACAAGGACGCCTTCTCCTTCCTGGTGCTGATCATCTTCCTGCTGGTGCGGCCCCAGGGCATGTTCGGCGAGAAGGTCTCGGAGAAGGCATGAGCGCGGTCAGCCACGCACAGGCCCCCTCGGGGAAACGATTCCAGCCAGGCTATCTCGCCCTGGCGATCGGCGCCGTGGTCGTCGCGGCCCTGCCGCTCCTCTTCACGACACGCTACAGCACAAACCTCCTCGTCCTGGGTGCTGCCATGTGCATCGGGACGCTCGGCCTGGTGGTCGTGCTGGGCTACGCCGGACAGATCTCACTGGCCCAGGCGGCCTTCTACGGGATCGGGGCCTACGCCGTCGCCCTGGGCACCACCCGCTGGGAGATCAACTGGTGGCTGGCGCTGCTGCTGGGCCTGCTGGTGGCCGGCGCGGCGGGCGCGATCCTGGGGATGGCCACGCTCAAGCTGGGCGGTCACTACCTGGCGATGGTGACGATCTGCTTCCAGGTGATCTTCACCTTGATTGCCACTAACTGGATCGCCCTGACGGGCGGCCCGGACGGAATCAGCAACATCAAGCGGCCACCGTTCTTCGTCCCGATCAACACGACGCAGCGGTACGCCTGGTTCGCGCTGGCCGCTTTGCTGTTGGTGGGCGGATTGGTCTGGTGGCTGCGCAATACGGTCCTGGGTCGCTCCATGCGTGCCATCCGGGAGAACGAGATCGCCGCCGAGGCGCTCGGCGTGAACACCCCACGCGTCAAGGTGATCGCCTTCACGATCAGCGCCGTTATCGGGGCGCTGGGAGGCGCAATCTATGCCTCCGGCTATCTCTACATCAGCCCGGACACATTCAACTTCGATCACGCGGTGGCATTCCTGGCCATGGTGCTGGTGGGCGGTACCGAATCCGTCCTGGGCGCCATCCTGGGAGCCAGCCTGCTCACCTTCTTGCCGGAGTGGCTGCGTGAGCTGAAGAGAATCTACCTGGTGATCTACGGCTGTGTCATCATCCTGGTGATCGTCTTCATGCCCGAGGGCCTCTGGGGCTACGCCAAGCTGCTGGGCCGCCGTTTCGCCCGGGTGATGGCCTTGCCGGCGGCCCCCCGCGCGATCCAGGTGGGCGGTCGTGGCGCACCGGGCGAGGAGATCCTCCGCGTGGAGAAGCTGACCAAGCGGTTCGGCGGCCTGGTGGCGGTGGACGAGGTGGACCTCACGGTGAGGCGGGGCGAGGCTCACGCACTGATCGGGCCCAACGGCTCGGGCAAGACGACCTGCATCAATCTCCTCTCGGGCCTCTACGTTCCCACGGCCGGGCGCATCCGCTTCCTCGGTCAAGAGATCGGGGGGCAGCGCCCCAGCCGGATCGCGGTGAGCGGGATGGCCCGCTCGTTCCAGAATCTGCGCCTCTTCCGCGAGCTGTCGGTATGGGAGAACGTCCTGGTCGGGGCGCACCGGGGGGGCGGCCACGAGGCCGAGACCCGGACGCGAGCTCTGGCGGCCATCGAGTTCGTGGGGCTGTCGGACAAGGCTCACGAGATTTGCCGGAACCTGCCCTACGGCCACCAGAAGCTGGTCGAGCTCGCCCGGGCCATCGCCGGCGAGCCCGAACTGTTGCTCCTGGACGAGCCGGGCGCCGGCCTGAACCAGACGGAGAAGCAGGAACTGGTGCGGCTGCTCAAGCGTCTGAACGAGATGGGACTCACGATCCTGATCGTGGAGCACGACATGTCCCTGGTCTCCAGCGTCGCCTCCGTCGCCACCGTCCTCAATTTCGGGAAGAAGATCGCCGAAGGGACGGTGGACGAGGTGCTGCGCCATTCGGCCGTCGTGGAGGCGTATCTCGGCAACAGGGAGGTAGCCCTCGGTGTTTGAGGTCCGGGACGTCCATGTAGCCTACGGGGCCGTCACGGCCCTGCGCGGAATCTCCCTCGAGGTTCGGGAAGGCGAGATCGTCTGTCTGCTGGGGGCCAATGGTGCCGGAAAATCCACGACCCTGCGCACCGTCTCCGGCCTTCTGCATCCTCTCAAGGGCGAGGTCCTGCTCGACGGCGACCCGATCCATCATCTATCCGCCGTGGCCATCGCCAAGCGCGGCATCTCGCACGTGCCGGAGGGCCGGCGCGTCTTCCCGGGCCTGACGGTTCGGGAAAACCTGGTCCTGGGCACCTCGAACCGACCCAACGTCCGGCGGGAAGATATGGAAGCGGACATGGCCCGGATGTTCAAGCTCTTCCCGGATCTGGAGCGGCTGAAGCACGCGCTCGGCTGGACGCTGTCCGGCGGACAGCAGCAGATGCTGGCCATCGCGCGCGGCCTGATGGCGCGGCCCAAGGTCCTCTTGATGGACGAACCTTCCCTGGGCTTGGCCCCCATCCTCGTCCAGGAAGTGTTCCGCGTGATCAAAGAGATTAACGCCACCGGAGGCACCACGATCCTCCTCGTGGAGCAGAACGCGACCATGGCGCTCGCCGTCTCGCACCGAGGTTACGTGATGGAGACGGGGCGCATCGTCTTGCAAGGGCCTGCGAAAGACCTCCTGCAGAATCCCCAGGTACGGGACGCCTACCTCGGCGGCGGCAAAGGACACTAGCCCCGATTATTCACGAAGGATTCGCGAAGAATCGGGATCTCATGACCAATGACCAATTCCCAATGACCAAGGGGCGTTGAGGCGCCCACCGCGCTGTCGAGGTTCCGCCGGAACGCCTCTATTGTCGCACTCCGGGTTCTTCATCGCGCTCCGGCCTTGCCAACCCCAAAACGGTCTGCTATAGACAACTCTATGCGCACTGTGCTGATTGCTGCCGTGATAGGGGGGCTCCTCCTGTGCCTTGTTCCGTGCCTCTCTGCCGAGGCGGCGGTCTATGGGTACGTGGACGCCGAGGGTACGGCGCACTTCACCGACGCCCCGACGAAGACGCATTTTCGTTGGCTGCCCGCGTTCGGTCTGCCGCCGGGCGCTGACCTCGAGCAGGGGCAGTACGCGGAGTTGATCCACACCATTGCTGCCGAGAACGAGGTCGATCCGGCGTTGGTCAAGGCGATCATCCGCACCGAATCCAATTTCAACCAGCACGCCGTCTCCCGGAAGGGCGCCCAGGGCCTGATGCAACTGATGCCCGGGACCGCCGGACGCTACGCCGTGGGCAACGCCTTCGATCCCGCCGAGAACATTCGCGGCGGCGTTCGGTATCTCCGGTTCCTTCAGGATCGCTTCCCGGGGCGGCTGCATCTTGCCGTTGCCGCCTACAACGCCGGGGAAAACGCCGTCCTGCGCTATAAGGGCATTCCACCCTACGCCGAGACCCGCCAATACGTGGCGCGTGTTCTCGGGTTCTACGGCCGACCCGTTCCTGACGCCGCAGCGTCCGGTCAATCGGGTGCCGGCACGGAGCGAACCCCGCAGGCGGCCTCCACGGGTAAGGTCTACCGCCAGGTGGCGTCGGACGGAACGCCGCAATACAGCAATCTGCCCCCGCTGGTTCGTTCACCGCAGGGGCCTGCGCGCTGACGGGTGAAGAGCCTGCCTTCCGCGGGACGGCTGCATCCCTGAATCCCTGGCAGTATCCGTCGATGACCTCGACACGGTCCGAGAGAGCGGGCCCGATGGGAGCGCGGCTTATCCGCGCACCCTCACCTTGGATACTCTTCCGTGTTCGGGAAGCGTGGCATGAATAGCCCGATTGGGGTTAGCCGGCGGCCTGGCGGTGCTGCCGACAGCGGCGTCATGGCGAGGCCCCCCAAAGCAAACTATTACGATCAGCTTCTCTGTGGAGCAACATCCGGGCATCATTCCGCTCGTTTTGGACAGCCTCTCACCCGCCGGTTGTTTCGGTATTTGGCGCGTTGACATCCAGAGGGGAACTTTATGCGGCACAAGGGTTGGATCGTGACGTTTTCAGGACTGAGTCTCAACCTTGCCTTGGGCATCCTGTACGCCTGGAGCATGTTCAGCAAACAATTGACAGAGACGGTGGCCCAAGGCGGTTACGGCTGGTCGCGGACGATGGCCACACTGCCCTACACGCTGGCCATCGCAAGTTTTGCCGTGTCCATGATTCCTGCCGGACGCCTACAGGACACGCTGGGGCCCCGGATCGTTGCCTCGGCGGGGGCCTTGCTGTGCAGTGTGGGCCTGCTTATCTCGAGCCTGGGATCGCCCGCGTCAGCGCTTCCGATTATCCTGGGCTTCGGAGTGTTGAGCGGCATGGGTTTCGGCCTGGGCTACGCGGCGGCTACTCCGGCGGCCGTCAAATGGTTCCCGGCGCACAAGAAGGGACTCATCACCGGGATCGTCGTGGCTGGATTTGGCATCGCGCCCGTCTATATCGCGCCGCTTTCGAAGTGGCTGCTATCCGGCTTTGGGATCAATCGATCGTTCCAGGTCTTGGGAGCGCTGTTTGCCGTGGTCGCAGGGGTGGCCGCGCAGTTCATGCGCAATCCCCCACCCGGGTTCGCGGCCAATGCCGCGCCCGCGTCGCCGTCACTTACGCAAGACCATTCGAAAGATCTGACCTGGAACGTCGTGTTGAGGCGGCCCGTGTTCTATTCGCTGTTTCTTCAGTACGCCTGCGCCGCAACCGCGGGGCTGATGGTCATCGGTCACATCGCCAAGATTGTGGCCACCCAATCGGGCAACACGATCCAATCGGGGTTCGTCTTCGTGGCGGTGCTGGCCATCTTCAACGCGTTGGGCCGCATCATCGCCGGTCTGGTATCGGACATCATCGGGCGGGTGACCGCCATGGCAATGGTCTTCACCATGCAGTGCCTGGTGATGTTTTCCTTTCAGCACTTCACCAACATGGTGAGCCTTCTGGTGGGGACGGCCTTGGTGGGTTTCAACTACGGCGCATGCCTGTCACTGTTTCCTGCCACGGCCGCGGACTTGTGGGGGACAAAACACCTGGGAGTCAATTACGGGATCCTGTTTCTGGCGTGGGGTGTCGGCGGCGTTTTCGGACCGCTGCTGGCGGGAGCGGCGGCCGACGCGTCCGGCACGTATGCGTCCGCCTATCACATTGCCGCCGGGATGCTGGCCCTGGCCTCGTTCCTGGCGATGGCCAACCATGTCAGCCTGGATTACCGCGCGACTGAGCAGCAGTTGGTGATCACCGTGCGCAAGAAGAAATAGCCGGAAAATCCGCCGGGTCAAGACGTTGCATCTTTTCAGACGGAAACCCGGGAACGAACTGAAGCCGGACGTGGTTTCGCGCAACCGGGGACGACTCAGGAATCGACCCGGTTCGAACACCCGTGGCCATTCCCTTGCCCCCCGCCGCGGCGCTTGTGCCGTACAGCGCTACGAATGATCGTCACCGAGTCTGACTCAACTCCTCGCACATCGCCAGGACCTGCAAGACCCGCTCGTCCGGCGTGCCCGCCTCGATGTCCGCCAGGACCAGATCGCAGGGCGCGTAGTCGCGAACGATCCGTACGAGATCCGCCCGGATGGCGTCCAGTGGCTTGTTGGCGAGGTCCATGGGCGTGTACATGATCGCCCGGCGCGCGTGCGGGAAAGCTGCGCGGGCTCGGGGCAGATCCGAGTCCTGTCCCATGTCTACGTAGGCGAGGTGGGGCACGGCGGCGTAGTGCTCGATGTAGGGGTCGGCGGTCCAGGCGCAATTGTGAATCCCGATGCAGCCATACGCCTCGGCGATGCGTTGGTCGAAGGGGAGCAGAAGATCCTGGTACTGGGCAGGTGACACCATATTGACCAGGCAGTTGCTGACCGTGAAGAAGTTCACGCAGACGCCCGTCTCGCGCTGCNGCGCGTGGAGCCTCATCGCCGCATCCAGCATGGTCGTCGTCACACACTCGAAGAGATTCCGGGCCCGGTCCGGCGCCTCGACCATGTCGTAGAAAAGCTGCTCGCCCCGCAGACGATAAGCGTTGTTGAGGACCCCCTGCCAGTTGAGGAATCCCTCCGCGCGCCCCTCGCGGGCGGCGATCCAGTCCACCTGACGCATGAGTCCCTGGAAAAACGCGTTGCGGTCGAGGTTGGGTGGCGCCAGCGCGTCCACCGCTTCGTCGTCGAGATACCGGTGTGCACAGTTCGGCCAGTTGTCGGCCGTGTAGAAGATGGGGATGCCGAAGATGGCTGCCACGCTGCACGCGCCATACGTCCCGGTGAGCAGGTCCAGGGGGCCGGAGCGGTCGATACTGCCGATTCGCGTTGCGGGGAAGCGGCGCGCCAACTCCGCCCGCATGGCGACGACCGTCTCTCGCCGGTAGGCTGGGTCGGTGTGCCAGCGCTCGCCGAAGTCGATTCCCAGCGCCGTACGGTACCAGAGCGGCGTGAAGCCGATCTCGGGGCGGAGGCAAGACTCCCTACCCGCGGCCGGGCGGCGGGTCGCCGGTGCTCCCGGCGCGATATAGCTGATGAGCAGTCGTGAATTGTGCGGCATGTATCCTCCGCGGGAGCGTTGGCGGGGAGTATCCGGCGTCCGGCTGGCCGATGTCAAGAGGGACGCGTCGTTCGGGCGTTCGCGCCACACGCGACGCGACCGCACGCGAGGAGCCTTGTCCCCGGGTCCGTCGCCGGGTATCATAGGCGTATGAATACGATCGTGCTCGGGATCGTGCTGATCGCGACTGTTGCCTGGGGCTCCGTGGGGGACGGCCGCGTGCCCTTCGACCGGCTCCCTCCGCCCGCGCAGGAGCGACTGCGCGACGTGGTGGATCACGCCGTCTTTGAGCGCACGGTGCGTGACGTCACCTTCCGCAGTCGGGAGTCGGTGTTCCTCTATTTCCTGGACCATCCGGATGTCGCCGCGGCCGCGGCCCGGGCGCTGGGGGTGGCGCACTATCAGGTCCACCGGCGATCCGACGGCACCTACTGGGGTGACGACACGCGCGGCGCCAAGGGAATCGTCGAGGTCCTGTACGCCGACCCCCGTAAGCGTGTCGTCCATGCCCAGGGGACCTACGACACCAAATGGCTCCCGACCGTCCATGCCCGCATCGTCCTGGTCCTCGATTTCGAGCACCACCAGGGTGCGGACGGCCACGTCTACGCGACCAGCGACGTCACGGGGTATCTGCGCGTCGATAACCGTTTCCTGGATGCCCTGGCCCGCTTGGTCGGCCCCATCGTGGTCGGCGCCGTGGACCGTAAGGTCGCGCGCACGGCCGGGATCGCCGCGAAGGTGAGCGAGCGCGCCTACGACGATCCCGCGGGTTTTCTCGAGGCCTTGCGAAAACTTCCAGACCTGGATCCGACGCATCTCGCCGCCGTGGCCGCGCGCTTGGGGCACACGGACGGAACCTCCCCGGAAGCCTCTCCCCGCTAAACGACGGGATGGCCCAGTCGCGACCACCCACCGCAGAGGCCGGGCGCCACTATCGGCTTGACCTCGCCGGCGTTGGCGCATAAGATGCACGCGGGAGCGAACGCATATGCCGGGAAATACTCCAGTCGCCGTGGTGACAGGCTCTTCGCGGGGCATCGGGCGCGCCATCGCCCTGGCCTTCGCCGCGGCGGGTTACGACGTGGTCATAAACCACCGAGCGGTGGGCGGCACCTCCGAGGTCAAGGCCGAGGAGGTGTGCACCCTCGTGCGCGAGCGGGGTCGCCGTGCCTTGCGGATCGCCGCCGACATCGCGGAGCGGGAAGAGGTCAGGCGCCTTTTCGCGGGCGTGACGGAGACCTTCGGGCGGGTGGATGCCCTGGTGCTCAACGCCGCCCGGGCGCCGTTCAAACCGGTGGAACGCTTGCTGGAACGCGAGGTTGACCAATTGGTCGCCACCAACTTCGCGGGCCATCTGCGCTGCGTGCGGGACGCCCTGCCGCTGCTGGACGCCGCCGGCGGCGGGTCGGTGGTCTTCATCTCCAGCCTGGGCAGCCGCTTCTATTCACCGAGCTATCCGCTGGGCCTCATGAAGGCAGCCATGGAGGCGGCGGTCCGGCACTGGGGAGAGAGTCTCGCCTCCCGCGACATTCGCGTCAACGCCGTCTGCGGTGGGATTGTGCGGACCGATTCGTTCAAGACCCTCCGTCAGGTGTGGGACGGCCTCGATCGCATTCCCGATGCGTGGTGCGTAGAGCCGGAGGAGATCGCCGATGTGGTCCTCTTCCTCTGTTCCGGCGCCGCCCGCGGGATACGGGGCCAGACCCTGGTGGTCGATCGGGGAGTGGCCAACCGGCTCGCCTTCTGAGCTATCTGCGTAATCCAACGACTCATACGAAAGGTGTACCATGCAGAATCTCATCTCCGAAGACCGTGTCATTACCGAGATCATGAAGATTGCCGCCGAGACGCTCCGCGCGCCTGCGGAAAAGGTGAACCCCGACAGCTCCTTCGTCCGTGACCTGGGCGCCGAATCGCTCGATTTCCTGGACATCGACTACCGGCTGGAGCAGGTGTTCGGCATCAAGATGGCGCGCCACTTCTTCCTGGAACACGTGGAAGAGATGTACGGCGAAGGGGCGGCCATCGACGAGGACGGCCACCTCACCAAGAACGCCCTGACCCTGCTGCGGACCCGCTACGGCGAGGAGAACCTGCCGGACCTGTCGAACGGACTCGACATGGATAAGGTCCCCCCCCTCATCACGATACGCTCCATGGCCGACGCCGTGCATAGCATCCTGGCCACCCTGCCCGAGCGCTGCCCGGCGTGTAACGCCAGCCAGTGGAAGACCGACGACGGCACGCACATCGTCTGCGGCGCCTGCGGCGAGGCGGCCCCCTTCACCAACGGTGACGATCT
>JGI20214J51088_10003375_pt1 | contig 10511 bp, 11 predicted proteins | sample WetSurMetagenome_FD_51088 | JGI IMG/M metagenome (IMG submission 51088) | reverse complement strand
AGCTTATCTCCAAGGGTATTCTGGCCTCCATTAATCAGGCTCTCGACGTTGAAGCCGCCAAGGAAGTCTGTGCGGAATTCGGCTTCAGGGCCGAGGTTATCAGTTTCGAAAAGGAAGCCGAATCCAAACAGGAAACTCCCGACAAGCCGGAAGATCATGTCATACGCCCGCCGGTTGTGACGATTATGGGCCACGTTGATCACGGAAAAACATCTCTTCTGGATGCTATCCGCGAAACGAACGTAACGGCGACGGAAGCCGGTGGGATCACCCAGCACATCGGCGCCTACCAGGTTGAAATCAGAGGACGCAGCATTACATTCCTCGACACCCCGGGTCACGAAGCGTTCACCATGATGCGCGCTCGCGGCGCCCAGGCGACGGATATTGTCGTTCTGGTGGTTGCGGCGGATGACGGAGTCATGCCTCAGACCGTAGAAGCCATTCACCACGCAAAGGCGGCAAACGTTCCCATCATTATAGCCATCAACAAGATCGACAAGCCCGGGACTCAAATTGACCGCGTCAAGCAGGTACTCGCAGACCAGGGACTGCTGGCGGAAGATTGGGGTGGAGATATCGTCACCGTGCCTGTCTCGGCAAAGCAGAAGACCAACATCGACCTGCTGCTGGAAATGATCCTGCTGGTTGCTGACATGAAGGATCTGAAAGCCAACCCGAAACGCCTGGCTTCCGGAGTCGTCCTTGAGGCAAAGGTAGATAAAGGGCGCGGCTGCGTGGCTACAGTCCTGGTACAGAACGGCACTCTCGAGGTAGGCGATGCGCTCGTGGCCGGCTCGGTGCACGGACGGATACGGGCATTGAATAACGATCGCGGCAAGAGCATCGATTCCGCCGGCCCATCCAACCCCGTGGAAATTCAGGGACTCCAGGATCTTCCGATGGCGGGAGACATCTTCCAGGTATTTAAAGACGCCACCAAGGCCCGACAGGTCGCTGAATATAGGCAGGCAAAGGATCGTGAACAGTCACTGCGCAAGACGGCCCGATTATCCTTGCAGGCTTTGTTCGAGCGGATGCGCGAAGGTTCCATGAAGGAGCTTCCGCTGATTCTGAAAGGGGACGTACAGGGTTCGGTTGAAGTCGCGACCGATATGCTCAATAAGCTGGGCACTGAAAAGGCGAAGGTGCGGATCCTGCACAGCGGGGCAGGCGCCATAACAGAGACTGATGTGCTCCTGGCTTCCGCCTCCAACGCAATCGTCATCGGGTTTAATGTACGGCCGGAGCGAAAGGCGCAGGAACTGGCGGAGTCTGAAGGTGTTGAAATCCGGATGTACACGGTCATTTACAACCTGACCAATGACATTAAGGCCGCCATGATCGGCATGCTCGAGTATACGAGCCACGAAAAGTATGTTGGACGAGCCGAAGTCCGCGATACCTTCCGTGTACCCAAGTTCGGCTTCATCGCCGGTTCGTATGTGCTCGACGGCATCATCAAAAGAAATTCCGAAGCGCGGCTTCTCAGAGACAATGCCGTAATTCACGAAGGGAAGATCGGCTCGCTGCGCCGGTTCAAAGATGACGTCTCGGAAGTGAAGTCAGGGTTCGAGTGCGGTATCGGATTTGAACACTTCTCCGATGTAAAAGTGGGCGATATAATCGAAGTGTATATTATTGAAAAGGTTCAACCCACCTCTCTCTAATTGACGATTTACGATTTACGATTGACGGTTTAAAATCGTCAATCGTAAATCGTCAATCGTAAATCGTCAGATGCCCATAGCGTACTGCACCCTTGAGCTCTACCTTCCCTATTCACAATCTCTAAAAGAGAAGCGGATGGTGCTGCGCAAAGCACAGGATCGTTTGCGCGCCCGATCCAACTTTTCGATTGCGGAGGTGGAATTCCAGGACCTGTGGCAGCGGGCGAAACTCGCCGCAGTTACCGTGGGTGCCGACCACGCGGTGTTGGAACGTGTAACGCAACAGTTCGTGCAGGAAGCGGAAAATATTCTCGAGGGACTCCTGATCGACTGTCAGGTCACCTTTATCGATCCTTGAAGAGCAGGCAATGCAACCGTCAAGAAGACCACAAAAACTGGCTCTACAGATCCAGCAGGAAGTCAGCGTCATGATTTTCCGGGACATGAAAGACCGGAGGATCGGTTTTGTCACGGTCACGGGCGTCCAGGTGAGCCCCGACCTCAGGCACGCCAGGATTTTCATTTCGCTCATGGGCTCTGAAGAAGAGAAGAAGGAAGGTCTGGCCACGCTGAATCATGCGACCGGATGGGTACGTCACGAACTTGGCCAACGTATTCGAATGAGGTTTGTTCCCGAAGTCGTTTTCTCAATGGATACATCACAGGATTATGGCGAGCACATCGACAGACTCATCGACGAAATTCACGAGCACCAGGACGAATGAAGTGAACGGAGTGGTTATTATTGACAAGCCCTCCGGGTGGACATCCCACGATGTAGTGGCGAAAATCCGGAACCTCGTCAAAGCAAAGAAGGTCGGGCACACCGGCACTCTGGATCCTTTTGCAACGGGTGTTCTCCCTCTCACGCTCGGCAAGGCTACCCGTCTGACGAATTACTTCCTCACTTCCGACAAGGTCTACCATGGTGTGATGCGTTTCGGATTCGCGACGACAACCTATGACATAGATGGAGAGCCGGTCGCAGAGGATTCTCAGCCCGAACTGGATCTGAATAAGCTTCAGGAAATCTTCCAGAAATACCAGGGGAAAATCTCCCAAACACTCCCACCCTATTCCGCCAAAAAGGTACAAGGCAAGCCCTTGTACGAATACGCGCGAAAAGGGATCGAAATGGCTCCCAGCACGAAAGAAGTCACGATCAAGGCCTTGCAACTAATCGCGATGCACGGCTGCGAGGTGGAGTTTGAACTCGCCTGCACGGCCGGCACCTACGCGCGCAGCCTGGCCCACGAAATTGGCGCGCAATACGGTTGCGGCGCGCACCTGATCCGGTTGCGGCGCATCCGAAGCGGTGAATTCTCGATCGATCATGCCGTCCCTTTGGGCGAAGGAGAGCAGTTTCATCCCAAGGAATTTTTCATCGAAAGAGTGATACCGATGCGGGACCTGCTTCCGGAAATGCCGGCGATCGTTATTTCGGAGGGCGACCGGAAGAAACTCCTGCACGGAATGGACCTAAACCTTCTTACAGCAGACTGGAAATCCGAACAATACCGCCTGATCGACGAGTCCGGTGATTTACTCGCGTTGGCAAACCGCATCCAGGCGTTCGCCTCCCCCGTCGAACAGCCGGCCAACTGGGTCCGCATCCATCCCAGCGTTACGTTCGGAGAGTGATTTTACTCGTGAAATTCGTGGCAGGCTTCCGCCGTTGCCACGAATTTCACGGATTGGCCGGCATCAGAGAACCAGCCGGTCCTTGATCCTCTGGAATTTCTTCTCGCCGATTCCCTTCACGTTGATGATTTCCTCGATCCGGTTGAATTTTCCCGCTTTGGCCCGATATTCGAGGATGCTCTTTGCCGTGGACGGACCGATTCCGGGAAGCGACTGCAACTGTTCGGCGGTCGCGGTATTCAGGTTGATTTTTTCGTTGGCCGCCGGTGCGGGTTTCTGCGCCATGACTGAGAAAGAACTGAAGACCAGACCAAGGCACAGCGCCAGAACGCAGGCGATTCTTGCTCTCTTCATTGTTGCCTCCTTAGTGAGTGGGTACCTGGGAGCTCCGTTTTTTTGCTCCCGTTATCTAATGGCGACACACCCGCTTTGAGCGAAAAAAATCTTAAAATAAATCGAGCAGGCTACTTCGGCAACCGCTCTGGAAACCATGCACTTCCTGTGCCATAATGATGCTCGCAGTTGATTCCTGGAGATAAGGAACAAACAGCCTATGAAATGCAGCTTCCAACATCCCCTCAGGCACACGATTCTCAGCCTGAGTTTGATGCTTTTATGTCTGCCGGTATTTGCCCAAAAAGAGAGAGTTCTTACTCCCCCGGGGCCGCAAGGCAAACCGATCAATCTCGACAAGGAGCTTGAAACGCCCGTCACGGTGGATCGCTCGGCGAGTTATTATCATTTCTCCCTAGCCAAGTGGTACGAGGACGAGGGCAACATGCCCAAAGCTCTTTCTGAGATGCAGACCGCGCTGAAATTCAATCCGAACAGCCCGGGCGTGCATCTTGAAATGGCGTCTCTGCTGGANAAATCCGGGAACGTCCGGGATGCAATCGAGAACGCGCAGGAGGCTGCCCGGCTTGATCCACAGGACCCCGACCCNCATTGGCTGCTGGCCAATATCTATTTCCACGCGCAGGAAAGCGGAAATCCCCAGGAATCCATCCAGAAGGCAATCCAGGAACTCGAAAAGCTGGTGGAGTTGACGCCACGCGATGAACGGGCGTATTTCGCACTTGGCAGCGCGTACTTTGCCGTGAACAAGCCGGAAAAAGCAATTGCGGCCTATGAAAAATTCCAGAGTCTTTCCACCGCAGGCGACAACGGATACCGTGAAATCGCGCGGTATTACGAACGCACAGGGAATGACGAAAAAGCCATCGAATACCTGACAAGGGGGCTGAAGGTTCAACCCGATTCCACAGATAGCCTGGCCATGCTTGCCGTTTTGTATTCGAAACAAAACAAAAATAAAGAGGCCATTCCGCTATACAAAAGACTGATGGAGTTGACGGGAAACAATCTGAATATCAGCCGCGACCTGGCAGCAGCNCTTGTCGACAACGGCGAAAACAACGATGCACTCAAGATCCTGGATGACATTCAAAAAAACCCAACGCTCGCCAACGACGGAGGTATCCTGACGCTGCGGGGCAAGGCGTTGTTTGGGCTCCGCAAATATCCTGAAGCTCTTGCGATTTTCCGTTCTGTGCCGGATGCCGATCCCAACGCCATGGAGGCGCGCTTCTACATCGGCAGAGTTTTGGAAGAATCCGGGCAATATGCGGAGGCTTCCAAAATATTTGCCGGCCTGCTGGAAAAAACAGCGGGCGCAACCGACGAAATGCGGAACAACCGCCTTGTGTTCCAGCAGCATCTCGCAGCCAATTACCTCGAAATGGGTGAGCATGAAAAGGCCATCGCCATATACCAGGAAATGGCAAAAGCCGACCCCAAGCGGGCCAGTAGCCAGCTGCTGAATGCCTATCGCGTCAGCAAGCAGTTTGGGAAAGCGCTTCCTCTGGGCAAAGATTTGTACCAGAAGAGCCCGAACGATGTGGAACTTGCAGTGACCTACGCACGGACTCTGGCGGACGCAGGCAAACCTAAAGACGGCGCCGAGGTTCTCGCAAAGCTGTTGCAGTCCAACCCGGATAATATTGAAATCTACGTCAACCTGAGCCAGGTTTATCTCCAGGATAAGCGCTATGCCGATGCGGAGAAGGTGCTCCGCAAGGCCGAAGACAAGACAACCGACAAGCAGAATGCCGAGCGACTGAAGATTCAGCTCGCATCGGTCTACGAAAAGCAGAAGGATTTCGACCGCGCCGAGTCCATTTTCAAAGAAATCCTGAAGACAAATCCGCAGAATGCGGTGGCTTTGAATTACATCGGGTACATGCTTGCGGACCGGGGAGTCCGGCTCGACGAAGCAGTCCGCTATGTAAAAGAAGCTCTAACCATCGACCCGCAGAATGGCGCATATCTCGATTCGCTTGGCTGGGCGTTCTTCAAGCTGAACGATCTTGCGAACGCCGAGAAGTATCTTCTTGCGGCCAATGAACTTGTCAAGAACGATCCCACCATCGTCGAGCATCTGGGTGATCTNTACTTCAAGAACGGNAACCTGATGAAAGCCGAGGAATTCTGGAAGAGATCGGTCGGCATCGGAACGGAGCAGGAAGACGTTCAAAAGGTGCGCCGTAAACTGGAGCTGCTTCAGGAAACCATTCGCAAACAGAAATCCGGAAAGTGACCGACTCTCCGCTGCGCGTCCGATCGTTTGCTAAAGTTAATCTGGCGCTGTCTGTCCTCGGCAAGCGGAAGGATGGATATCACGATATCCAGACTATTTTTCAGACAACCTCTCTGTGCGACGAACTGGGATTCAGGCGCTCGCCAGCTCTCGAACTGCATTGCGAGAACCTTCCGGATGTACAAAACGAGGAAAACCTCGTCTGGAAAGCTGCCTGCCGTTTGTCTGAATCAGTTGGAAATAAAGAGGGAGTATCGATTACGCTCCGGAAAATGATACCGGCCGGGGCAGGGGTAGGAGGCGGAAGCAGCAACGCCGCGGCAACCCTCCTCGGGCTGAGGCGATTCTGGAATCTCTCGATTTCCGACGAAGAGCTTCATTCCATTGCTGCGGAGCTGGGTTCGGATGTCCCGTTTTTCCTCACGGGTGGGACCGCGCTTGGAGTCGGCAGAGGCGAACGCATTGAGCCGTTGCCCGATTATCCCTCGCTCCCCCTCGTAATTATCTTCCCTGGAATTCAAGTTTCTACGGCCGAAGCGTACCGATCCCTTAATTTGGGATTGACAACGAAGCCGGAGGACCATAGAATTCAGCGTCTTGTTGGTCAGGTGCGGGAAGGTGTGCGCTCACTGACTGGGCTCTTTAATGATTTCGAGGCTTCGATCCTGACTGCCTATCCCCCGATACGGGAAGCGAAGAGCTTCCTGGAAGAACGGGGATCAACAGCAACTTTGCTGTCCGGCAGTGGATCCTCTATCTTCGGATTCTTCTCTGATGAGGAATCAGCGTTCGCTGTCTCCCGCAATGTACCGCGAGAGACCTGGCGGGTGTTTCCGGCGAAGACCCTTTCTCGGGCTGAATATTTCCACAAAATGTTCGGGTAGACGCCGGCGCTGAGTTGCGATTACAGATTTGGCTGTTTTCGCCTTGGTATTGCTGGGGCGTCGTCAAGCGGTAAGACACAGGTCTTTGGAACCTGTATTCGAAGGTTCGAATCCTTCCGCCCCAGCCATCTAGCAGCGCCTCCGGGAGTCAATAGATGCAAAATAGCGGATATAAGGTTGTAAATCGAGAACTGAAAGTATTTTCCGGAAACGCCAATCCCGCGTTGGCGAAGGAAATCTGTGATTATCTCCATATCCCGCTTGGGGATATCCACCTTACCAAATTCAGCGATGGGGAGCTATACACCCAGATTCTCGAGAATGTCAGGGGCAAGGATGTGTTTCTCATCCAGCCCACCTGCAGCCCGGTGAATAATAATCTGATGGAACTGCTGATCATGATTGACGCGTTCAAGCGCTCCTCAGCTACCCGGATTACAACCGTACTCCCCTATTATGGGTATGGAAGGCAGGACCGAAAAGATAAGCCCCGTGTGCCGATCTCATCCAAGCTCGTAGCAGACCTGCTCACTGCCGCGGGAACGGAGCGCATCCTTGCCATGGATCTGCATGTAGGTCAGATCCAGGGCTTTTTCAACATCCCGGTTGACCATCTATATGCGGCTCCGGTGTTGATCGAGTACTTGAAAAGGCTACAGGTTCCTAACCTGACGGTTGTATCTCCGGATGCGGGAGGAGTGGAACGTGCCCGGGCATTTGCAAAGCGGCTTGACGGCGATCTTGCGGTCATCGACAAGCGCCGGACGGGACCTAATGAAGCCGAGGTCCTCCACATTGTTGGTCATGTCAGCGGAAGGAACATCCTAATCTGCGACGACATGATTGATACGGCCGGTACGCTCGTCAAAACGGTAGAGGCGCTCCGGAAGAAGAAGGCGGAAAGGGTTTTCGCCTGCGCAACACACGGAATCCTGAGCGGACCCGCTGTTGACAGGCTGCGCACGGCGCCGATTGAAGAGATCATTCTCACCAACACTGTTCCAATTGATCCGTCCAAAGTATTACCGAATATGAAAATTTTGAGCGTCGGGGCGTTGCTGGGCGCCGCGATACAAAGCATTCACGAAGAAACGAGTGTCAGTAATTTATTTGTTTAGATAGTCTTCGAACCCCGGATCGCGAAGCGACCGGTGTTCTGGAGGCTCCGAGGAAGGAGTTGGATTTTCATGCCAACAGTTATTGAGGCTCAATTGCGGATTCCGGGCGGCAAGAACGCCAATATACGGCTCCGAAAGTCGGGGAAAATGCCTGCCGTCGTTTACGGCCCCGGAAAGCAGCCCGTGGTAGTTACCGTAGACCCGATTGCAGTACAGACGATTCTCCATTCGGAAACCGGGAAAAACACGATTTTTGCCGTCAGCGTCGATGGCGCTGATCAGGGCAATGCCATGGTAAAGGATTATCAGCTCGATCCGGTCCACGGCCACCTTATTCATGCCGATTTCCTTGAAATCGCCATGGACCGTCTGATTGTCGTCACAGTCAATGTTGAAACCGTCGGCGAAGCCGAAGGTGTGAAGCTGACCGGCGGGATCATGGATCTCGTCACACGATCCATCGAGATCGAGTGCTTCCCGTCCGACATTCCGGAATCGATCAAAGTCGACGTTACGGCGTTGAAAATTAACGACTACATCCGCGTGAAGAACATCCAGACGGATGCCAAGATCAAGATTCTTACAGATCCGGAAGTTGTGATCGTTACCATCGTCCCTCCACAGAAGGAAGAGGTACCGGTCGAAGCGGTTGCGGCAACGGTGGAGCCTGAGGTGATCAAGAAGGGTAAGGTTGTCGAGGAAGGCGCTGAAGAATCAAAGGGCAAAGAGAAGTAGCCTGAACCGTGCGGCCCTCTGCTTTGGTATCGGAGAGACAAAACGGAAACTGAAGCTGCGAATATGGTCATTGTGGGCCTGGGAAACCCGGGCAAACAGTATGCGCGGACACGGCACAATGTGGGATTCATGGTAGCGGAAGCTCTCGCCCGGGAAGGGTCCGGCACCTGGGCCGCCGATGAGCTTGCCAGAACCTGCCGGATCAGAATCGGGGATGCCAGGGTACTGCTGGTTGAACCGCTGACGTTTATGAACAACAGCGGAATAGCCGTTCAGAGCTTGGTCGCGGCGACGCAGCTGGATCCGCGGGATCTGTTGGTTATCTTCGATGATCTGAATCTGCCGTTTGGACGGATTCGGATACGGGAACAAGGGTCGGCCGGCGGACATCACGGGCTGGAGTCGATTATAGAGCTGTTGCAGACCGACGAGATTCTGCGAATGCGCATGGGAATTGGAGAGGACCTGATTCCCGCTGAGAAATCGGACTTCGTCCTGTCCGATTTTCCGCCGGAGAAACAGACGGACCTGAATGCGATGATTATTAAAGCCGGAGACGCTGTGAAATCGATACTCAGCAGCGGCGTTTCCAAGACAATGGCGATTTTTAACGCTTGAAAGCTAAAGCTGTAAGGAGAAGACCGTGAGAAATTACGAAGTGGTTTTTGTTGCCGCCCCCACTTTAACCAGCGAGGAGCTGGATGGCTTTATCAATCACATTCAGACCGTGGTTGAGGGCAAAAACGGCAAAGTGGTCAAGGTCGACAACTGGGGGAAAAAATCCCTGGCGTACAAGATCAAAAAATTCCGTGAAGCCTACTACGTTATTCTCTCGATTGATGGAGATGGCGCCGTGATCGCTGAAGTCGAACGGCGGTTCAGGGTTACGGATTACATTATCCGCTTCATTTCGGTTCGAATTGACGAAGACATCAAACGGTCCGAAAAAATCAAAGCGGCCAGGCAGAAAAAAGGATCCAAAACGGCTCCTGTAATCCCAGAGCTTTCCGAGCCTATGGTGGGGATGGAACCGGAACAGGCTCCCCCATCAGGTCTGTAAAGAATGAATATCAGGAATCAGGGCTTGCTCCCCTGATTTTAAAAGGTAGAAAGGCGAAGAACTATGCCAGGTCCAAGAAGGTTTAGTATTAGGCGTAAAAGAGTATGCAAGTTTTGCGCTGAGAAAATCACCTATATCGATTTCAAAGATGGAAAGCTCCTGGGTCACTTCATCCCCGAAAGAGGAAAGATTCTGCCCAGGAGAATCAGTGGAGTCTGCTCGACGCACCAGCGCTTGCTTGCGGAAGCCATCAAACGTGCCAGACATCTGGCCATCCTCCCATTTGTCGCTGATTGACATTTTCCCAAAGGGTGAGACATGAAGGTCATTTTGAAGCAAGACGTTGAAAAACTGGGCAAGGTCGGCGATGTCGTGAAAGTGGCACCTGGCTATGGACGCAATTATCTGATCCCAAAGAAATATGCGTTGGAAGCCACCCCGGGCAATGTCAAAATTGCCGAGATGGAGAAGGTAGTCCAGGCGCGTCGGGATAGCCGCGACAAAGAGGGTGCGACAATCCTTGCACGGGAAATCGTAAAATTGACGGTGACGATTCGGCGGAAATCCGGCGAAGCCGGAGCTCTTTATGGCTCCGTTACAGCTCTGGACATTGCCGATTTCCTCATCACTCACAAGATTGACATCGACAAGCGTAAAATCCAGCTGGAAGAGCCCATTAAGACCATCGGAGAGTATGAAGTACCCATTCGCCTGCACCGCGAAGTCACTGTTCCGATCAAGGTCATCGTGGAAGCCGAACCAGAAGTGGTTTCCTAATTGACGATTGACGATTGACGATTGACGATT
>JGI20214J51088_10003374_pt1 | contig 10511 bp, 11 predicted proteins | sample WetSurMetagenome_FD_51088 | JGI IMG/M metagenome (IMG submission 51088) | reverse complement strand
TAGATGGCAATTTGACCCAAGCCTCTAACTTTGTTTGTCGCCATGCTCCACTGAGTCTTCAAAAAACTGTTAACCGCCTCAATCAAAGGTCTTTTATGGTATTCCATCCTATCCTCTTCAGGCCCAAAACTGCGGAATTTCTTATCCACCCGCAAAACATCCTTAACTCCGCGCTTCTGATTCACCGGATACGGAATAACTGTCTTTTCAACTGCCAGCCTAATCTTTCCATCACTATACTGACTGTCAGCTATCAAACTGCGTATCTTAACTCCTGAACCTTTCAAAACCCGTTTTGCCTTCTCAAGAATCGTCAACGAATGCTTCTTCTCATTCTGATTTGCTGAAGCAAACACGCACGACAGAGGAAGCATCAGCTTGTGATCTATGGATAAATGAAGTTTGTAGCCTAAAGCGTAGCTTCTGCCTGCTCTTCCAACTCTTGCGTCCTTATCAGAATGGCCAGTTTGGTTATCAAGTGGATCACGAGTGCTCCAGGCTTTGATGAAGGAAGCATCGAGCACTATGTCAGCTTCTGTTGTTTGACTGGTTTTGAGAAGCGAGATGACTTTTTCGTCGATTATCTTGTTGAGTTTTTCTTCTCCAACTCTTCGGGTGAACCTGCTTAGCACGCTTCTTGGATATGATTTCTCGTTTGGTTTGAGAAGGCACAGCTTCCTTAGTCTTTGATCCACGTTCAGTATTCTTGTCATTTCTCTTAGGCTGCGAACAGCCTTCATTTTCATAACAATGAAAGTTATGAACAGGCCGAGCGGGTTTCTTGGGGGTCTTCCAGCGCCTGAAGTATGATAACAATCATGCAGTACATGTTTGGCAAAGCTTAAGTCTACGTTTCTGAAAAGAGTTTCTAGGGTCTCGTGTTCATCTTGTCTCGCCAGGACTCACCTCCTGAGCGTGGACGTTCTCATTTGATACGAGACCCCAACTCAAAAATAAATGTTAGGAATTTCGGGACAAACCAGCGCGGGTTCAAAAGCAAAATAGCGATAGGAAGAAATTACTATCTCTACCTCTTCAATTACAAAGAAAAGAGCATCGATTTGAGGAAGGCCGATAATGAAACTTAGTTTGTCCAACGGTATTTTCAGCAAGATGGGCATAAATGAAAATTTCGCAACCATCAGGCAGATTGGGTTTGAAAATATTGAATTTAACATGAAATCTATCAAGAAAGAACGGGATACTGACGTCTACCGCGAGCAAAAAGCGCTGGCCTCCTCAGGGCTTAAGTGCTTAACATTGCACTCCGCAACTCTGCACATCAAAGATCCCATTGAAGTTCATCAAGCGGTTTATTATGGTAAGATCTCACTTGAATGTGCCCATGCGTTGGGGGTACCGCTTATGACTATTCACTCGAACGTATCAAAAAAGCTGCCCAAAAATATTAGGGAAAAATGTTTGCAAGAAGTCTTTAATAAGGAAATCGAGCCCTTCGCCAAAAATCTCGGCATTAAACTGGCATTGGAAAATCTGTCTTACAACTCAACGGGTTTTGGCAAGAACGTTGAAGGTCTAGAAGAAGTCCTCGGCGTCATTGACAACGGAAGTATGGGAATAACGTTTGATTTGTGTCACGCCCTAGAGTCAAAAGAAACTGACAACCTCCTCGACAAATATGGCGACCGGGTATGCAACGTTCACATGGCAGACAAAGCCCATAAACCTTTCACCGAGGCAAAACCAGAATTAGCCCATTTCCTAAAACGGTTGCACGACTTTGGATATAATGGACCAATAACGTTTGAAATTGCACATGGAACTTTAATTGATGAAATTGCGAAAAGCAAAACACTCTTTGACAAGCTTTTAAGCCAGTTTTAGTCGCTATTTTTCTTTTCGCTATTCCATTATATAGTTTTGAGGTTTGCAACAAAAATAATTTGCTAAGATAGCAAAAAGGTCAATTGTTCACTGCTTGACAGCTATTTTGCTAGAACTTTGGGTTAGAGTTTTTTGTAAACCACGTCTTTCTCTTTAACAGGTTGAGCAACTTTTAAACCGATGCTTTGCCCACCTTCGGCTCGTGTGATAGCTTTTCTTTCTATCTGCATTGAGTCTACGATTTGTTCAAAATCAGTTGATGGCCCTTTAATGAGTATTCTGTTTCCAATAGCTAAGGGCAATGTCAACTCTACAACTGCAACATTAATCTTTGAAAAATAATGCTCGATATGTCCAATTTCTATTATGTCTTCTTCAGTCAAGCGTTTAACCCCTTGCTAATTAATAGTTGTGATAAGGATAAAAAATTTTCCTTTTCTATTAGAAAGAACTANTTTTGTAACATTTGAGAAAAATTTAAGTTGTTTCCTCGAAATTCAAACAAGTTAAGAAAGTTTTGTGCCACAAAAAATTGGATAAGAAGAATTTACCATCCTGAAGTTGCATCTTCACCAGTTTGATCCAAAGCCTTCTTCTCCTCTTGGCTCACATCCGTGGGAACATTAACCTGTTTTTTGCCTTCTTCAAATATTTCCCCTTTCCTTTTTCGCTGCATTATTGTAAAATTTCCTTTCTCTGTTTCCTTCACAAGCTCTCACCTCCGAATTAAGCAAAAAGGCGTAGAGCCCCTAACACTATCTGCAAAACTTGCCGTATTAACATACGTGACTGCATAATAACAACAACACCTAGAAATTAAGTCTAAAAGAAAATAAATAGGAGCGAATGTGTTTTCTAAACTTCGTTTTCATCGAGTTCTTTGACTCTTGTTTCAATGAATTCAGCTACTTTATCCTCGGTGAATTCTCTATCACTTTTCTGTAATAGAAGTTGCTCTTTTACTGTACTGAGGAGTTTTTCAACATTTACGGGTTTGACTAGGTAGGCGTCTGCTTGTTTGTTTATTGCGGCTATTGCATTTTGCATTGAAGGGTAACCTGTGACCATTATTTTGCGGGTTCTTGGAACGGTGTCTTTCATGAGTTTCAGAAGTTCAACCCCTTCCATGTCAGGCAATCGAATGTCTAATAATGCTAAATTGTAGGTTGCTTGCTCGGTTTTCAAGATTGCATCACTTCCAGTAGCGACTAAATCAACGGTGTAACCTTCATCCTCAAGGATTGCTTTGACGGTGTTTCTTATCGTTTCGTCATCGTCGACAACGAGGATTCGGGGACGTTTATCCAAACTTTTTCACCTCCAATTTCATTTTTAGGTTCAATCGGTAAAGTTATCTTGAAAGTTGTTCCTTCTCCGGTGGCTGTTTTAACGGTGATTGTGCCTCCATGCGCTTCTACGATACGTTTACATATTGCCAAACCAAAACCCATGCCCTGAGCTTTTGTGGTAAACAATGGCGTGAAAAGCTTTGGCAAAACTTCATCGCTGATGCCTGGACCCGTATCTGCAACAGAGATTTCGAAGAGATCATTCAATTTTTTGCCGTAAAGCGTTAACTTACCTACATTTGGCATAGCTTCTATAGCATTTTTTATCAAGTTAATGAGAACCCGCTTGATTTTGGTTAAATCAACCATTAATTGCGGTTTCTCTTCGATCTGGTTTACAATCTCAATTGTGTCAGGAACATTAACCATTGCTAAAGATTCTTCTAACAGTTTCCTTGGGGAATATTCTTGCATTTCCAGATGGATTTCTCTTGAGTAATCTAAAAGGTCGTTAACAATTTTATTTGAGTAGTCAACGCATTTGTCAATTGTTTCAAGCATTTCTTTAGTTTGAGTTTCTGGGATGGTGTTGCCTTTCTTTTTGAGGAAATAAGCTGAATTCTTAATTCCAGTTAATGGATTGCGTAGATCGTGCCCAATCATGCCCGCTAATTCGCCTATAGCCGCGAGACGCTCTGATTTAACAAGTTTAGCTTGAGTTTGCTTTAAAAGTTCTGTTCGGTGTTCTACCAGGTCTTCAAGTTTTTGCGAGTATTTTCCAAGCTCAGTTTGAATTCTCTTGATTTCAGTAATATCATGGAAGAAGCAATGAACTAAGCTCCTGCCAAGGATCTCTATGGTTTTTGCGGTGACAATAACATTTCTGATTTCGCCACTTTTTGTGCAATGCCTAGTTTCATATTCACCGCTACCTGTCTTTGCCAGCTCCAATAAGTGAGTTCTTGTTTCCTCTGGTGATACCTTTGCCTCTATATCGAAAACACTAATAGTACTGAATTCTTCTCTGGTGTAACCTAATTGTGAATGAGCAGCATCATTGTATTCGATGAATTCGCCTGTCCGCGGATCAACAACCAGTACACCTAAAGGTGCTTGGTTGAAAAACGCATGATAACGTTCTTCTGCTTGCCTTGTTTTTTCCTCTGCTTCCTTCCTTTCAGTAATGTCCTTTATAACGCCGACTGCGCTCCACTTTCCATCCAACTTTATAGGTGACAAAGAAAGTTCGACTGGAAATTCGCTGCCGTCTTTGCGGAGAGCTTTTAATTCGACGTTTCCGAACGTGAAATACCCCGTACCTGTTTCCCCAAAGGTTTTTACGCTATACTCTATACGTTTTTTTCCCTCTTCGCGTAATTTGTCTGGAACTATTAATGCGTGTACAGATTTTCCTATGGCTTCGGAGCTTAAATAACCGAAAATTTTCTCGGCAGCAGGATTCCAATATGTGACCTTCGCCTCTTCGTCTACCAAAATAATTGCATCTCTAATAGAATTGGTAATTTGAGTTTGGCGCTGTTTGCTCTTTGTGACATCGTGTATGATTACTAAGTCGGCAGCCTCACCGAAATACTGAATCTTGTTGCCTTTAGGTTCTACATATTTTGTATTGCCATTAATGGAAACCGTTAGTTCGTAATCGTCTATATCTTCGTCGTTTAGCCTTCTTTCAAGTCTGCTTTCAATTACTTTTTGATTTTCTTTATTGAAAATATTTACGCTTTGAAAATGCTTTCCAAGTAATTCTTTTGTCGGAACACCAATAAATTTGCCCAATGTCTCATTGGCAACTAGCAGGATCCCTTCTTTGTTTAGAACCATTATGGGTTCAGAGATAAGGTTGAGCAGTTCCTGAAGGTTTTTTCTAAACGAATTGTTTTGGTTTTTCACCGTCATCAACCCATACCTCCACTTCGCCTATTTTGTTCTCATCCTCAAAGGAAAACCTCAACAACTCAACGTACTCTGTAAATGTTACATCAGGCACAAGCCAATTTGGTCCCTGCCACCTGTAAGAACAAGAGATTTTTTGATGCAATTTTTTCATAATTAGAATTTCCAAATTTTTTGCCGCTAATCCGAATATTTTTTCGAGAGCATCCGAAAAATCCTGTATTTTGCCCGGGATTTCTTCTTTCGTTAGTTTGAACTTGTTCTCCAACTGAAAAAAAAGTACATTTTTTACTTTCTCACCTAAAGAAGAAAAAGCTTCATCTATGGAATCTATTAAAATTTCTTTAAATCTTGAATGATCATTCGTCTTAATCAAGGATGTTTCCAACGTTAGCTTCTGCTTCTAGGGGTGCCCCTGCTGCCTCTTTGGAGCGACACCAATAAATCGGTGTAATGACAGTAAAGGATTATGAATTTATAATTTTGAGTAGTAATAAACTGATAAAATTCGCCAATCAAAAGGTTTAGAACTTGCCATTTTAGGAAAGCAAATAAATCTGTGATGTTATTCCACTGTAATGCAGTTAAAAAATGGGTCCGCCGTCTAGCCAGGTTCAGGCTCTAGCTGGAGATATCTCCATTGACTATTTTCTCTGCGGCTTTCTCTCTTTTTTCTTTTTTTGCCCTGATTTCGTCCATCTGATTAGAAAATTTTATAAGACAAACCTGATCAGCGATGGTGTCGAGATCGGCGAAAGTAACTGTGATAAGTTAAACGCAAGCTGAACAATGCAACTTATTTTTTCTTTTCCAGTTAAATTGTAGTTGCAAGAATAACGGTTATTGTAATAATGATTAAATTTTTCAGACCCAAACTTTTTGCTTTCAAGACAATTATAATCTCCTAGCTGGCGTTATATCCTCAGGAATGCATAATGTGCTCTACGAGCGTCATGTCCATATTCATTTTCATCCCATAGGACATCGTTGCCGATTGCATTGAAACGGTTTCTTGCATGCTTGTTTTTATCTGCCGCAATGTCCCATACTCAATGTACATCTGGCAGTTCATATCTAAGCCCATGGTGATGTTGGCAGGAACAAAGTTGTTTAAGCTGCTCAGTGGTGAGTGGTAGTTCATTTTCAGTCCGTTACTATTTAAGTCGATTCTAAATACTCTGTACGTGCCTGCTGGAACTGTAAGGTCTTGTAATCCTTTGAAAGTCATCGTCAAATCCCCGGTTATCCCGACGCTTGAGTTACCTGCGGGGAATGGGACTTCCAATGTATCTCCAACTTTAACCTCTGGCTTACTTAGTAGTTGTGCAAGATAAGAACTGCTTGTTACTCCGTTATTGGGTATTTCCTCTTGAGTGTTCCCAAGATTTAGTAGATATGCTGAGTATCCGGTCTTATTCATTTTTTCAATCAATGAGAAGCTTAACGGTCTTAACGGTCTGTTGTTGGTGTTCATTGTCATGGTGTGGTTCAGTGTATAGTACTCACCATCAAAACCAGTCACCTCGATTATTTGCTGCATCTCTATACTTGTGCTATTAGGCAATTGAGAAGTAATGCCTTTGTACAAAGTCGAATTATCATACTGAAAAACACTGGTCATTGTAGTATCATAAATCATCTTTTCTCCGACGTCATAGTTAACTTTTAGTGGTATTGACGAAGCTCCCTGCGGAATCAGCAGAGTGACTCCAATTATCAAAATTGCAATTAATGCGAATACTGCAAAGTAGATATTTCTTCCAGAAAGTCGACGTTTTGGCGTCGATAATGTGGTTTCTTGTTCTATTGATAAAGGTGATTCCGAATAACCTTCAGACAATCTAACTATGAAGTTCTTCATATCGGTTACCGCTTATTCTCAAGTAGACTACAGCTTTTAGCTCTAATGATAGAACACTTTGTTCTACTGATAGAACAGACTCAAGATTGCGTTTTTTCTACGACTATCTTTTTCTTGAAGTTTTCATTCTGAGTTTTCTTGCGCAGCCACATGCCTTCACCCAGAAACAATACCATTGCAATGGCTGTCGGAGCCATCAAGTAAAAGAGATACAAACTGGGAGTTTCGCCATTTTGGAAAAAAGGAACGGCTATTACCACTCCTTCTATTGCCAGTATCCCGACAAAAAAGAAAGCATAGAAAATTAACCTCGGTATCAGCATTTTTCCGATCCACAGATGACCGCTAATATTTACTTTTTCTTTGATAACATATTCGCCGTAATCATTTTTTGTTATTAGCCCCAAAGCATCAAGTTTTTGAAGATGCCAATAAGCAACACTTGGACTGCTAAGATTCGCTATTCTCATAGTCTCTCTTGGACCAAGAGGTTTGCCTTCTTTTACCATGCAGGAATAGACGTTTAACGTAGTTCCCTCAAGCTCTTCAGTGTTTGTCATTGTTCGGCTCCACTAGTCGATTGATACTGTGACGATGTTGGGCAAAGCTTTGTTTTTGCATTATAAAACACTCTAGCCGTAAGTATCAAACTTAGGCAGAAAACAACTACTGAAGTTAGGTACACACCTAGCTCGAAGAAAGTTATTCTTAGAGGTACTAGAGTAAGTGTTTTAGAAACGATTTCTAAGAAGCTCATTTTAGTGTTAATACTTATGAATGCACTGCCTCTAAGCAAGGAATTAATGTAGAGTTGTGAATTGTTTGTAAAAAATAGTAATTTCACAATAGGGACAGCTGTAATTGCAAGCATTAAAGCAAGAAAGGCTAATCTAACCTTATTATTCGGTATATTGCCTTGAAGTTTTTGGTTGCTTACCATTATGGGCTCTCCTGCTGAATTGATACTTCAATTTCGTTTGGCAAAACCTGGAACAATTGATTATCAGCCAGAATGGCGTTATATATGTAGCCATTGGAAGTTTTTTCAAGTGGTACAGTCTTTAGCAAGGTTGCTGTGGAAACAGTATTGTAGTAGGTGCCATTGATTGGCATGTTAGTAATTAGGCTAGTCATTGATGCATAGATATCTATTTTGCCGCTTTCCAATGATGCGATGCTACTTTGCAACGCGTCGGAGTCGCTGAAAGTCTTCGTTCCATTAAATAATATTAGCTTTGATTCATGTGGCGCCCAGAAACTATTGAATCCACCCATTCCCGCCCAGCGATAAGGAATCCCAGTTGAAAATTGTAGTCCCCAACTTGGAAAATCTGTGATTGGACCAACGCTTGCATTTCCAACGTTTTTGTAGATTAGTGTGCTTGAAGTTAATATTAGATTAGCCAAAGTATTAATAGCCATAACCATTGGTTGAGGATTGCTTGGTTGCACTCTTCCCGTTACATCTACCCAAGCTCCATTAATGTAAATCTGGGTAGCTGTTAGATGTGTACTATCGTAATATTCTGCTACTGGCACACCTTCTATCCATGTGCCCTCTTCAGTAGCATTTTCTGGCAAGTCAGGAATTGTTAATTGAGATGGATGATTCTGATTCATAACTCGAAACATGCTAAAGGGATAATCAGTGCCCGGAATCCACGTTTTGTCAAGCCATTTACCGTCAAACCAGAGGTCTCTAACTACTCCTCCAAAACTTGAACCTCGATTATTGATGCCGCTATTAAACGATTTACCACCTAACACTGAGTCTTTAATCGAAATGTCATCTGCAGCTGCAAAACTTGACTCATACATTTTAGCGGTCAAGTCAGAAAGGTTAGTTATGTTGGCAACAATCGAGTAAGTTACGTTCGTATATTTGGAAGTCTCGGTGACGTTCACATATGAGTAGTTACCAGTTGTGAAATTACCGATTAATCTCGGACTTGTTTTATTTACAGCCCATTCAGTAGTAGTAAAATTGGCGTATAAAAGATCGATGCTAAAATCTGCCTTTGGCCCTTCACTAACATAAGGATAAGGTTTAAGGTCTAACGGAGCAATGAGCATCGGCGCCGCAAATGCTGTCCCACTCAACAAAGCTATCACAGCAACTACGGTGAGTCTATACTTGAAGTCCATACGCGGTCACTACAAACATTGTTTCTTAGCTGCTTATAGCTCTGGTCATAGAACGTTTTGTTCTACCCATAGAACGCTTGATTGCAATCGTCAAAAATGACCAAGAACAACTATCAAACAATGTGTTGACAACGGGGTTACTCCTTATGTTGCAGTGAAGAGATCAGGAAGCGGAGGCGGCATTGTATCGCCAGAGTTCACTGCTGATAAATTCCGATATGATAAGAGCGCTGATGTGTATGTTTGTCCGGCTGGGCAGCGCCTTTTCTTTCAGTTCTGTACTTTCCATGATGGGATGGATAGGCGAATTTATCGGTGCCAGAAGGGTATTTGTTCTTCATGCAAGTTTTTTATGACTAAGTGTACAGGCAATAAGACTGGACGTGTGATTTTTCGTTGGATCCATGAGGAAGTTGTCGACGATATGAGAAAACGAATGAAGGCTCATCCTGAAGTTATGGATGAACGAAAGAAGGTGGTGGAACATACGTTTGGAACTTTGAAGAGGGTGTTTGGTGCTCCTTATTTGCTGCTAAGAGGTCTTAGGAAGGTTAGCGGTGAGGTTGGGTTGCTTTTGCTTTCTTATAATTTGAGGGGAGCTCTAAACATTCTTGGAGTCAAAGCTCTAATCGGGGCTCTTGTTAGAAAATAAATGAGTGAGTGAAAAAGTAAATCATAAGCGGATTGGGTAGTTTTTCAAGCATCTAATCGGTCGTTTGCTGATTTTTACACGGTCTCGTTTCTTGACTTATCGTTAACTCTTTATTAGGTAACTGCTTCTATGGGTTTTCTTAGTGCACGCTTAAAGCCGACAATACCTAAAAGCAAACAGGCGCAAAGTACAGCTACTATTACAACTAACAAGAAGTTACCTCCATAATCCTGAGTTGAAACAGCATCCTTAGGCAATTGGAGACTCATTTGGTGTGTGCTATGCGAGTAGTTAAAAGAGTATACCCAGACATCGCCAAAAGAAGATAGGGTGTAGTTTAGTGGTTTTCCATCAATGTTTGCCTGCAGTTGGTCACCGTTCGTAAGTACACTTTTGGCGATGGTAGCTCTTACATAACCAGTGGTTCCTGAGGGACCAGTCACATTGAAGCTCAATACTTCTGTGGCATTATCAAACGATAGGGCGTTAACCGTGCTATTCGATTCTATTACAAAGGTGCTCAAGTCTTTGATAGGCAAAAAGCTCAAAGTTGTAGTATTGCACACCGATGCCCTATTAATTAATGAAGTTTTGAGATTAAAGGTTCCTGAGGCACTGTTTATCCATTGAATCAAGTAGTTGCCCTGCTCGTCGGTTTGGGCTGAACCAATTGGTACCCATGCGTTTTGCCCTGCGATAGAGTATGATAGAANGATTGTTCGGTCTTGTATTGGGAGCCCCTCTTGGTTGAGCAAGATACCGAAAACGTTTACGGCGGCTCCTGCAGTTGTCGCAGATGACTGGG
>JGI20214J51088_10003373_pt1 | contig 10514 bp, 6 predicted proteins | sample WetSurMetagenome_FD_51088 | JGI IMG/M metagenome (IMG submission 51088) | reverse complement strand
GCTGTCTGACTCTCAGCGACAGCCGGCTTCTCCTGTCCGGCTTCCGCCNGCTTGGCTTCTTGTCCTTCAGAAACCTCCGGTTCCTGCAAACCCCCGACCTCAGCTTCAGTTTCCCCTGTCTCTGTTGCCGCGATGCCCATCGCCTCCACGCCCTCGGGCACAGCTTCTACCGGTGCGGTCGCGACGAGATAGAGCGAGCCCAAGACCAGCGCGACCGCCAGCATCGGCAGCAGCGCAATGAACAGGTGGTTGAGAAGGGTGCGCATGGGCACGTCGGCATTGCGCTTACCCTTGATGGCGCGGATCAGGCCTGCCAGGACGTTCTTGCTTGTGGTTCTTGAAATAATTTCCGCGAATTTGGGCAGATCGACGCGCTGGTCTTCCTCGGAGAGCGGGGGCGCAATGCTGGGCTTGAGTTTTGCGTAGATGATGACGTAGCCGACGTAGAGGCTGGCCAACATAATGCCGGGAAGGAAAGCCCCGGCATAGAGCTGCACCACGGACACGCTGGCGGTGGCGCCGTAAAGTATCAGCAATACCGAAGGCGGAATAAGTATTCCGAGGGTGCCTCCTGCGGTCACAGAGCCCGCTGCGAGTCTGATGCCGTATCCGGCCTTGAGCATGGCCGGAAACGCAAGCAGACCCATGAGCGTCACCACGGCGCCGATGATACCGGAGGCGGTTGCGAAAATTGCGCAGGTGACAATGGTCGCAACAGCCAGTGATCCGGGAATGCGCGAGGTCGCCAAATGCAGGCCCTTGTATAGCCTTCCGATCAGGTTGGAGCGTTCTACCAAATAGCCCATGAAGACAAAAAGAGGGACCGAGATGAGCACGTCATTGTTCATCACCCAATACGCGCGGAGCGCCATAAGGTCGAGAACCCGAGTCAGCGCTGTAGCAGGATTCTCGCTGTAATAGGCAAAAAAGGCGAACATGGTGCCCAAACCCATGAGCGTGAAGGCAGTTGGAAAACCGAGCATGATGGCCACCACGATCATGGCCAGCATCATCAGGCCCAGGTGGCCGTTGGTCATATGGGAGGGCGCGGGCAATATATAGAACACCAAACCTATCACTAAGGCCATCATGGAGAGTCCGAACCATGCTTCTTTTCTCATCGTTCGCCCCCTTCTTTGGCCGTCACGAACTCATCGAGTTTGGCGATGTCCTCGTCCTTGACGTGAACCAGTTGCTTGAGCTTGTCCACGTCCACCTCCTCCACGTCCTCAATGCGAGAGGGCCATCGGCCGTCCTTCAGACAGCGAATGCAGCGGATGATTTCGACAATGCCCTGCACGAGCAGGAAAAACCCCGCGACGGGTATGACGGTCTTGAAGGGGTATATGGGTGGGCCTTCAGCCGTTATGCTCGAGTGCTCCCATATCGCCCAGGACTCGCCGGCATATCTGTAGCCGGCCCAGCAGAGGGCGGTTACACCGGGCAGGAAGAATACGAAATACAGCGTTAGATCTATGCTAGCCTGCAGCCTCGGCGGGAAAAAGCCGTACAGGACATCGCCGCGGACCATTCCATTCTTGGAAAGCGTATAAGCGCCCGACATCATGAAGAGGGTTCCGTACATCATGATCATGGCATCGAACGCCCAGGCATGAGGAGCGCTGAGGGCGTAGCGTGAGAACACCTCCCATGTGATGAGGAATGTGAGCGACACGATTAGCCAGGAGAAGGTCTTCCCTACGAAGGTGCTGATCTTATCAATGGTAAGCAGCAATTTCTGCATACTTGATCCTTTTTGAAAACCAGCCATCCGGACCTGACAGCCGGCCGGACGGCTTGCTAAGACAAAGCCAGTTGATCATTGACGAACGAGCCCCCTCACCCCGCCCTCTCCCCCAAGGGTGGGGGAGAGGGGAAGGGTGAGGGGGCGGATGGCTGATGGGTGTTGCCTTGAATTCACTTAGCCTTTCTTAGCCGGTGCTGCAGGTGCCTTCTTCGGACCGAAGTAATAGTTGTACGCCATGCGCCGGTTCACGTTGGTATCCATGTCCCAACTGACAGCGCGCTTGGCAAAGGCCATCTGCGAGTCGAGAACTTCCTTGAAAAAGGGCTTGTCCGAATACTTCTTTACGACCTCGTCGAAGATCTCCAGTTGCCTCATCAGTATCGAGTCCGGGGTCTTGTACATCTTGACCTTGTCCTTGGTCTGCAGTTCGATGTAGTCCTTGGAGTACCGGTCAATCGATTTCCACCACATGTCTGCAGAAGCGGCTTCCACGGCGTTGTCGATGATGGCTTTCATCTTGTCCGGAAGCGCGTTGAACTTGTCCTTGTTGAATAGAATCTCAAAGGACTCCGCATTCTGATGGTAGCTCTGGAGCATGTACACCTTGGACACGTCGGGGAAGCCGAGCGCGCGGTCGGAACTGGCGTTGTTGAACTCCGCCCCGTCCAGCAGGCCTCTGTCCAGGGCCGGCACGATTTCACCGCCGGGCAGCGCGTTCACCGCCGCTCCTAATCCTTGAAACAGGTCGATCGAAATGCCGACGGTGCGGAATTTCAGACCCTTGAAGTCTTCGGGCTTGGTAATCGGCTTTTTGTACCAGCCCAGGGGCTGGGTCGCCATTGGGCCGTAGGAATAGGATACCACGTTGGCGCCGATGGACGCGTAGATTTTGGCCATCAGCTCCTTGCCTCCGCCGTACTTGTGCCAGGAGAGGAGCATATTCGCGTCCATGGCGAAGGCAGGACTCGAGCCCCACAAGGCAAGGGCTTGCGCCTTGCCGTAGTGATAAACCAGCACGCCGTGGCCGCCGTCGAGCGTCCCCTTGCTCACCGCATCCAGCAGATTGAAGGCCGGCACCACGGCACCTGCGGGCAGCACCTCGATTTTGAGATCGCCGCCTGTCATGTCGTTCACCTTCTTGGCGAAGTCGAGGGCGTACTCGTGGAAAATGTCCTTGGTCGGCCACGTGCTCTGCCAGCGCATGTTGATCGGTCCCTGCGCTTTCACGACTGTCGGGAACCCCATGGTCGCCGCTGCACCGCCCGCTGCCAGGGCTGCCGAAGCCAGGAACTTGCGTCGAGATAGTCCTTTTTCCTGATTAGAGTTTTTCCGATTGCTTGAATCACTCTTCCTCATGCCGTCCTCCTTTAAAATGTGTGGTTTGTGGGATAATAAAGACGAGAATCCATGAACGAGGGACTGAAACCTGCTACTGAATTTGGAAACTCTAAGCCAGATTCTTCTTTGTGTCAACAATGAATTGTCGAGCCGAACGGTCCGCTGTTTTTGAATCCCTCCCGGGAGATTTTGCTGTTTCAGGGGGGATCGTGACTGCTCAGAGCGTGGAAAAACTGCTGTCCCGCCGCGTAAGCCTCTTCAAGGTATTCCTGGTGCTTCAGAACATCGCCTTCGAAATCCAGTTCGCGGTAGAGCAGAGAGTTCCACAGCTCCATGTCCAGGGCATCGAAGAAATAGCGAACTGTGAGGAGCACTCCATCAAAAAGCCTTTTGCCCCTGGTCGCTCCTGCAGAAATAAACAGACCCTTTCGCTTGAATTCCTTTTTTCCGAAAGGAGTCTTTTCCAGCCAGTAGCGCTTGACCCACAAGGACTGGCAGCGGTCCATGAGGATCTTGGTGTGGGCACTCACGGTGTAGAAGAAGATAGGAGAGGCGAGCATCAACCCGTCACAGGCCAGGAGCATGTCGTAAACCGTCTGAAAATCATCCTTGATCGCGCATCGTCCCGTCTTTTTGCAGCCGTAGATCTCGAGGCAGGGTGACATCCTGAGATCGCGAAGCACGATCTCCTCCACGGCCGCGCCCTCGGCCCTTGCCCCTTCCACAGCTTTCTTGAGGAGCAGAGTTGTGTTTCCTTTTCTTCGAGGACTCCCGTAGATTGCCAGAATGCTTGTCATCTGATTCCCAAGGATCTTGAGATGTAAGGCTACTATAAACGAACAAGCCTACCTTGCACAAGNTTTCTATCGGTTCTGACCTTTCTTGATCACTTCGTAAATTCGATGAAGACTTCACCCCGGCGAAAGCCGGGGTCCAGATGTCTTGTAAGACTTTTAAAGAACTGGATTTCCGTCTTCACGGGAATGACGGAAAAGTGCGTTTTCGGACCTTACGATACGGTCTTTCTTGAACAATGAGCCCAGAGTTGGTATAAAATTTGCTACTTATTATTGAGCAGTTCTACCTTGGGCTAGGTGGAGTTTTGGAAATATAAACCTTTGAGGATGATGGGCTCGAAGTAAGTCGGAGAACGACATTCCGTTCATGGTTCGATACCTCACCATGAACGGGCAATCAGATGACTAAGGCGTATCCCGCCCGTTCGCCCTGAGGTATCGAAGGGTGAACGGGGCTTACGACGAGGCCGTCAAGGATAGAGGAGATGAGCTATGTCTAAGATGCTTTGGAAGCCTTCGGAGCAAAGGATCAAGAATTCTCACATGTACCGGTTCATGAATTTCGTCAACAAGAAATACGGCAAGAACTTTTCGGAATACGCGCCCTTGTACGAGTGGTCCGTTCAGAACATCTCCGATTTCTGGGCCGCCATGTGGGATTTTGCGGAGATCAAGGCTTCAAAGCCTTATGACCAAGTGGTGGACAATCCCAATAAGATGCCCGGGACAAAATGGTTTTCAGGGGCACGNCTCAACTTCGCCGAAAACCTGCTCCGGTTCAGGGACAATCACACGGCGCTNATTTTTGCCGGAGAGGACAAAGTCACAAGAAAGGTCACTTATGCCGAGCTTTACGATGAGGTGGCCCGTCTGGCAAAGCCGCTCAAGGACATGGGGATCAAGGCTGGAGACCGGGTAGTCGGTTTCATGCCCAACATGCCCGAGACCATCTTTGCCATGCTCGCGGCAACGAGCCTTGGGGCCACTTGGTCCTCTTGCTCTCCTGATTTCGGGATCAAGGGGGTCCTGGACCGTTTCGGCCAGATCAAGCCAAGAGTGCTCTTCACGGCCAATGGGTACTGGTTCAAGGGAAAGAGCTTGGATTCTCTGGAACGCATCGCCGACATCCTGAAAGAACTGCCGAGCATTGAAAAGGTCGTGGTGGTGCCTTACACGGAAAAGGAACCGAAGATCAGCGGAGTGCCCAAAGCCATTGCCTACAAGGATTTTCGTTCCTCTCAGGCCAATCTAACTATGGAGTTCGTCCAGCTTCCTTTTGATCACCCCCACTACATCATGTACTCCTCAGGGACCACAGGCCTTCCCAAGTGCATGGTTCAAAGTGCAGGAGGAGTGTTGATCAACCAGATGAAGGAGCTCCTGCTCCACACGGATCTCAAGCGAGAGGACACGATCTTTTATTTCACCACCTGCGGATGGATGATGTGGAACTGGCTCACTTGCTCTCTGGCCGTGGGTGCGACTCTAATGCTTTACGACGGCTTCCCGTTTCATCCCCAGGCGGGCGGGCTTTGGAAGATGGCGCAGGATAACAAAGTCACGATTTTCGGAACGAGCGCGGGTTACATTGCGGCCCTCATGGCCGCGGGCGTGAAGCCGGGCAAGGAATATGACCTGACGCCTCTGAAAGCCGTGCTGTCCACGGGATCCCCTCTGTCCATCGAAGGATTTGNGTTCATTTACAACGAGGTGAAGAAAGACATCCAGCTCGCCTCCATCTCGGGCGGCTCCGACATCAACGGGTGTTTTGCCGGCGGCAACCCCATAGGTCCTGTGTATGCTGGGGAATTGCAGTGCCGGAACCTCGGGATGAAGGTGGAGTCCTGGGATGAAAACGGAAAACCTGTGCGGAACAAGCAGGGAGAGCTGGTCTGCCTGGCTCCTGCCCCATCCATGCCCATCTACTTCTGGGAGGACCCCAAGGGAGAGAAATACCGGGGCGCCTACTTCGACGTGTACCCTGGGGTCTGGCGGCATGGGGATTTCATCGAAATCAACGACCATGGCGGGGTCACCATTTATGGGAGATCCGACGCCACTCTCAATCCCGGTGGGGTCCGGATCGGGACCGCGGAGATCTACCGCCAAGTGGAAAACATCCCGGAGATCGCGGACAGTCTCGTGGTCGGCCAGGATTGGAAGGGCGACGTGCGCGTCATACTCTTTGTGAAGCTGGCCGAGGGTCAGAAACTCACCGAAGAACTGAAAAATAAGATCAGAACCATCCTTCGGACGAATGCCTCACCAAGGCATGTCCCGGCCAAGATCGTCGCTGTTCCCGACGTTCCTTACACCCTCAACATGAAAAAGGTTGAGCTTGCCGTGAAAAAGGTGATTGAAGGCAAGCCCGTGCTCAACAAGGATGCGCTGAGAAATCCGGAAGTTCTTGATTTCTTTGCCGGCATCAAAGAGATCCACGAGGATTAACGAAGAAGGGACAAAGATACAAAGGCACATAGGCACAAAGGGATGTAATGCCTTTTCTGCTTTGTGCCTTTGCTACTTTGTCCCTTTGTCCCTCAGTGGTTTACTCCTGCATGTCGTCGTACGTTGGGCGGGTGATTCCGTACTTCTTGATCTTCTTGTACAGATGAGTGCGATGAATGCCCAACATCGCCGCCGCTTTGGACTTGTTGTATCTGGCCAGCCTTAAGGTGTGAAGGATCGCCTCCTTCTCGGCGCGGGATTGAACCTCTCTGATGGATACGGCGGAGAGCTTGGAAGCGATCTTCCGGCTTCGATAGAGATAGAAAGGCAGATCGGACAGACGGATCGTGTTTCCTTCCAGGGAGGAAAGAACCCTCTCAAGAACGTTAGACAGTTCTCGGATGTTTCCCGGCCAGTGGTAGGTCCGGAGAACCTCTTCTGCGTCATGATCCAAGGTGATTTCCGGCAGGAAGGCTTCCTGGGCTGTCTGATTCAGAAAATGCCTCACAAGGGGAAGAATGTCTTCCGGTCTCTCCCGGAGCGGAGGGATGTGCAGGGGAATCACGTTGAGCCGGTAGAAAAGGTCTTTGCGGAAGCGGCGGTCGGTCAACATCTCATCAAGATTCTGATTGGTTGCGGCGATGAGACGGAAGTCGGAACGAATCACAGATGTCCCGCCGATCCGTTCGAACTCCTTGTCTTCGATCACGCGAAGCATTTTGGGTTGCATTTGTAGGGGGAGGTCCCCGATCTCATCCAGGAAAACGGTCCCGTGTTTTGCCAGTTCGAGTTTGCCCGGCTTGCCTCCGGATCGGGCTCCCGTGAAGGCTCCTTTTTCGTAGCCGAAGAGTTCCGATTCGAGGAGATCTTTGGGGATGGCGGAACAATTGATGCGAACAAAGGGGTAGAGACGTCTGGCGCTCGCGTGATGAATGCCCTGGGCAAAGAGCTCCTTGCCTGTGCCGCTCTCTCCGGTGATCAACACAGGAAACTGGGTGGCTGCGGCTTTCATGGCCTCTTTTCTGAGGTTTTTTGTGGCCTCGCTATCTCCGACGATGCTCTCCAGGGTGTGACGGGTGGAACGGATTGATATCAGTTCCTGTTCATAAAGTTCCAGTTTGGATTCCAGGAGGGAGAGCTTTTTCGCAAGCTTGGTGACGTCGCGCACGTCTTTGAACATGACCTGACCGAACACGGCGACGACCTTTCCGTCTTTTTTGATGGGGATGCGCTGCACTACCATTTTCTGCCCCTTGATCAGATGGCTCTGGTTGATCTCGGGGACACCCGTCTGAGCCACAATGTGCATGCGGGAATTCTCTATCACCTCAGTGCAGTGTTTTCCGATTTGAGCNGCAGGATCGAGTCCAAGGAAATCGCCGTAGGGTTTGTTGAAGTGTGTGATGAAGCCCTGGGAGTCGGTCACCAANCTTCCGTTGTAGATGCTTTCGAAAACGAGTTTGTAGATTTCCAGTTTGCGCTGCAGTTCCTGTACNGATGGAGACTGTTTCTTTTCAGAATCCATAACTTCGTCCATGGTGCCCCTCCACCATCGAAAGGGAATGTAGATATTTTGATACATCATACTTTTTCTGAAAAGGGCGGGCAAGAAAAATTAGGATTATGAAGGGATAGGGACAGTTGTNGCCACGCTTGAATTCCTCGGAAACAGGAGCCGCTTTTTTCTTTGCAAAACTCCTTTGCTCAGCAATATAATTGCCGGCCATGCGGGTTGCGAGATTGGGCAACACCAAAGCGCAGAGGCGNCAGACCTGTAGTATTGATACGACATGTAGGCGGCGTGATACGTCTGCTGGGAGGTGTCGAAGCACGAAAANGCCTTCGGTGAACCAAACTTTCCATCTCGGGAACCAAGGTTGCAAGCTGTTATGGCGCATTTCTGGAAGTGACACGATTTAGATCCATGGTCTGGCCCAAGAATTGCTTGGAATAATAACGAGGGGGAAACCGGCCTTGGACATTAGAGAGCCTGAAATACAAAAGGACGAGATCCTTATTTTGCAGGACTCTAACTTCAACCCCGACAATGTCTGCATCGTCACAGGCTGCGGAACAGGAATCGGAAGAGCCACGGCCATTGCAGCCTCGGCGAATAAGTTGATGACCGTGGGATTGGACATCAACGAGAAGGAGGGCAAGAAGACCCAAAAAATCGCTCGTGACATGGGCGGCCAGATGATCTTTCTCCAAGCGGATCTGTGCAAGGATGACGAAATCCAGAAGGTGATAGCAGATGCGGCAAAACTAGGGGCAATCAAGTGCGTTGCCAATATCGCGGGAATCCAGCACATCGACTCTGTGGAGAACTTTCCGATGGAGAAATACGATCTCATGCAGCGCCTCATGCTTCGGGCGCCCTTTTATCTCTCCAAACTGTGTATTCCTCACATGAAGAAAAGCAAGGATGGAACAGGCGTGATCGGGAACATGTCTTCCATCCATGCGCATGTCAGTACGGTAAACAAACCAGTCTATAACATCACCAAGTTCGGCCTAAGAGCCTTGGCCCAATCCATATCCGCCGAGGGCGCGGGCAAGATCCGTTCTTTTACCGTGAGCACGGGCTTTGTCAAAACCCCTTTAGCCCTCAACCAGATTCCTAGCCAGGCTGCACAGCGTGACATCTCTCAAGAACAAGTCGTGGCGGACGTGATGATGGGGAAATCCCGAATCAAAGAAATGATGGCTCCGGTCGAAGTAGCCAATCTTTTCATTTTTGGATTCTCTCGTTACGCAAGGTACCTCGTCGGAGGAGACCTTCTCTTCGACGGGGGCGTGGTTCTGACTTACTAAGCACGAAAAACAAAATCAGCCGCAATATTTGATGTGCTCGTAAGAAGTTCGAAAGCGCCTTTTTCTGTCATTCCCGCGGAGGCGGGAATCCAGTCTTTCCAATGCCTTCTGGACTCCCGCCTTCGCGGGAGTGACGAAGTGGAGGACATTTTGCGAGGCATCATATTTGAGAGTGCAGAAGTTTTGTCTGCTTACTTCCTACTGCCTGCTTACTGGTAAATGGATAGGGAAAGGAGGTGAACGCTATTTAACTCCTTTTGATTTGGACTGAGGGAACCTCGCGCATATCAAATTCACCTTTCATTCGCCTTCGCCAGGATACCCTGCCGCTAGCCGCACAGAGGAATGGCGAGGCGACCACGCCGTAGCTCGAAAGAGCGAAGGCGGGCAAGGCTTCGGCGGAATTTCGCATCCCGCAGCTTGTTGCGGGGAGTTTCATCAGCAATCCTTTAACAGAAAGGAGAAAGACATGAAGAAGTCAGCGTTGCTCACAGCCCTCTTTTTTGCACTCACCTTAGTCATCGCATCCTCTGCGTTCTCGCAAAACACCATCAAAATCGGAGTCATCTATGACTTTGCCGGCGGCTGCCACATGTACTCTGAAGCCGGGATCAAGGGCATCAAGATGGCCCTGGATGAGATCAACGCCAAGGGCGGAATTCTCGGCAANAAATTGGAGTATATCATCCGCGACACGGAAGGTAAGACGGATGTGGCGGTACGAGAGGTGAAGGATTTGATCCTCAGAGAGAAAGTCAACTTCCTCATCGGACCGTGCAGCAGCGGAACCGGTCTCGCCATGCAGGTCGTTCATTCCGAATACAAAATCCTGAGACTTTCCGCGATTGCCAACACAGAAGCCCAGACGGTGGACAAGTTCTCGCCTTATTTTGTGCAGGTTGTTCCCAACACCTACATGGAAGCGGTGGCTGCCACGAGATACTTTCAGAAGAAGGTCCCAAAAGCCAAAAAGTTTGCCACCATCGGTCCTGATTACGATTTCGGCCGGCGTGAGGAGATGGCTTTCACTGAAGAGATCAAGAAACTGGTCCCGGATGCGGAGATCGTTTACGAGGCTTGGCCGAAACTTGGAGAAAAGGATTTCACCGCTTTCATCACAGCCATCATGGCCAAGAAACCCGACGCAGTTCACGGTTCGCTTTTTGGCGGGGACCTCGTGTCTTTCACGAAACAGGCAGCTCCTTACGGCTTTTTCGAAAAGACCCCTTTCATCGCTCTCTACGACTTCCCTGTGTTGCTTGCTCTCGGACCGGATGCTCCGGAAGGGGTGTATGGGTTCGGACGAGGGTGTTTCTTCATGGACCCCAATCCCAAGATGATGGAATTCGTAGACAAGTTCAAGAAAGCGA
>JGI20214J51088_10003371_pt1 | contig 10514 bp, 10 predicted proteins | sample WetSurMetagenome_FD_51088 | JGI IMG/M metagenome (IMG submission 51088) | reverse complement strand
CCTCAGACGCCATCGGGATAGGATCGCTCTTCTATATTTGCGGAATTGCCATAATAATAACGGCGATAGTCTTTTTCTTTAATCCGACCCTGATGAACCTGGAAAACCAGATGAAGATAGCAGCAGCGGAGACGGAAAAAGGAAGTTAGCGGGAATAGAGGATTTATGAACTCTATAATCATCGCTTCGGGATACGACAAAACCCCCTTGCTATATTCGAACATATGTGCTATTATTGTTCCGTTAACTGTGCTTTTCGCTCTTTACCAATTGAAAATACTCGTTACTGGAAACTGGCTGCCCATATTTGTTAAGTAATTATTAATTTTCCCGGATGAGCGGATTTGTTTTCTTCAAATAAAATCGAATAAGTCATAACCATGCGGATCATTAACGAAGTATAATAAGGATACAGCTCCCAACCTCTTATCTCCTTGTCAGAGGTAGTAGGTGAAGCTTGAAAAGGGACAATTATTTTTTCAGGTCGGTTTTGCCCTCGTTAATCATCTTACGAAGCTCGATGCACATNGCCGGGGTATCGATGGACATAGGGCAGCGGACCTTGCACCGGCCGCAGGTAAGGCAGGTATAGGCGATGGCCGCTGCTTTCTCCGTACTGCCGCTCAGGGCAGCCCAGACGGCACCGGCACCGGCGAAGCGCTTATCGCCGAAGTGTCCCGCTGTAACCGCGAAGACCGGGCATTCATAGAGGCAGCCGCCGCAGCCGAGACAGAGCAAGGCTTCCCGCAGAATGGGATTTTTAGCCAGGGCCGTACGGCCGTTATCCAGAAAGATAACATGGAACTCTTTGGGACCATGAGCTCCGTAGGTAGTCACCTTTTCAATATCTCCGGTCTTGCTCGGTCCGGAGGTCATGCTCAAATACGAGGGGACGGTATAGTTGGCATAGCGCCAGGCAACTTCGACCACCTTGAAAGCGTCACCCAGGGAGGGTACCAGTTTATCCATACCGACGATGGCGATATGCACGGGCGGCAGGGTGGTTGCCAGGCGGATGTTGCCCTCGTTTTCGATTAAAAATATACTGCCGACATCGGCGGCCACCACGTTAGCTCCGCTGAAACCGATATCAGCCCGGATGAATTTATCCCGCAGCAGTTCACGTGCCGTAGCTACCATCTGGGGGATATCTGTTGGCGGCAGGTCTTTACCGCTGAGCTTGCTGAGCAGCACGGCAACGTCTTCTTTAGGCACATGGATAGCCGGTGAAAGAACATGCATGGGCCGGGAGCCCAGCTTCTGGACGATGAACTCGCCGAGGTCGGTCTCAAATACTTCATTACCCCATGCTTCCAGGTTTTCCTGAAGCTCTATCTCATGAGCGGTGATACTCTTGCCTTTCACGATCAGCTTGTTCTTACCGACGAGCTTTTCCACGATGCCGATCGCTTCATTGCCGTCTTTAGCTATATAGGCTTTGCCCTTATTGGACTCGATGGTTTCACATGCAATCTGTGCCAATTTCCCCATTTGCCCCAGGGAACGCAGCTTGATCTCGCGGACTTCTTTAGCCATCTCAATAGTGTGGGGAAACTTCTGCAGGGCCGTATTGATGTTGCCGCGAAAGCTGGCTACCGCACGGGTCAGAGCCAGGGCGATACGCTCGTTATGGGCGGCATCCATGATCTCTTTTTTATATTCACCGAATTCAGACATCGAGTCCCCTCTCATTAGTAATCAGTTTTCAGATATAAATACTCAGTTTGCAAGGAATCTTTATGCCCCTCATCTTAAATTCTTCTCTCCCGAAGTTCATGCGAGACAGGCTCTCAAGAAGAAAAGAGGGCAGGCGAGTGAGTTTTTAGTATTCAGTTTATAAGTTAGATAACTGTATATTTAAATCCCTCCTGACCTCCCTTTAATAACGGGAGGGGTTCTCCCCCTTTTTCAAAAGAGGGACTAAGGGGGATTTATTGTTTAATTCCCATTGCCCCGGCAACTATCTGCGAAAGGTCCATGACTTTTATATTATCCTTTTTGATTTCCTTGAGGCCGGCTTCGATTTGCATCATGCAGCCGGGACAGTGGGTAACGATAATCTCAGCCCCGGTTTCGACCAGCTCTTTAGCCCGGTTCACGGCCAGCGTCAGGCTTAACTCGGGGAAAACTACCTCAAAGCCGCCGCCCCCGCCGCAGCAGGTGGACATCGTACCGGACGTCCACTTCGGTTCGACATACTCGATATTCGAAATAGACTTCAATACTTTCCTCGGTTCTTCAACCAGGTTCAGATAGCGGACAAGCTGACAGGAATCGTGATAGGTGACCTTGACCTTCTGCGGGTAGCTGAGCTTCAACGAAGGGACTTTTTCAGCCAGTATCTCACAAAAATGTTTTATGGGTATTTTAAATCCGTCAGCGAACTGCGGGACCAGGGTTTTCAGAGTGTATGTACAGGAGGGTACGATACCGATGATCTCTTTCACACCCTTGGCCTGCAAACGCTGAGCGACACTTCTAGCTTTTTCAGCGAAATCTTTATGCATACCGCCGAAATACATGACGCCGCCGCAGCAGGGTTCGTCTTCGGCAAGATAACCAGGATTGATACCCAGGCTGCTCAATACCTTAATGGCGTCCCGCAAAGGCTGGTCTTCCGTATTGCCGCGGCCAACGATTTTACCAAAGATACCGGCCGCATCAATACCCAGCTTCTTGGTTAAACCGGCCATACCTACCGCCGTATCGATGTTTACCGGACTTTTATCGATCTTACGGAGAAGCGACATGAGGGATTCCAGGTCATTACTGTATTGATAACCGCAGCCGGCAAAGAAGATAGTGTCCGCCGTATGAGGCAGATCGAGGCCTTTAGCCCACGCGGCTCCTTTAGATTTACCGGCACCCAGGATATTGTCTTTACTCTTGATATTCTCAGCGAGGTAGGCCAAACCGGGAGGAATTAAATTAGAAGGCATGGTATTTCTCCAATACAGTTATTAATAAGTTATAAGTTTGAAGTTTATAAGGAACTTTTATATTACTACTCTGGAATCCGTTTTTCAACGGAATGGTTGCCCAATACCATACCGGCGAAAGCCGGTATCCAGCAGGAGATACCTTATCTCATGCTATATTGTCAGGATAAGATTGCCACCTCGTCTTCAGTTACATTCGGACATCCTCGTAATGATTTTCCGGACAACCGTAAAATCCCCCCTAATCACCTTTTTTTAAAGGGGGGAGAATCACTCCCTTTAGTAAAGGGTGGTCAGGAGGGATTTTATCCGTTCAACCGCGTTTCGCGGCTACCTTTTAATTGTAACGTATTTGGGCAGCAGTTGAAAAATGTTATAAATTTGACATACTGTATGATTCCTTTAATTGGGGTATGGTATGATAATTTTTGAGGGGTAGTAGAAAGATGAGAGAAATAAAAACAATTGACATAACAAAGGCAGTAGCCGAACTCTGCCAGGAAGCCAACTGTGTACTGGGAGAGGATGTCATCAGTGCTCTGAAACAGGCACTGGAAGTAGAAGAGTCGCAAGAAGGCAGAGAGGTCATTTCCCAGTTACTGGAGAACGCCGAGGTAGCCCGTACGGAACAGGTGCCGCTGTGCCAGGACTGCGGGACTGCCATCGTTTTTCTTGAAATCGGACAGGACGTTCACATTATCGGCGGAGCACTGGGAGAGGCAATAGAAGAAGGTGTCAGGCAGGGATATAAGCAGGGCAGCCTGCGCAAGTCTATCGTGGCCCGACCATTTACCGCGCGTAAAAATACCGGAGACAATACCCCTCCGATAATACACACGGAAATAGTCTCCGGTGAAAGCTTGAAGATAACCGTCATGTCCAAGGGCTGCGGAGCAGAAAATATGAGCCGACTGGTGATGCTGAACCCGGGCGAAGGACAAAAAGGCATCGTGAACGCTGTCGTCCAGACTATCAGCAATGCCGGAGGCAACGCATGTCCGCCGGTAGTGATCGGTCTCGGCATCGGAGCTAACGTGGAAAAGGCGATGCTGCTGGCTAAAAAGGCACTGCTGCGGCCGGTATATGAGCTTAATATCGACCCGGAAATCGCAGACCTGGAGCTGGAAGCCCTGGGACGGGTCAATGATCTCGGAATCGGTCCGATGGGATACGGAGGGCGGATCACAGCACTGGCGGTACATGCCGAGGTTATGCCGACGCATATCGGCGGTCTGCCGGTGGCGGTCAACCTGCAGTGCCACAGCGGAAGGCACAAAACGAGGATTTTGTAGCTCAAATCTGATTTAAGATTTTTGATTAAGGAATAGTGATGGTACCGCAAAAAACTAATAATCATATCCAGCGAGATTGCTTCGCCTCACGATTTAACTTCATCCTTCAGATGAAGGACGCTGCCATGACAAATTGTTTATTTTTTCCTTCGACAAGCTTCCTTATGCGGAAGGACAAGTAAGGGTGAGCGGAGGTCGAATACAACGATGATTACGATCATTTTCTCAATGGGATAAAACAAGATGAATAATATTTTAGCAATAAAATCGCCGATCGATCTGAAAACGGCGAAGAAGGTTACTGCCGGTACCCGCGTCATTATCTCCGGTACTATCTATGTAGCCCGTGATGCCGCACACAAGCGAATGGTGGAAGCACTGGGAAAAGGTGAGTCGCTGCCGTTTGAGATTAAAGGGCAGACGATATACTATATGGGGCCCTCACCAACCAGGCCGGGACGCATTATCGGCTCTGCTGGTCCCACGACAAGCACGCGGATGGACGTGTTTACTCCAACGCTTCTGGCGGCAGGACTCCGGGCGATGATNGGCAAAGGAAGCCGGTCACAGGAAGTGCGCGACGCGATAAAAAAATATAAAGCACTGTACCTGGTGACTACCGGCGGCGCCAGCGCTCTGCTGTCAAAAGCAATAAATAAAGTGGAGCCGGTGGCCTATGATAACCTGGGTGCCGAAGCTATTATACGCCTGACCGTGACGGATTTTCCTGCGATTGTAGCCAACGATATTTATGGGGCGGACTTGTTTGAAGCGGGACGGGAAAAGTACCAGCGATAGCTCAAATATCAAATCTCATCCTTCAGATGAAGGACACAACCATAACTTAAAGCTAACAACTGATTTGTGATTTAGATTCATGATTTGTAAATAATGATTTAGAAAGGAAAGAGGTGTCTGCGAAGGTTTAAATAGAAATCCCCTTAAATCCCCCTTTAATAAAGGGGGAGAATCCCTCCCTCTAATAAATCTTGATCCCTATGTAAATCGGGTGGGGTCAGGAGGGATTTTTCTGAGTTTCGTTGTACACCGGAAACCATGGATAACTGTGTTTTTTGCAGAATAGTGAACGGTACCAACCCCACCGAAATTTTATTCAAAAACGAAAAGCTGATAGCTTTCCCCGACCTTCATCCCCGGGCACCCATACACATATTAATTATTCCGAAGCAGCATATCCGTTCGCTGAACGATCTTGAGGACGGCCAGCTTATCGTGGATATGATCGCGACGGCTAAACAGGTGGCGAAAGACCAGGGAATTTACGATAAGGGATACAAACTGGTTATTAATACCGGTTCGGAAGGCGGCCAGGTGATCCAGCATTTGCACATGCATTTGCTGGGAGGGAAGAGGATGGAAGGATAGGGCAAGTTACAAGTTACAAGAAAAGCTCAAATTCAAAGATAAAAACCATAGCTGAAAGCTAAAAGATGATTTAGGTTTATTTCTCTTTTTTATAGACGTGCAGGTATTGCAGCAGACCGGCGACGCTTTTTGAATCGCAGATAGTGCCCGATCTGATTAAAGCGGTAATCTGGTCCGGAGTTACGCTGACGAGTTGAATGCCCTGAGTATCTTCGGCAGTCAGCGGATTGGGCACCAGGTCTGATGCCAGATAAAGATGCAGGTATTCCGTACAGAAGCCGGGTGAGGAATAGTAACCGCCCAGACGCTCGACGCGTTCCGGCTGAAAACCCGTTTCTTCACGCATTTCGCGTTCGACAGCTTTTTCTGGTGTCTCGCCCGGTTCGATACCGCCGGCGGGAATTTCCAGCAGCTCTTTTCCTATGGACTGGCGGAACTGTCTTACCAGTAAAACATTTTTCACGGCATCAATGGCAACCACCGCAACACAATCGATATGCTCGACGACTTCCCGTGTTGTCGTCCGGCCGTCATCAGTCATGACAGTGTCAACACGCAGTTTAATAGCTCTGCCATCAAAAACAGTCCGGGAGGAAATTGTTTTCTCACTCATTACTTGACCTCTATATTATATGTCAGAGCAACCTCATCACAGTTAGGAAATTTGGCACACCGAAAGCATTCGCCCCAGACTTTTTGCGGTAACTCAGACTTGTCTATTCTTTTGAAACCGCAGGCCTCAAAAAATTCTGGTTTATAGCTCAGGCTAAAAACCAGAGCTATCCCGAGCTCTTTAGCTTCATCCAAACAGCTATCAACAAGACTCCTGCCGATCCCCTGTCTCTGATATTTTTCATTGACTGCCATCGATTTGATCTCTGCCAGGTCCTCCCAGTTAACATGCAGTGCCCCGCAGGCAACTACCCTGCCGCGGCGACGCACCACATAGAAATCACGGATATTCTCATAAATCTCGGCAAGCGAGCGGGGAAGCATCTGACCGCGGTCGGCAAAATAGTTGATCAGTTTATGCATCTGCGCGACATCGCTGATCCTGGCCCTTTCAGCATTCATATGGTCTGTTTTCCTTTCAATTTTTGTTCCAGCGTGTTATAAAAATTATTTTTCGGTTTAATACGCAAAAAGCCGGTATTCCTGTCACTCCGTTTAACGGTAATCCGAGTATCTCCGGACACAGTTAAGTTCGTGTGCCCATCGATATTGAGGGTGGCCGGAAATGGAGTTTTTATCAGCAGTTTCACCTTCGTTGCCGCCGGCAGCACCATACTATAGGGCAGGCTAAGGTGAGTAAGTACCGGAGTCAGCACAAAATCCGTGGAAGCGGGATCAAGAATGGGACCTCCCGCTGCCAGGGAATACCCGGTGCTGCCGGTGGCAGTGCTCAATATTACACCATCGGCCCGGTAAGTGATAAACGGGACACCGTCCAGTTCGGTCTCAATAAACACCATGCGGGCGACAGATCCCCTGGCCAGAACGATATCGTTCAGAGCATAGTAGACCGGCCGGTCCTGCCCCGGTACCACTGCTTCCAGCATCGCCCGTTTGTCCAACCAGCCCTTACCGGCGATTATTTCAAAAATCCCTGTTTTTGCTTCGCTGACGCTGAACTCGGTCATAAAACCCAAGTTGCCCATATTGATACCCGTAATCGGAATATTGTTGCCGAGTGCTATCTGGGCGGCATGTAAAATGGTACCGTCGCCGCCGATACTCAATAAAAGGTCGGTACCATCTATCAGGCAGCCGGCTGCGGCTTCGTCCCAGGCCGAACACGACCATGTAGAAATACCTTTACCGGACAGCGTGGACTTCAAGTCTTCAGCTACAGAACGGGCAGAACTATTAAGAGGATGATAAAGAATACCGATTTTTTTCATAGCAGTATCTAGTTTCCAGTTTCGAGTTACGAGTTTCAAGAGTGCTTACCCTGTTTATAATAGCACAATTAGAAAGATGATTGAAGATTTAGATTTATTCTTCGTGTTACAATAATCAGTAGAAGATGATTCCAATAAGGCTGTTCCTGCGTAATTTTATGTGCTACCGGGAGAATGTACCGCCGCTCGTTTTTACCGGTATCCACACTGCCTGCATTTGCGGCGATAATGGTAACGGTAAATCGGCTCTGATAGACGCGATGACCTGGGCTCTGTGGGGAAAGGCGCGGGCAAAAAGCGATATCGATCTGATAGCTCAGGGGCAATCGGAAATGTCTGTAGAATTCGATTTCTCTATAGGGAACCAGCTATACAGAATCGTCCGTAAATATGCCCGGCCCAAAACCCGCACTGGTTCCGGGCATCCGCTGCTGGAGTTCCAGGCTGCAGTGAACAACGGCTTCCGGCCGATCTCCGGCAATAACGTGACCCAGACCCAACAGAAGATCAGCGACACCCTGCATATGGACTACGATACATTCGTAAACAGTGCTTTTCTGCGACAGGGACATGCCGACGAGTTTACCAACCAGCCGCCATCAAAACGCAAGGATGTATTGGCGACAATCTTAGGCCTCTCACAATATGACGATCTGGAAGCAAAATCAAAGGATTCCATGAAGATATGGGAAGAACTTACCGGTAATCTCCAGGCAGCCGTGAAGGAGATCGAAGACGAACTGGCACAAAAAACACAAATCGAGGAAGAACTATCCCGTGCTCAGCAGGAACTTTCTGTCATCGAACAAAATGCCGTCCGGCAGGACGGCATTTTGAACGAACTGCGAAAAAAACATGAAATGATGGAAGCGAAAAAAAGCCAACTGGCACAGATGGAGCAATATTTAGGCTCGACACGGCAATCTATAAGTGAATGGTCGGTGCAGTTGAACCGCCACCTGGCACAGCAACTGATATACGAAGGACTGATCGCACAAAAAGCCGCGATCGAAGAAGGATTCGACCGCTTCCTTATGGTTAAAAAATCGTATGACGAACTCAACCGGAAACTATCGCTTCTGGTCAGGTTTAACGAACGTAAAAACAAGCTGGAAATGGCAGTTGAAAAAGCCCGGAGTACCCTGCTCACCGAGCATGCAGTCGTACAGCGCAGTATCGGCGATCTAAATACTAAAACGGCGTCTTTAGCTTCTTTGAAAAATGAGATGCAGCAACTAGATTCACAGCAGGCTAACATATCGAGCAGCGAGGCTACCCTGGATGAAAAACGCAAAATTAACCAGGAATTGCATTCCAATACCGGAAAGCTGGAAGCCAGCCTCCTGCAGGTACAATCGCAGCTGAAGGAGCTGGACAGCAAGCTGGCACTGCTGCACACGGAGACTGAAACCAGGTGCCCGTTATGCGAACAGCCGCTGGGCATCCCGGAGCGGCAGCACATCGATAACAAATATAACACCGAAAAAAATGAAAAACAGGCCTTACTGCAGTCCTTCCAGAAACAGCTCGCGGCATCAAAGATGGAATTGCTGAAATCAGATAAAGAGGTGTCTTTACTAGAACAAAAAATGAAGCAGGACCGCGCATCTCTGCAAGGCAAACTCAGCGTAGTGCATAAGGGGATGAGCGACGTGGCCGAGGCGGCGGTTGCCCTGAATAACGAACAGAGTAAACTTAACGAGATAGAGCAGAGACTTGCCGTCCATGATTATGCGTTGAGTGAGACACAAGCGCTTACCGCAATAGAAAACGAAATCGCAGCCTTAAACTACAATCAGGAACTGCATGAAACGGTCAGACAGCAAATGAGCGAACTGGTTAAGTTCGAGGAACCGAAGCGGAAGCTGGAAGAGGCGGTACGGATGCTAGGCTCCGAACGCGAAGCTATTGAGCGAGCCACAAAGACGCTAACCACCTTAAGTGATAGTTTACATAACTATACTGCCCAGCAGCAACAACTGGCTGGAGATATTACAGCTTTACCACAGCTCGCCGCCGACCTGACCGCAGCACAGACAGCTTATGAAAAGATCATATCCAACAGTAAAATTGCAGGGGAAAAGGTTGGCAGAGCGAAAGAGAAGCTGGCACGCTGTGCTGAACTGGAAATTAAGAAGAAGGAAAAAGAAAACCAGGCCGCCAGGGCACTGGAACAGACGAAGATATACCAGGAACTGGCACAGGCTTTCGGTAAAAAAGGCATTCAGGCACTGCTTATCGAAATAGCGATACCGGAAATACAGGAGGAAGCCGACCACCTGCTGGCCAGAATGACCGATAACCGGATGCATATAGCTATTGAGACACAGCGGGAAACGAAAAAAGGGGATGTAGCCGAAACGCTCGATATTAATGTTTCAGATGAACTCGGTACGCGAAACTATGAGATGTACAGCGGCGGTGAAGCGTTTCGCATCAACTTCGCTATCAGAATCGCACTATCGCGGTTGCTGGCGCGGCGAGCCGGAGCCCCATTGCCCACGCTCATAATCGACGAAGGCTTCGGAACGCAGGATAACACAGGCATCGAAAAGCTGAAAGAAGCTATAACATCGATAAAGAACGATTTCGAGAAGATACTGGTAATCACCCATATCGACGACCTGAAAGATGCCTTCCCGGCACGCATAGAGGTGACGAAGACAGTAGAAGGANCGACGGTAGAGGTGAATTAGTTTTCAGTAATGAGTACTCAGTTTATAATATGGGACAGGTTCTGTATCCCAGAAGATTAAAGTAAGTTTTATTATCACTATTCAGTTTTGTTTAATTCCTGGATCCCGTCCCGATAGATGCGGGATTAATAATTTTTCAACGGGATGGCTTAGGGAGAAGAGGGTAGTCTGTTGTTGGGAATGGGAACTGTGAAGATAGAAGTTCAATATGGAAGGGGCACGCTTCTGCGTACCCCTTTTAATTCAACGTCCTTCGACAGGCTCAGGATGAGCGGCAGGGCTTATTTCACGTGCCAGTCC
>JGI20214J51088_10003370_pt1 | contig 10517 bp, 8 predicted proteins | sample WetSurMetagenome_FD_51088 | JGI IMG/M metagenome (IMG submission 51088) | reverse complement strand
GTTGTGGCGGATCAGCGAGGTCTTGCCATGCATCAGCGTCTTGGCGTGGATGATCCTGCCGCCGAAGGCCTGGCCGATACTCTGGTGGCCGAGGCACACGCCGAGCAGCGGGATTCTGCCGGCGAAATGCTTGATCGCGGCGACCGAGATGCCTGCTTCGGTTGGCGTGCAGGGGCCGGGCGACACGACCAGGTGCTGCGGGTTCAGTTTCTCGATCTGTTCCACCGTGATCTCGTCGTTGCGGTATACCAGCACATCCGCACCGAGCTCGGCGAAATACTGCACCAGGTTGTAAGTGAAGGAGTCGTAGTTGTCTATCATCAGTAACATGTCTGCTTCTCCCTAGCGGTGCGTCCGGGCGTCGAGCCCGTCCAGCACCATCTCTGCCGCGCGGAGCACCGCGCGGGCCTTGTTCTGCGTCTCCAGCCATTCGCTGTCCGGCACCGAGTCCGCGACGATGCCGGCTCCCGCCTGCACATAGAGCGTGTCGTCCTTCACCACGGCGGTGCGCAGTGCGATGGCGACATCCATGTCGCCGTTGAATGCGAGGTAGCCGACCGCCCCGGCATAGATGCCGCGCTTGCTGGGTTCCAGCTCGTCAATGATCTCCATCGCGCGCACTTTGGCGGCACCGGATACCGTGCCGGCGGGGAATGTGGCCTTGAGCACGTCCATCGCACCCAGACCCTGCTTGAGTTTCGCCTCGACGTTGGAGACGATGTGCATCACGTGCGAATAGCGCTCGATCACCATCTTGTCGGTGAGCTTGACCGTGCCGTTCTGCGCCACGCGACCGATGTCGTTGCGGCCCAGGTCGATCAGCATCAGGTGTTCGGCCAGTTCCTTCGGGTCGGCCAGCAGTTCGTCCGCCAGTTCGGCATCCTTCTGCGGCGTCCTGCCGCGCGGGCGCGTTCCGGCGATGGGGCGCACGGTGACGGTGTCGCCTTCCAGTCGCGCCAATATTTCCGGCGAGGAACCGACCACATGGTGGTCGCCCATGTCGTAATAGAACATGTAGGGCGACGGGTTGATGCTGCGCAGCGCACGGTACAAAGACAACGGCGAAGCCGGGAAGTGCTGCGACATGCGCTGCGACAGCACCACCTGCATGATGTCGCCGTCGAAGATGTAGCGCTTGGACCTTTCCACGGCAGCCTTGAACGCGGCCTCGCCGAACTCGGACTTTGCCTCGTAGCGGCGCATCTGCGGCGCATCGGGGATCTGTACCGGCTGGCGCAGGGCGCGCTGCAAGTCATCCAGGCGCTGCAGCGCGGTGCGGTAGGCATCGGCATGCGCAGGATCGGCATAAACGATGAACGTGAGCTTGCCCGACAGGTTGTCGATCACCGCGAGTTGTTCGGTGAGCATCAGCAGGATGTCGGGTGTACCGAGCACGTCCGGCTTTTGCGTGCCTGCCAGTTTGTGCTCGATATAGCGCACCGTGTCGTAGCCGAAGTAGCCGGCCAGCCCGCCGGTGAAGCGCGGCAGGCCGGACAGCGGCGCGACCTTGAAACGCGCCCGGTATTCCTCGATGTAGGCTAGCGGATCGGCGGCTTCCTGGGTGGTCTCCCCGGCGGGCGTAGTCAGCGTGACCTGATGGTCGCGCACTGTGATGCGTGTGTCGGCGGGCAGACCGATGAAGGAGTAACGTCCGAAGCGCTCGCCGCCCTGCACCGATTCCAGCAGGTAGGAAAACGGCTTGTTGGCCAGCTTGAGATACAGGGATAGCGGTGTGTCGAGATCTGCAAAGGTCTCCGTAGCCAGCGGGATGCGGTTGTAGCCCTGCTTTGCAAGTGCATGGAATTCTTGTTCGGTAATGGGGAACAGCATAAGAACCTCTCTAATTTTCGATGACGATAGGTGAGTAATGCATCTGGTGATGCGGAATCACCATCGCCAGGCAGTCGTCTTCGAAGAGAGGTCGTTATATGTCATGAGTCAAACGCGTTTGATCAGTTTCAATGCGGCGGGCAGGTCTGCGATCACGGCATCCAGATCCAGCCCGTTCACCGGTTCGCCGTGATTATAACCATAAGGCACGCAGAACACCGGACAGCCTGCGGCACGGGCGGCGAGGGCATCGTTCAACGAATCGCCTATCAGCAACAGGCGCTCGACGGGCACGCCGAAGAATTTTGCACTGTGCAGCAGCGGCAGAGGATGGGGCTTTTTCTCAGGCAAAGTGTCGCCGGATAGCACGATGTCGAAATAGTGCGCGAGCCCGATACCTTTCAGCAGCGGTTCAGTGTAGCGCGCCAGTTTGTTTGTGACGCAGCCCAGCCTGAAGCCGGCCGCCTTCATCGCATCCAGTCCTTGCACCACGCCGGTGAAGGGTTTGCTTTGCAGCAGCAGATCTGTGTAATGCTTCTCGAAGACCGGCATTGCCCGGTCGTACAGTGCTGCATCCGGCTCGGCATGCATGTCGCCGGTCAGTGCGCGCTTCACGAGCCACGAGATGCCGTTGCCGATATAGCTCATCAGCAGATCCTGCGACACGGCCGGTCGGCCCATGTCGCGCAGCATGCGATTGGCAGCTTCTGCCAGCTCCGGTGCGGTATGTAAAAGCGTTCCGTCGAGATCGATGACGATGGCCGAGATGGGCAGGGGGAAATTATTGAAACCCATTATTTCTTTGCTTTCGCCAGCTCGGCGCGCAGTTCGCCGATGATGGTGTTGTAATGGTTCTTGTCCTTTTCGTTGCGTTTGCCGAAAACGGCCGAGCCGGCCACGAAAGTGTCCACGCCCGCCTCCGCCACTTCCCTGATGTTGGCAGGGCCGACGCCGCCGTCGATCTCCAGGCGGCAGTTGTACTTGCCGGCATCGATCAACTTGCGCACGGCGCGAGCCTTGTCCAGCACGTAGGGAATGAACTTCTGGCCGCCGAAACCGGGGTTGACCGACATCAGCAGCACCATGTCGAGCTTGGGCAGCGTGTATTCCAGCACGTCCAGCGGGGTGGCGGGGTTGAATACCAGCCCGGCCTTGCAGCCGCTTTCCTTGATCAGGCCGATGGTGCGGTCGATGTGCTCGGAAGCTTCCGGGTGGAAGGTGATGTAGGTCGCACCGGCCTTGGCGAAATCGGGGATGATGCGGTCCACCGGTTTTACCATCAGGTGCACGTCAATGGGGGCGGTCACTCCATGCTTGCGCAATGCTTCGCACACCAGCGGGCCAATGGTCAGGTTGGGCACGTAATGGTTGTCCATCACGTCGAAGTGCACGATGTCCGCGCCGGAGGCGAGCACGTTGTCGACCTCCTCGCCGAGCCTGGCGAAGTTGGCGGAAAGGATGCTGGGTGCGATCTGATACATGGTTTTGTCCTCAGGATGATTTTCAATTCAAGACGGATATTTTACCCGAAACTGTTCCAGTCATATCGGGCACCTTGTGCCGTAATGAGCTTGGCAGTTTTAACCGAATAACATGCTTGCATTTCCGGGCCGGGGGTTTGCCATCGACCGGCGAAGTATTTCAAAATCCGGAATTTGCAGAGAGCTGCATCACTTTGGACAAAGTATTGTCGAGCGAAAATGAAAAACCACTATCTGAAAAAGGTTTAATTCTCGTTAAGTACTAGGCCTTTATATAGGTAATATGGGATATGTGATTAACTCGGTATTGGGTATAAGATGCTTGCAAATCAGGGGGAACGGGATCGCAACAACAGTCCTGGAAAAGCAACTTTCCGTATAGACAGTACAAACCGAAAACATGCGTCCGCTTCCAGGTGAAAGATGGAAGCGGATATTGGCTTGCATATAATTAAATCAAAAAATCCAGCAAAACAAAATGATTGAAATAACCAGGTCCGAGGTGCAACAGAACATTTTGATGGGGCTTGTTGTCTTGATCATGCTGGGTGCCCTTTGGTTTCTTTACGACAAGACACAGGCTGTCGATCTGAGCGAGCAGAATGAAGTGATGGGTCTATTGAATCAGGTGAAAGATGCCGATAGCCGCTGGGACACGGAAGTTCAGCGTGCGCGTATCGATCTTTACTCCCAGGATGTGCCGTTTGTTCGTGCCGATTCGGGCGACAAGGCTCTTCGTGACATCACCCGCTTTGCGGGACTGACTTCCAGCAAGGTGCTCAGAACCGGCCTGCCTGAACTCAGGGGTGCCATACAGCGCAAGTCCGATCTGGTCCAGTTGTTCATCGCCGAAAACCGGAGCAATAAGGCGGTACTCCAGGAGCTGGTTAAAACGGCGGCAGAAATAAACTCCCAGCTCCGGATCAGGAAATATTCGCCCGATCGCATGCTGGTATTGGGCCAGCTGAATGAAGTCGCTTCACAATATTTTTTGCATGGGATGCCGGGACAACGGACCAGCTTGCAGGAAGCGGTTGCTCAACTGGTTTCTTTGCAGATAACCGGCGAGGAGAGAGCCGGGATAGAGAAAGCCGTAAAGACTCTGCTGGAGCAGGTGCCGGTTGAACTGGACCACTTTGCGCAGCTTGAGAGGCTAAGTACCGGGCCGCGCTTGATCAACCTGACATTGTCATTCAACAATGAACTGGAGCAAATGCTTCAGGAGAAAGAACGCTACCGCGTATATTTGATCTACTACGCGTCGGCCCTGTTGATCTTGCTGATGTATGCCGGGGTCAGGCTGAGAACCGCCAATCAGACCCTGGAGCACAGGGTGGATGAACGAACGCGGGAATTGTCAGCTGCCTTGCAACACCTTAAAGAATCGGAACTGCAATTGATCCAATCGGAAAAGATGTCATCGCTGGGCCAGATGGTGGCAGGGGTCGCGCATGAGATAAACACGCCGTTGGCCTATGTAAAGAACAGCCTGGGCCAGGTTTCGGAGCAGTTGCCCGGTATCGGCAGCGCCCTGGATCACTGCGATAAATTGCTGGAGTTTCTGGAGGCCGGGAATGACCCGGAAGGCTTGTCTCGCGAATTCCAGAAAGCGGCAGAGCAGCTTGGCATGCTCAAACAGCAACATGTGATTCAAGAACTGAGCGGGCTGGTCAAGGATGGACTGTTCGGTACCGGGCAAGTGTCCGAGATCGTGGGTAACCTGAAGAATTTTAGCCGGCTTGATCGCAGCAAAGTCTCTCATTCCAATTTGAACGAGAGTTTGGGCAATACGCTGCTACTGGCAAAACATTTGCTCAAATCAGTTACCGTGAATAAAAATTTTGGCGAGATTCCCGATATCACTTGTGCGCCTTCCCAGATCAACCAGGTTTTCCTGAATCTCATTACCAACGCGGTGCAGGCAATGCCGGGAGAACGCGGAAGCATTACGTTGACATCGCGCAAAGAGGGCGAGGGAGTTGCAGTCGATGTGGAGGATGACGGTTCAGGCATTCCGCCCGAAGTCATGTCCAAAATATTCGATCCATTTTTCACAACCAAGGAGATCGGTAAAGGCACGGGCTTGGGTTTGTCCATTTCTTACAAGATAATTCAGGAACACGGCGGAAAAATCAGCGTTGAATCGAAACCCGAACATGGTACAAAATTTACGGTGTGGCTCCCGCTCACACCCCCAGCTGAAGCTAATCTAGAGAGTTAGTCCATGAATTCACCCATCAAGAAAATCGGCAAATACGAAATCCAGGGCGAACTCGGTGTTGGAAGCATGGGTGTCGTCTACAAAGGCTGGGACCCGGCCATCAAACGGGAAGTGGCCATCAAAGGAATCGACAAGACTGCGTATCCGGCCGGCGAACGGGAGAGTTTGCTGAACCGTTTTCGCCAGAAAGCCCAGGCGGTCGGCCGGCTGGTGCATCCGCGAATTGTCCAAATCTATGACTTTTATGAAGACGATCAGTCTGCTTTCATCATCATGGAGCTGGTGCACGGCAAGGCGCTGGCGAAATACCTGGAAGGCAACGAAAAGTTCGGTCTGTGGGAAGTTGGCCAGATCATCACACAGGTACTGGACGGTATCGGTTACGCCCATACCCAGGGAGTGGTGCATCGCGATATGAAATTGGCGAACATCCTTATCAACAATGACGGTCGTATCAAGATCAATTTTTTCGGGATTGCCCGTATTGAAACTCCGACAATGACGAGAGCCGACGATTTGGTTGGCACGCCGTATATGGCTCCCGAACAGTTTGCCGGCGGCGAAATCAGCGGGACAACTGACCTGTATTCGATCGGGGTGATCGCCTATGAGCTTTTCACGGGCAGGCAGCCGTTCTTTGGGAATATGGCGACTCTCATGCAGCAGGTTCAGTATGAGGCGCCTGAGAAACCTTCGTCATTGAATCCCCAGCTTTCGCCAGAAATCGACAGGGTTTTGCTCAAGGCGATGGCAAAAGTGCCTGCCGAGCGCTATCAATTGGCAAGCGAGTTTTCAGATGCCTTAAAAAGGGCAGTCAGTATGTCGCTCGGCCTCGTCGACCGCAGGGCAACGGCTTCCCTTCCCGATGCCGCCAAGTTGCTGGACGCGGCACGCATGTTGCAGAAGGATATGATCGACGAAAGCATTGAGAGTACGCTGACGAAAACGGAAGAAGACAGGTCCATCCAGATCAATACGGGTATAAAGCAGGCCCGCTTGCTGATCATCGATGACGATGAGCGGATACTTGCCGCGCTGAAATCGATTTTCAGGCAGCGTTACCACGTTTTCACCACCACGGATGGCAACAAGGCACTCGATTTTATAACCCGATACCATATGCACGTCATCATCAGCGATCAGCGCATGCCCATCATGCTGGGTGTCGAGCTTTTGAGACGATCACGCGAAATTTCTCCGCGCAGCGTGCGCATCCTGCTGACAGGGTATTCTGATCTGGCGGCCATCGTGGGTTCGGTCAACGACGGAGAAGTGTATCGGTTCATCAGCAAGCCATGGGACAACCAGGCGTTGCAGTCGGTGGTCGCCGAAGCCTCCACGATCGGGCTGGAGCTTGCAGATACCAAAGCATCCGCGGTGGCATTGCCGAACAGAATGAAGGCCGGGATTCTGGTGATCGACAATGACAAGGAGATATTCAACGTCGCCAGGGAACTGATCGGTGCCCTGTGTCCGGTGCATTATGCTGAAGATACAGATTCGGCATTGAGTATGTTGAACAAGCATGAGATAGGTGTCGTGCTCGCCGATGTGGAGTCGAGGCTGGATGAACTGACCGTGATGCTAAAACTGCTAAAGCAGAAATACCCGCAGATCCTTTCCATCATCGCAACCAATGCCAAAGATGCAGATCTTGCGATCGATCTCATCAATCAGGCCCAGGTGTTTCGCATACTCCACAAACCGATCAATGTTGCAACCTTGAAAGCGCAAGTCCACGCTGCATTACAACGATTCCTCATGTATCAGCAAACCCCGCAACTGGTTCAGGCACATAAAGTCGAGACGCCAGAGAAAGTCCACACGTCCAGGTTTGCCAAGAATATCCTGAAGGGGCTGGAGATGCTGCGCGGGTAATCAGCCATGGTTTCGCGAAAGTAAGACACCGCTTGTCACTTTAGGCAAAATACGGTGAAATGCGGCAATGGAAGATCCCTCACACTATCGCATCAAGATATCCGTGCAAGTGCGCTACCTTGCCGACCAGTCCGATGAGGCCGATAACCGCCACGTATTCGCGTACACCATTACACTGGCCAACGAAGGCGAGCACGCCGTGCAATTGCTGAGCCGTCACTGGATCATCAACGATGCCAACAACCACGTGCAGGAAGTGAGGGGCAAGGGCGTGGTGGGCGAACAACCCATCATCAGGCCGGGTCAGAGTTTTGAATATACCAGCGGCACCGTGCTGGCGACGCAGGTAGGCACCATGTCCGGCAGCTATCAGATGCAGGTGGTGGATGGTGGCGAGTTCTCAGTGCCTATCCCGCAATTCGTATTGAGTGTGCCGCGTGTATTGCACTAAGGAAAAATGTTAAAGAGCAAATCTGTTCGGCTGGTACTGTTATTGGGTGTATTGCTTGCTTCGTGTCAGACGCTGCCACCACCTCAACCCAAACCCCCTGTCGTATTGCCCCCTCCGGCCGGAAAAGCCTCGCCTGATTTCATGGTGAGCAAGTGGGAAATGTTGCCCGATTGGCTCACGCAGGACTTGTCCGCATCATGGCCGGCCATGCAACAAAGCTGCCGCGCACTCAAATTCAGGCCGGTGTGGTTGCCCATTTGCGCCGCCGCCGCGAAGGTGGCCAACGCTGATGCAGCGGCACAACGCGCTTTCTACGAAACCTGGTTCACGCCATACCAGGTATTCAATCCGGATGGCACGGACACCGGGCTTATCACCGGCTATTACGAACCGTTGTTGCAAGGCAGCCGCACGCGCAGCAAACGTTTTGCTTACCCTATATATGGCCCGCCGGATGACATGCTCGACGTGGACATGGGCGCGCTTTTCCCGCAGTTCAGGGGCCAGCACGTGCGCGGACGACTGGTAGGCAAGCGCGTCGTACCCTATTTCAACCGTGCCGAGATCGATGCAGGCCTGGATCCGGCACTGAAGGGGCGAGAACTGTTCTGGGTGGAGAACCCGGTCGAACTGTTTTTCCTGCAAATTCAAGGTTCCGGCCGTATCGAACTGGAAGACGGCAGGCGCGTGAAGATCGGTTATGCGGAACAGAATGGACATAACTACGCTTCCATCGGCAAAAAACTCATCGAGATGGGTGAACTGAAACCGGAAGAAGCTTCGATGCAAGGTATCAAGAACTGGGCGGAGAAGAATCCCGAGCGGCTGTTCACGCTGCTGGGGCAAAATCCCAGTTACGTTTTCTTCCGCGAATTGCCGGACACGCTTTCCGCACCGCTCGGCGCATTGGGCGTGCCGCTCACCAACGAATACAGCATTGCCGTGGATCCGCGCATCATCCCGCTCGGCGTGCCTGTTTTCCTTGCGACTTCGCAGCCCAACAGCCCGGAGCCGCTCAACCGTCTGATGTTCGCGCAGGACACGGGCGGCGCCATCAAGGGCGCGGTACGGGCGGATTTTTTCTGGGGATTTGGTGAAATTGCAGCGGTACGGGCCGGTAGCATGAAGCAATCCGGGAAGATGTGGGTGTTGTTTCCCAAAGGCGGAGAGCCGACGCTGAATTGAAACTGCAACCGGGAGCAACGTGCGCCGGCGGTGCTAGATACGCCGCAACGAAGCCGGTTTACCGAACAGCCATCCCTGTCCGTAGTCGCAGCCCAATTCCAGCAGGGCGAGACGTTCATCTTCATTCTCTATCCCTTCCGCAACCACATCCATTTTGAGCGAGTGCGCCAGTTCGATCGAGGACTGGACGATCTTGGCGCTGTGCGGGGAAGAGAGCATCTGGCTGACGAAGGCGCGGTCGATCTTCATGGTGCCGATGGGGTAGCGATGCAGGGCATCCAGGCCGGAATGTCCGGTACCGAAGTCGTCAAGTGCGAGAGTGCTGCCGGATTCGGTGAGCTTGCTGAGGAGTTGCAACGCGAGTTCGGGGTTATTGATGATGACGGTTTCGGTCAATTCCAGTTTGAGTTCCGACGCGGGCATCCGGTGGTTGCTGACGATGGTTTTCACTTCGCCCACGAATCCGTCTCCGGTAAGTTGCGAGGGCGACAGATTGACGCTGACGAAGGGGGCGTGGTGATTGAGACGTTGGCGCAAAGAAGACCAATCAAGACAGGCTTGCTCCAGCGTCCACAGACCGATCTCGCGTATTTGCCCGGTCTGTTCCGCCACCCACAAAAAATCCATCGGTGAGATCAGGCCGTCGGCCGGATGATGCCAGCGGATCAGCGCTTCAAATCCGGCCATGCGACCGCTGGAGAGATCGCAAATCGGCTGATAGAACATTTCGAATTGCTCTTCTCTCAATGCCTCGGCGATGTCGTGCGCCAGACGCAATTGCTGTGTGGCGACGCCGCGAGTCGTATCGCGCTTGAAAACGGTAGAGCGCGATGGATCGAAAGCCGGCTGATTGCGCGTGGAGCGGTAGCGCTCAAGAATGGTCATCAGCAGATGACGCACTACAGGGTCGGTTTTTTCCAGCAGCTCCTTCACCAGTTTGCGCGGAATGGGGATGAGCACGGTGTGCTCAATAGCCCGGACGGTGGCAGTGCGCGGTTGCTGGTCGATCAGCGCGATCTCGCCGAACAGTTCGCCTTTGCCGATACGAGACCGCTGTGTGCTGCTGACGCTGACCTCTACACATCCTTCTTCGATGATATATGCACCATCCCCCGAATCGCCTTCCTTGAAGATGATCTCGCCGGCAGGATAAATTTCACGATGCAGATTCTTTAGCATGCTGCTCCCCGTTTAATGACGCTCAAGCTAACCCGACACGATAGTTGCGTCAATATTCAATCGGCATGGTCACCGGATCGACAGGGTCATTCGCTTCTTGAAACAAGCACCAGTGCGATGCCGAGCAAACTCTGAATCAAATAGAGAATGCCGGAGACGGCGTGCCAGGTTGTGAACTGGGATGCAAAAACACTGCCCATCACGTCCAGAGGAAATGCCCGGGTCTTGAGATCGGCGAGGATGGGTTGCAGGAAGAATTGCCCGATGAGGACGAGCAACAGCATCGCGGCGG
>JGI20214J51088_10003368_pt1 | contig 10524 bp, 9 predicted proteins | sample WetSurMetagenome_FD_51088 | JGI IMG/M metagenome (IMG submission 51088) | reverse complement strand
TCAGATGGAGCGGCTCATCGAAGACATGAACACAGAGCCCAGAATCAAGGATGATGCGAAAGGTATGCTCAACGTCCTTGTTGCCGCAGAAGCAAAGGTTCATGGCGTGCCGAGGGATGAAGTACACTTCCATGAGCTTTCCCACATTGATACCCTTATTGATGTTGTTTCCGTTGCCAAAGGCATGCACTACTTCGGCATCGAGAAGATCTACTGCGGGCCTGTACCGATGGGGCGGGGAACAATTAGAATCTCCCACGGTGTTGTGCCCAATCCACCCCCTGCAACTGTGGAAATCCTTACAGGTTATAATCTTCTGTTTCTTGACATACCCCTGGAACTGACAACACCAACCGGTGCCGCAATAGTCCGGTACTACGTCAAAGACATGCATGGCGCCCCTTCTTTTACAATGTCAAAAATCGGCCATGGACTCGGCTCCTATGAGTCAGAAACACCTGATGCACTGAGGATTTTTATCGGCACAAGCGAAGATCCATCCCATGAAGAAGAGGTCTGGCTCCTCGAGGTAGATCTCGATGACATGGACATGGAATATCTTGGGGCTGTTGCCGAAAGAATACGGGGCAAAGGGGCCCTCGATATTCTCTATTTCCCTGTCTACATGAAAAAGGGAAGAATTGGGGTGCGTCTCTCCATTACGGCACCGATCGAATCCTTGCAGGGGCTCATCGACGCGGTGCTTTCAGAGACAACCACCTTCGGGGTAAGGATGCAAAAATTCCAGAGACGGGTGTTGCGAAGGGAAGAAAATATTATTGATACGCCCTATGGGCCCGTAAGGATAAAAGCAGGCTATGACCGTGAAGGGCACCTGATCAAGACCCACATTGAGTTCGATGATGTGAAGCGGATCGCNGATGAGAGCGGNCTTGCTTATCGGTCTGCCCAAGAGATTATCAGAAGGGAGTTAGATTATAAGAAATAAATGCTACGTGCTATCAGCCATAAACTCAAGTGGGTTTATTGATGCCTCTGAGTGACCTTGATCTTGCAATTGTTGATGTTGAAACAACAGGGGCGGCATCTCACTACCACCGCATCATTGAGATTGCAGTCCTGAGGGTTCATCAGGGCCGGCTGGTAGAAAAATACTCCACCCTTCTTGATCCCGAGAGAAGTATCTCCCCTTTTATAGAAGGTTTGACCGGCATCAGAAACAAGGACTTGGAAGGCGCGCCAACGTTCCACCAGGTAAAGGATCGCCTCTATGATCTTCTTGATGGTGCAATATTTGTTGCCCACAACGCCAGGTTCGATTACAGCTTTATCAGGGAAGAATTTGAGCGGGAAAAAATAAACTATACAGCTAAAAGGCTCTGTACCATGCGACTTTCAAGGACTCTCTTCCCTGAACAGAAAAAGCACAACCTTGACAGTATTATTGAGCGATTTAATATCATGTGTACCGACAGGCATCGGGCCGGGGGGGACGCCAGCGTCTTGTGGGATTTTCTCCAGATATTGAAGGAGCAGATTGACGGTGTCCACTTGAGAAAAGCCTTGGGCAAGATCCTTAAGACACCTACCCTTCCTCCTCTTCTCGATGAATCCCTGGTTAAATCACTCCCTGAAACATATGGTGTGTATGTTTTTTATGACGAAAACGGCGACCCGCTCTATGCCGGCAANAGCGTGAACATTCGTAGCAGGGTTCTCTCCCATTTCTCCGGTGATCAGGAATCTGCTAAAGAGCAGGCATTGTGTCGCCAGGTTGTTGATATCCAGGCTATCACTACATCAGGCGAGCTTGGCGCCCTTCTCCTCGAATCTCATCTCATAAAACGTCTCTTACCCCTGTATAATCGCAAATCCAGTGCTCACAGAAGGCTGGTGGTGATGAAAAAAGGTCTGAACGAGAAACAATACGGAACAATCCGCTTGGAGCATCTTCGCAATTTTCGATCCACTGACCTGTCAAACATTGTGGGGATCTTTAAGTCGATGAAACAGGCAAAGGGATTTCTCTGGAATATTGCCAAGGGATACACCCTGTGCCCGCGCATACTCGGTGTAGAAAAGGGAATGGGGGAGTGCAGTTATACGCAATTACAGAGGTGTAATGGTGCCTGCAATGGCTCTGAGCCTGCCGACGCATATAACAGCAGGTTCGACCTGGCGTTTGCAGGCAGGAGAGTTATGCCATGGCCCTTTGCCGGGCCTATTCTCATAGTGGAAAAAAGTGAGTCAGGGAATGAGGGGGAATTCTTCGTCGTTGATAATTGGTGCCTCATAGGATGTTTCCGGTTCGATGAAACAGGTTCGAAGCGATGCTTGCTGAAAGGTGGGCACACTTTTGACTACGATGGGTACAAGATACTGAAGGACTATCTCCTTAAATCAAGGAAGCAAGTAAATCTCAAGCAACTGACAACCGCTGAAGTTGCCGGCATCTTGGGAGAATAAAGGACGTTTTTTCGTGATTACCCTGAAAGTTAAGCTGAAACGCATCGGCCCGGTGAAGGGCTGCCATCCATGGGTCTTTTCACAGGCTTTTGCCTCGATTCCCGATGGAATCCAATCAGGGGAACCGGTACAGCTCAAATCAGAAGATGGTAGCTTTCTTGCCCTCGGATACTTCAGTTCATACTCCCAGATCGCAGTCCGTTTGTGGGGTTATGATGAGTCAGAAAAGGTTGACGAGGGCTTCTTTGTTCGAAGGATCGAAAGGGCATATNCATTACGCAAGAGATATGTAGAAAAACCAGGCACAAATGCCTATCGGCTGATNAACGGAGAAAACGATCTCCTGCCTGGACTCATTGTTGACAAATATGCCGGCTACCTGGTTGTGCAGTTCCACACCCGAGGTATAGAACACTGGAAAAAGGAGATCATTGCCGGACTGGAGAAGGTCCTTGAACCGGAAGGTATTTATGAACGTTCAGATATTTCAGTACGAAAAATTGAGATGCTGGAAGAGCATTCAGGTGTGATTTCCGGCACTGTGCCTGCCCTCATCACTATCGAAGAAAATGGTTTCTCATTTCTTGTTGATGTTCGGCATGGACAAAAAACGGGGTTTTTCCTTGACCAGCGTGACAAGAGGCATGCCTTTTTGAAGTACACAAAGGACCAGGCAGTCCTGAATTGTTTTTCTTACACAGGTGGGTTTACCGTGTATGCCCTTGCGGGTGGCGCCAGCAGCATTGTTAATGTAGATACTTCTGCATCAGCCCTGGAACTCGCACAAGAGAATATCAAGCTNAATGGCCTTGATATTGGGAGGTGCANATTCATCTGCGANGACGTGAAAAAATACTTGAGGGACACTACNGAGACGTTCAATACCATAGTTCTCGATCCCCCTGCTTTTATCAAGGACCGTCGCAAAAAACATGAAGGGATTACAGGGTACAAAACGATAAATGAGAGGGCCCTGAAGGCCCTCTCTAAGAATGGGGTCCTGGTTACCTGTTCCTGCTCTACCCACCTGGCCCTGGAGGACTTCCGTTACCTTCTTTCAGAGGTTGGAGGAAAGGTAAGGAGACCCCTCTCTATCCTGGAAACATATACCCACGGAATTGACCATCCACGACTTCTTCCCTTCACAGAGGGTGATTACCTCAAGTGCTTTTTCGTGGAAGCAGGCTGATTTAGCTATTTTCCCTGTTTAATCTTCTTCTCGAAATTCTCCCGCACAGCCTTCAGCTCTTCAGGGGTCCTGCAAATCTCCTCTCCCTGGATGGCCTGCATATTCTTCAGGATGGCAAAACCATATTTGTCACTGTAAGCGGTCTCACCCCAGACCACATCTTCCACAACCTGGTGGTCTGCAGCACGCATGATCTTCCAGCCTTCCGGTGTTTCCCATGCTAAGGGCTCCCTTTCAACGGCTGCAACGATCTTGTCAGCATTAACCGTCCCGGCTCGTTCTACCGCTGCCTTAATGAAATAAACACCGGCATAGGTTTCCACGGCCATGTAGTCAGGCAACTCTTTGAACCGATCCTGGTAGGTCTTGACGAACTTCTTGTTCATAGCCGTGTCAGGGGTGAGGAAAAAATAACGGGCTGCCACGAATATACCGTTGGGCATCTCTTTGCCGAGGGGAACCAGTGTTTCCAGGGCTGCCCCATCGGGGAAGGCAAAGGCGATATTTTCAAACAGCTTATACGGTATGGCCTGCTTAATAAAATTTACCGCATCCATGCCCCACAGCGGTGACCAGACGGCATCCGGCTTTGCCTCGATAATCTTTTCAATAAAAGGTTTGAACTCTTTTTCTGTCAGCTTGGGCCATGCCTCACCTACAAACTCCACGTCGGGGCGGAGTTCCTTCAGTTTGTCTTTGAATGCTGCCCACGATTCATGGCCATAGTTGTAATTCGGACCAATGACCATCCAGCGNTTGTATGGCTTGGAGGCCACATAATAGGCCCCGGAGCGGGAGTGCATCATGGCATTACTCAAAATACCGAACTGGTAACGACCAAACTGGGCATCCGTCATTGAGTTCGCGGCTGCCTGGGTGAGCACAAGGATTTTCTTCTTCTCGTTGGCGAGCTTAGCTACCGGCACGGCAACTGCGCTGGAAGTAGGTCCAATTATAAAATCCACCTTGTCCTTTTCGATGAACTTCTTTACGATTTCCGTACCCACATCAGGTTTGAGCTTATCGTCATCGAAGATTGCCTCCACCTTGCGGCCAAGGATTCCGCCGCTGGCATTGATCTCATCGATCGCCATTTGTACCGCCTGGTTGCCGTGCTTACCATACCCGCCCATGGGGCCAGATGATATAAACACTACCCCGATTTTGATCGGTTTTGCTTTGACAGCTTTTTCCGCTGCAAAAGCTGTCCCGCACACCAGCAAAAGACTCACAATAATCAGAACGCATGAAACGATTGACTTCCTTCTTGACATAATTACCCCCTTGTTTATTTGATATTTCAGTTTACCCTCTCACGTATAGAATTTCAAATATAAATGGTGGTCAGACAGAAGTGAACACGTAATCAAGATATACGGCATAAAAAAAGTTGCCTTGCAGAAGATTTCGTGTATAATATAATTAAGAAGCTACTGAAAAGGATGCCAGGGGAATAAAAATAATAGGAGGTACACAATGAAAGCAAAAATTATTTTATGTTCTTTGGCCATCATTTTTTCCGGAGTATTGATGTTTAGCTCATCGGCAGTAGCCCGTATGGCATGTGATCCTGATTGTCTGGCTCCTGCAAAGAGTGCCTTTCAAGGTTGCATTGCAGAATGCAAAGAGACTTTCCAGGAGGCAAAGGATTCCTGTCGCAACATTGACCATGACTGTGCAGAGCTTTGCAGGGAAGGATATGAAGGGTGCGTTGAGCAGCCGCTCATTGATCTCGCAGCATGCAAGTTACCTTGCAATACAGCCCTTGNCGAGGAAGCTGCCAAATGTCGCGCAACTTTTCCCAAGGGGGATTTTCGGCGTGACACNTGCATTGACTTCCATCAGGTCATTGCTTTCGCTTGTAAGGATGACTGCCGAGAGAAATACAATCCCGCCTTAGCGGAGTGTCGCTCGATTTTTAAGACTTGTATGATCGATTGTAAGATACAACCGCCAACGGCACCGTGATCAGCTGATAGAACAACCAGCCAACGTTCACAGGGCAGGGAGTATTCTTCATTGAATAACCCCCTGCCCTGTTTTTTTCTGTAAATAAGAGCTACGAGAAGTTTGCTTTATCCATTTGACATTTGACTTCAAGTAACTTATTTTTGTCATACCATGGATAAGCTCTTGAATAATGTTATCCCCGTCCCCTCTATGCCCTTTAGCAATGAACACTGTCTCATCGCGGATCGCATGAAGGAAGCAGGCCTTCCCTGGGAGCCGCAGGTAGGCTGTTTCGTCTGGGACAAAGAGGGCCGGATCGAAACAGGATCGCCTTTCGGGGAAGACATTTATTTCATCCTTGATTTGAAACCCTTCCTTAGGAGATTTGGCACAACCGATACGATGTCGAAAACACTTGTGTGGCTTCCTGGCTGGCATCAGACGCTGTGGATATGTAAACATCTGGGCATCAACGATGACGCCATCACCTCAGTCTCTGTAGGCATCAATCCCACTGATGCTGGTAAGATCCTTCTTGGGCTTTACAATCTTATCCTCGCGGCTCTGGAAAGCACGAAAGAGCTTCATGCCCCCCTTGTGGATAATCAGGCAAAGAACCTATTTCATGGCACCTGCGGGCCCCTCGATGATATTGAGGCTTGCCCCCAGGACTGGGAGGCCGATCTGCAAAACCAATTACGAACCCTCTTTTTATCGCGAAGATTGGCTGTTCTGGCAACACAGCATGAAGAGAAACCTTATGCAAGCCTCGTTGCCTTTGCTGCAACAAACGATCTGAAAACAATCATCTTTGCAACAACACGTTCAACAAGAAAATTTGCCTACATCTCCTCAAATCCTGACGTAGCATTGCTCATTGACAATCGGACCAACGAGGCTTCTGATTTTCGAAGCGCCATGGCCGTCACCGCTACAGGAAAGGCTCAGGAAATAATTGCCACCAAGGAAAAAAGTTTTCTTCAACTCTATCTTGCCAAGCATCCCTACCTGAAGGAATTCGTCTCATCTCCAACCTGTGCGCTCTTGAAGGTTGATGTAAGTACATACTATGTGGTGAGAAGGTTCCAGCATGTCCTGGAATTCCATATAGACTGATGGGTTTCATTGTCCCTTTTCAAGAGATTTCGAGTTCCAACCGCGATGACGTGGGTGGCAAGGCTTACGCCCTGGCTCTGATGGTCAGAAAAGGTCTACAGGTCCCAGCTTTTGTTTGCATAACGGTTGAAGCATACAGAGAGTATGTTTTTTCAACAGGGCTAACATCCAGGATACTGTTTGAACTTAATCGAAAGAGCTTTGCCGACATGCGATGGGAAGAAATATGGGATGCATCCCTCCGGATACGCAACCTCTTCCTCAATACACCCATACCGCCTGACATGAACAACATCATGAGGTCGCTCATTGAACAACATTTCGNTGAAAAACCTGTTGTGGTGAGATCCTCAGCCCCGGGTGAAGATGCCTCAGATATCTCCTTCGCTGGCCTCCACGAGTCCTTTGTCAATGTTACCGGGATCAACAGTATCTTGGACCACATTCGTCTTGTGTGGGCCTCTCTCTGGTCTGACAGGGCCCTCCTCTATCGAAAAGAGCTTGGTCTGGACGTAGAAGGTAGCTCTATGGCCGTCGTTGTTCAGGAGCTTCTCCTTGGTGACCGTTCAGGGGTTACGTTTACCATGAATCCCGTGGATACCTCGCAGTCTGTTGTGGAAGCAGTGTATGGGCTCAACCAGGGGCTGGTAGATGGAACGGTGGAGCCTGACAGGTGGATCCTTGAAAGGGCTACGGGCAGGACTGTGTCGCATCATGCAGCAGAAAGGAAAAAAACGATGACACCCTCCCAGTCAGGGGTAGCCCTCGTTCAATTATCTGAAGAGAAAAGGGCAAAACCACCCTTGAAACCAGGAGATGTTAAGAGGGTGTTTTTGATGGGAAAGCGTTGTGAGGGTCTTTTCAGATCTCCACAGGACGTGGAGTTTTCCCTTCGGGATATGACTTTGTATACCCTCCAGTCAAGGCCTATAACAACCACATCTTCGGGGACCAAGACTGATCTCCGGCCATGGTACCTAAGCTTGACAAGGAGCTTTGAAAACCTGAAAATGCTTCGGAAAAAAATAGAAAAAGATATTCTTCCATCGATGGACAGTGAAGCTGCACACCTTTCATCAATTGATGTGAGACTTCTCGGCGATGAAGATCTTGCGGAGGAAATTGAAGAGCGGAATAAAATCAATGACAAATGGCTGAAAGCATACGATGATTATTGTATCCCCTTTGCCCATGGGATGAGGTTATTCGGCCAGGCGTATAATGATGTCATCCGTCCTGCAGACCCCTATGAATTTATGGGTCTCCTGAAGGCTAACAGAATGGCAAGCCTTGAGAGGAACAGACTGCTCTCAGAGCTGGCCTCCCTGATCAGGAAAAATCCTGAACTCAGAGCGGTGCTAAACAAAGGGCGTATACCAACATCGCCGTCACTATTCGGGGAACGTTTGAAGGCTTTTCATGATGAGTTTGGAGAAACAGTGAACAAGGGCTTGATGAAGACCAACACCGGCAAAAAAAATCGTCTCCTCATTCCCCTTCTGCTTGAAATGGCTGACCACCCTGCATCAGAGGAGGGTCAAAAAGTCAGGTCAGTCACAATACTTGAAAAACATTTTTTCTCCCACTTCAAAAAAGAGAAGCTAGTTTTCGCCAGAGACCTCCTCGATCTTGGCCGGGCAAGTTATCGCCTGCGGGATGACGACAATATTTTTCTTGGCCGCATAGAAGCTCAGGTGCTGAGGGCTGTCGACGAGGGAAAGAAAAGGCTCCGTACCCGTGGTGTCTCTTTTGCCGAACGCCTGGACCCTCAAGAGGTGATCAAGACCTTGAAGGATACTCGATATACGCCTATTCAGCCCGCGATAAAGGGCACAGCGGGAAAAAAGAAGGCCTCCCGGGTCAAGGCACGACAGCTCACCGGCCAGCCTGCAGGTCCTGGTATCGCCTCGGGGCGTGCCCACGTTATTCTTGTACCAGAAGATCTTCTCCAATTCAAGTCAGGAGAAGTCTTGGTTTGTGATGCCGTGGACCCCAACATGACCTTTGTTGTACCCCTGGCAGCAGGCATTGTCGAACGAAGAGGGGGTATGCTAATTCACGGGGCAATCATAGCCCGTGAATATGGACTGCCCTGCGTCACTGGTATTCCCGATGTAACAACTTTGATAAAGACCGGCGACCCGATAACAATAGATGGTTATCTGGGAATCGTCATTATTGGGTAACTCAGAGAAACCTTTCAAAGCGGTTCTTGACTGCCTTGCAGATGGGACAAACTTCTGGTGGCTCATCCCTGGCACAGAGATAACCACACACCCTGCAACGCCAGACCGGATAAGCAAGAGCCATAGCTCCAACCGTTGATGCCGGCGAGCTGGGCGTCCGTCTTTCATCAGGAGCAAACCTCCGTTCGGGGACGGGCTCAAGCTGTTTTTCTCCTTTTAACACACCCTGAGAAACGTAAAGGGCGCAATAGCATGCCCCGAATTCTCTCAGGTCAGGTTCCCGGTAATCACAGGGACAGAGAATGTCCAGATCCTTCCACTTGTCGCCCTCGGACAACCTGCATGGGCATGACCCATACCCGTATCGCTTCTGGTTCACGATGAGCCCGCGCAAGAGCTCTTTCGTAAAGTCCNCNTCAGGGTTGAGGTAATAGCCGGACGCCTCCGCCTCTTTCTTGAGACGCTCGAACAAACTCTGGACCTCATCGGGTGTTATGTCGCCGGGGTTATTCAAACTGCATCCACCGCTGCTTTTATTTCATCTTCCTTATAGCCGATTACGCACTTTTCACCNTTNACTACCAGGGAGGGGAANGAACACTTCGGGTTCCACCGCTTTACCTCTTCCAGGGTTTTTTCCTTCTCCTCACCCTGAAGCTGATCCACATAAACATAATCGAACCCTACATCCATTTTCTCCAGAAGCGCCTTTGTCATCTTGCACCATACACAGGTACTCAGGGCATAGAGATCTACACTACCCTTGTCTTTACCATCAATGTGTTGTTTTGCCATATGTTACCTCCATCGTTGTAATACCGTATATCGTATATCGTATATCGAGAAAAATCTTTAGAAATTCGAAATACGATATACGGCTTTTACGCTATACGGCCTCTATGACGATATCCGTCTTTACTCGTCTAGGAACTTAATTACCTCGCCATCCGTTATAGGACGGGCTCGGCCCCCCGCATTCATGTCCCGAACCTTGCCGGCTTCAATCCATGCATCATCAGTATATCCTCTTTCTGAGAACACTCTTCGCAGATTTATAGCCCCAGAGATACGGCACAAAGGCCCTGACCGGCCCGCCATAATCCTCCTCCAGATATTCACCATCAAATTCGTATGCCATGAGGGTTCTTTCGCGAAGGGCAACATCGACTGGTATTGATGTGTCGTAAATCTTCTTGACAGACCAGAAGCGGATATAACTTACTTTGGGTGTAGCCTTTACTTCATCAAGGATGTCAGAAATTTTTACGCCTCCCCATTTACCCCTGACTGAAAACCTGGTAACGCTTGTGAGGCGCGCATCAGCAATAGTCTTCGGCATAGACAATAACTGGTTCCATGTTATCCTGCCCGGTTTATCNCAAAGCCCTGTAACCTCTATCTCCCAACCTTCCCTGTCCAGCACTCCGGGATGACCCTCCACCCAGAAAACCGGGGTTCTTAATTCCTTGAGCCTGCTCATGAATCACACTCCTTTAATACTGTTTGCATGAATCCAGAATGAAAGAACTTTCATATCATGAGTGCAAAATAAGCAGCACTGTATTGTTTGTCAACGCTACCTCAAAGCAGGGGTCGAGGGAAAACCGAAGGATGATGGATGACCGTCCTGAAACAAGTTCAGGACTTGGACGTAGG
>JGI20214J51088_10003367_pt1 | contig 10529 bp, 8 predicted proteins | sample WetSurMetagenome_FD_51088 | JGI IMG/M metagenome (IMG submission 51088) | reverse complement strand
CTTTTTCGTAACGTTGTGCACCACGGCCGAAGGCCGTGGTATCTTTTCGAGAAAACGCCGTAGGCTTTTCACTATTGCCTGTTCGAGCTGCACAAAATGAAATGACGAGGGGTGGGGGTTTTTGGGGGCCATCGCAATCGCGGGGAGCGTTGGGGACGTTCCAAGGATACTCGACGAGATCAGGGCGCAAGGGCCTTGCCCCAAAATTTCCCGCTCGGTATGATTCCGTCTTTCTTTACCGTCAATTTCCCTTCGTCGCGCATCCTTTTTATCAACCTGGAAAACGTCTCGCTCGTGGCCCCTATGGCCTGGGCGACGTCCTTTTTCGGGATAAGGAGGCGGTACTCCCGTTTTCTGCCGTACTGTTCCTCCAGAAACCGCACGAACCGCTCTTCCACGTCGCAGGACGTGAGGTAGTGGATCCGCTCGGCGAGATACCGCTGTTTTTTCATGAGCATGCCGATGAAATCGCGACGGAACGTCCGATCTTCGAGGAGAAGCGTGAATTGACGTTTTGGAATGATGTAGACCCGGCTTTTGGTTACCGCGACCGCGCTCGCGGGATATTCGTCCTCTTCAAACAGAACGACCTCCGCGAAAATCTCGCCGGGCCTGACAATCTTGATGACCGACTCCCTGCCGCCCCCGCCGGACTTGAACACGCGAACGCTCCCGCCCGCGAGGATGTACATGTTGCGGCCCTTTTCCCCTTCGGTAAACAGCGTTTCGTTCTTCCGCAGGGCCCTGGGAATGCAAATCGCGGCAAGGGCGGCCCGAGCGGCCGGGGAAATTCCCTTGAAAAAATCGGAGCTTGCGAGAAGAAAGGAACTATCCATTATTCCTCCGGTATTCGGTGATACCGATAAAATAGGTTGTGCGTTTTGAGTATTTTATAGACCAACGTATGGATGCGCCTCCCGTCAAACGGAACCATGATATGCATACCTCGTCGGTGCTCGATCTCATAGGAAACACGCCGCTGGTCAAGCTCAAAGGCGAACGCGTCGTTGCAAAGGCGGAATTCCTCAACCCCGGCGGCAGCATCAAGGACAGAATCGCGCTTGCCATGATAACCGCCGCGGAACGGGAAGGATTGCTGGCCGAAGGCGTCAAGATAGTGGAACCCACGTCCGGGAACACGGGCATCGGGATAACCATGGTAGGCGTCGCGAAGGGCTACGACGTCTTTATCTTCATGCCGGAGGGCATGAGCCAGGAGCGAAAAAACATCATCCGCGTCCTGGGAGGCAACCTCGTGCTCACGCCCGACAACAAAGGCGTGGCCGGCGCGGTGAGCGCGGCGGAAGAATTCGCGCGGAAAAACCGCGCGTTCGTTCCCAACCAGTTTAAAAACCCCGCCAACCCGAGGGTACATTACGAGACGACCGCACCGGAACTCTGGCGCCAGACGGACGGCGACATCGGCGCGTTTGTCTCCGGCATTGGGAGCGGCGGCACGCTGCAGGGCGTGGGGACCTTTCTCAAGGAAAAGAACAAAAACATAAAATTGATTGCGGTCGAACCGGCAAACAAGTCGGCGCTTCTTGGCCACGAACCGGGCCTGCATGCCATCCAGGGAATCGGCGACGGTTTCATTCCGGACGTTCTCGACGTTTCAATCGTGGATGAAATCATCGAGGTTACCGATGATGACGCCATACAGACGACGCGGGAGCTGGCGAAATCAAACGCGCTGCTTGTGGGAACATCTTCCGGTGCCAATGTGTGGGCAGCCAGAATCGTTGCAAGGGAAAATCCGGGGCTCCTCGTGGCCACCGTCCTACCCGACAGGGCCGAACGATATTTCAGCACCGGGCTTTTGTAGGACTATCCTCGTTACCGCGCGTTCTCATCCGTGATGTTACGGTGTTTTGACACCCATCACCCTTCGCGCCCCTCAACCGTGAACGACAACACTTTTGCACCGCCACGGTAACCATCGCCGGATGGAGCCGCGTTCGTGCCCTCCGTCGGGAAAACGTACTTTGAGCGACCATCAATTTTATTGGCCCCAAGAGGACATATTGAGTATATTATTGCAAGCGATAATTGCATTCGTCCGGTAAGTTACACGGATAAATCATCCGCGCTATTTCGTTGCGAAAGGAGAGTACGACGTGGACAAAATCCTCAAAACCGTCACCAAAACAACCCCGGTTATTTTGCTGTTCGCTCTTTTTTGCTCCAATCCGGTAAAAGACGTCGTGTGGCGTTCCAGCATCGACTTGCCCATCACGGCCAACAAGAAATTCATCCTCGCCGCCATGATGGACACCCTGTTCTTCAACGGCAACCAGGTGCTTACAGACACCACCTACGACACAATCAAGCAAACCGGTAAAATAGACACAATCATCGATACCACGATGATGATTTTGAAGGCATATCCCCTGTACGATACCACCAAACGCGTCATAGTCGATACCGTCGCGTTCGGGATTCCCGCGCGGGATACGACCCAGTACAAAATCAGCGAGGACAGCCTGGAAGATAAATATTATTCCGACATGTTCGGCCCTTTGCCGCTTTCGGGCGCGGCAAACGATACGGTGTCGGTACAATTACCTCCGGGCGCATTCACGGCCGGCACCCCCATTTCCTCTCCGGCGCAGGCGATAACGCTCCAATACGTCTATCACATCGAACTCATGGACACCCCGCAGACCCTCAAAGTCACCGTTGTGAATAATTCGCCGGCCGCCTTGGGCACCGTGGCGCTGACCGCGGGAACCCTCGGCACGTCCACCATAAGCAACCTTGCTCCCAACTCGAGCGCAACGATGCTGTTCGATGCGCGCGCCAAGATAATCGACAGCATCATAACCGTATCCGCCACGGCCACCCCGTCCTCCGGCGGAACGTTTGTCGCGGGCAACAACTTGCAGTTCATTTTCTCGTTTGACAGCCTCTATGCGACAAAGGTCGTGGCGCTCGATTACCTGCTGAAGGGATTCGAACGCACCTTCACAAACGACTATAAGCTTACCGACACCGTGAGCGTGGAATTCATCGATATCGCGCGGGGATTTTTCAACTATATAGTAACCAACAACACCGATCTTGAAATGCACATGCTGGTGACCCACAGAAATCTCTGGATGTCGGATTTCGCCGCGCGTCACACTCCGCCCCTTGTTTCCGTTCACGACCTCGTCGGCCTCACCGCCGACGATTCCGCGACCGGGTACGAGGGAGAAATCACGCCCCAAATAGTCGTCATCAACCCCGGACAGACCGCCAAGGTTTCTTCCAAGGAAAACCTGTCCGGCTTCCGGATGTTTCCCGAATGGGAATGGAATCTCCACGACCTGGACAGCGAGTCGGTGACGAAAGTCGATTATAAAATCACCATCGGCACGCACGGAACGCGGGTGGCGCTCCAATCAAGCGATTCCCTCAACTTCATCATCCGCACCACGTCGTTCAAGTTCGACAAAATGTACGGGAGAACGATGCTCGAATACCGCAGGACGAGCGATCCGAAGAACATCCCCGTCAATTTGCCGTGGAGCAAGTCGGTTACGGATTCGCTGCGAAACAATTTTGAACTGCAGAAAGTCTTCGCGAACATGTCGGTGAAAATTAACATTCCCTCCGGAGCGTTCATCGACACCATGCGCGTTTTCTATGATATTTCCAGCGTCACCGACTCCTCGGTCTTCATACCGGATTCGGAAGTGTTCACCAACGTGCGGCGCGATTCGGTCTACTCGAGAACGATTGACATTACCAAAGTGGTCAACAATTATCCCGATTCCGTAAAGATAAAGGCGTCGACCACCGTTCCCGTCAACACCACCATCATGGCGGTCAACGACCTTACCGTACCGACCGACACGGACTATACCAGATATGTGGGACGAATGATCGTTAAGGCGCAGGCCAACTATGCTTTCGTCGCACCGCTCTGCTGGAAAGTCGTCGACACCACGGTGATGGATCTCGGCGGTGCGCGCATCAGGCTCGGCGACGCGGCCGACCTGCTCGGGCTGGTTAAGAAAATGCGCGATCGGCACGATTCCCTCTGCATAAGGGTAACCAATAACACCAACGTCAACCTCAAACTGTACGGGTTGATTGCCACCGACACGGCCACGACGGTGAAACAGCTCGTGGACACGCTTAACCCGGGTTACATCACAACCAACGCGCTCACCGGGCTCATCAACAGCGCCTCTCCGGGCCCCGGCTTCATCAACCTTCTCGGTGCCAAGGGCCTTCTGATTCCCAGAAGGGATTCTTTGAGCGTAACCACTAATACCGTCGTCATAAGCGATTCGGATTTGACCGCTCTCCTTAAAAGCGACAAAATGGCTTGGCGGTGGCAAGTCCGGTTCCTCCCGAAAAATAACGGAGGCACCATAGATACAACCGACGCGGCGGTGGACGCTCTTCATAGTTATGACTGGATAAAGCTCAATACGTGGTTTCATATAGACGGCATCAACAGCATCGATTCGTTATTCAGCAATTAGCAAACAGGCACATTACAGCAACCGACCGATAGAAAGAGGTACGGGGTGATGAACATTGCGCAAAAACTAGCAATCGCAGTATTACTTGCCGCTCCGGCCGTCACGCTTGCGGCCGTCGCCAACGACCCCATCAGCGCCGGGAACACCACCGGCCGGAACGTGACCGGCAGCGCCCCCGAGGCGGTGTTTGAAAACCCGGCCCTGCTCGGTTGCGACCGCAACCCGTGGGGCGGACTCCTTCTGCTGCCGCTCACTGATTACGGCGTAGGATACTGGAGCGACAAGCTTGCCCTCTCGCCTTTCAGCTTCTTTGCGCACATCCCTAATAACGAGGAAAACCAGAAGGCGTTCATCAAGGACGTGCTGGCCAACACCTTCGACATTACCGATACCAACGCGAACGAGAACTCCCAGAAAATGACCGATAAATTCAAGGGGGGGACGTCTATTTACTCCGGCTTCCGCATGTCGCTGTTGTCCTTTGCGTACAAGCGGGTGGCGTTCGACGTCACTACCCACGCCGACGAGGAACTGCACATACCAGAGGCTCCGCTGTACATTCTTTTCTCAAATAACAAGGGTTTGCAGCGCGGCAATACGCTCGACTTCGGCAATTTTAATCAGAACGGAATCTGGGCCACCGACTTCTCGCTGCAACTCGGCCTGCCGGTCACCATTCCCGCGCTTCATAAATTTTTCCATCTGCGGTACGGCGCGGGCGGCGTGGGTGTAAAGTATGTGATGGGCCACAGCATGCTGCAGGCGTGGTCCGATCCGGGTTCGTCTATTACCTATGATACCACAACCAACTCCGTCAAAATGGACGGACATTTCCATGTCCAGACCGCCGGCACCGGGCTCCATGGGCCCTGGGCATGGGAAAATCCATTCGATAACGGCTTCCCCGTCAACGGCCACGGCATAGGAATCGACGCGGGCGGAATCCTGTATGACAAAGACGCGGCACTTACCATCAACATCCAGAACCTCGGCGTGCTGTTCTGGACCAACAACGTTAAGGCGCACACCTACGATTTCAAGAAAAACCAGCTCGACCTGTACGACATCATGAGCGGCGTCAAGGCCTACGGTCACGGCGACAGTATGATTTACAGCCTTTTTAACAGGAATAACGGTGAAGATTTTCCCGTCTACGGCGATTCCCTCGACAACGCTCCGAGCGCCGTTACGACATGGTTGCCGCTCTCTCTCAACATCGGGTATGCGAGAATATTCGACTTTAGAAAGGCCGACAACAAGAAATTGTTTATTCTCGCCGACTACGCCAATGTCGCGGTGAACTACGAACAACAGCTCACGCCCGGCCCCGGCCGCTCGTATATGCCCCGCCTTTCCATCGGATCGGAGTTCGCGTTTCTGCACAATTTCTTGCCACTGCGGATGGGTTTCGTCATGGGAGGACCCGAAGGCTGGGCATCGGCGCTCGGCATGGGATTCAACTTCCGGTATTTCTCCATTCAGGGTGCCTATAAAGCGATTGGAAACTGGTGGTTCACCCCCACGCGCGGGTTCGAACTCGCCGCGGGCCTCAACATCAATTGGGGCGTCAAGCCCAAACCCGAGCCCGTGGTGAGCAAGTGCCCGTTCACGCCGCCGCAAGGGTTCACCGGAACGCTTGACAAGGATGGTTGCCCGGATCCCGACCAAGACAGAGACACCATCTGCGATCCGTGGGTTTCTGAGCTGCAAAAAGACTCGATCTACGCCAAGATGTGCCGCGGCGCAGACAAGTGCCCCACCCAGCCCGAAGACTACGATGGTTTCGAGGACAACGACGGGTGCCCCGATTTCGACAACGACAAGGACGGTATTCCGGACTCGCTCGACAAGTGCCCCAACGCAGCCGAAGACTTCGACGGTTTCCAGGACGGCGACGGGTGCCCCGATTTCGACAACGATCAGGATGGCATACCGGATTCACTCGACAAGTGCCCCAACGAGCCCGAAGATATAGACGGCTTCGAGGACAACGACGGGTGCCCCGATTTCGACAACGACAAGGACGGCATCCCCGACACACTCGACAAATGCCCGATGGAAGCCGAAAACTACAACGGCTACAAGGACGACGACGGCTGTCTCGATACCATGCCCAAGCCCACTGTTAAGGAAGAAAAGGCGCTCAACAAGGCATTGCGCGCAATCAACTTCAAGACCGCGAGCGCGGAGCTCACCACCGATTCCTACACTGCGCTCATGCAGATTGCGGCCTTCCTCAAACAGTACCCGTATCTGAAATATGAGGTGCAGGGACACACCGACTCGCGCGGCAACGACAGCTATAACCTCCTGCTCTCCGCGGCCCGCGCAGGCTCGGTGAGGTACTATCTCGTCGTCCAGCAGGGTATCCCGGACTCGAACCTCATCGCCATAGGCTACGGCAAGACGCGGCCCATAGCCACCAACGCCACGGCACAGGGCAGGGCGCTCAACCGCCGCGTGGAGTTCAAGGTAATCGACACCAAGGAAGATTACCAGCGGCTCAAGCTCCTTGAAGCCGATTTCAAGGACAGGGTCAAGGCGGCGCAGATAAAGGGCGTCAAATACTAAGCCCTTGTAAATCCGATGAAAAGAGGGGGAAGAGGTTCGGGCCTCTTCCCCCTCTTCTTTTCACGTTGCCCCGGCAGGCTTTGACGCAAAGTCGTTATCCGGGACGAATTTCATTATTGTATTTTCCAAATAAGATCATACATACAAGGGGGGAACCATGATCTCTTCGGCTTTCCGAGGAATTGCATTTGTCGTGGCGTTGTTTTTTGCCGTATCGCTTGCGCAAGAACCGGGTGCACCGGTGCAAATAGATCCGAGCATCCAGAATTATTCCAAGCTGTTTTCAAGGAAGCTGTCGAAAAAGTTTTTCGTGGACGACGTTTTGGACAAGAGGATAAACGCCGGTGCGGATTCGGTTGGGACAACAAGAACGGGGCGGTTTGAAATGTCGGCCCTTATATGCAAGCCGCATCCCAGCGCCGTTCTAAAAAATTCTCTTAGCGGGATGTTCCGGGAGCTTTCGGCTCTGTCGGAAGACAAGAAAGACGCCGATTTTCAGATAGACGCGGAGTTGCTGGAATTCGGCGTGCAGGAAACGAACAAGGTCTTTTCCCAGCAAATACGGACGACGATCAAATTCCGGGTTATGATCAAGGCCCCCGCGACGGGCATACTTCTCAATCAGTTCGTGATAAAGGCGGAAGATTCCCGCTCGGCGGTCGACGCCACCCCTTTTGCGGTCACAACGGCCAGAAACGCGATACTATCAGGTTTGCAGGATTTGCTGGAGAGCCTTACATCGCTTTAAAACCGGAGGTCAGTCATTGAATGGCCCCGCGGAGCGCCGCCACGGGCTGAGCGGGGCCGGCCTTGATGAGTTCTCGGGCAGCGTCGACTTTCTCCCATACGTTGAACAGTAGCACGCCGACGCACCGGTCGTTCTTGAGGTAATACACAACCCCCTTTTCTCGGTCCTTCCGCCAATCTTCGATCGTATCGAGAGCGGGGTTGATCTCGCCGACAGCTTCGTAACCGTATTCGAAAATATCGGAGAAGAAATACGGCATGTACGTGTAGGCGTCATGGGCGCCGGCCATATTTCTGCCGGCGAGCCTGCCCTGGGCAAGAGCATTGTCCCAGTGCTCCAGGCGCACAAGCGATGAGAGCGCATGGTAGGGAAACCGCGCCACGTCGCCCGCGGCGAAAATGTTCGGATCCGAGGTCTGGAGCCGTTCGTTGACGACGATGCCGTTGTCGCATAAAAGACCTGCCTTTTCCGCAATCTCGATGGATGGCCGGATTCCAATCCCCGCAATGATGCAGTCGGCGGCAAGGGTCTCCCCTTTTTCGGTCCCGACGCTTGCCCCGTGCCTGCCCGACAGGTCGAACCCCCTGGGTTTGTCTTCCGAAAAAACGCTCACCCCGGCACGGACGAAACGATCGAGCACCGCCTTTCCAAGCGACTCCGGAAAAACGGACGCGCACGGATATTTCTCGGGAAAGAGCATGGTAACTTTTATCCCGCAGGCCGAAAGGGCCGCCGCCATTTCCGAACCAATGAAACCGCCGCCGATCACGAGCGCTGATTTCCCGGGAACGAGCTCTTTCCTGAGGCTCGTATAATCGTCAAGATAGCGGAAATAGCTGACGCCCGCTTGTCCGCCGGAAAACGTCCGGGGGGTCCCGCCGGTGGCGATGAGCAGCGAGTCGTAGGAATAGATGAGCCCGTTGCCGCACGACACGGTCTTGTTCCGCGCGTCAACTCGTTCCGCGGGATGGCCGCTTATAAGCGTGACGCCGTTTGCCTCGTAGTAGCCGGCCGGATTCACGTAAATGTCGTCGACGGATTTCTTTCCCAGCCAGAGGCCTTTGGAGAGCGGGGGCCGGTGATAGGGAAAATGCGGCTCGCTGCACATGAGAAGGACGGGGCTGTTTTTGTCGATTTCCCTGATGCCAGCGACCGCGGACGCGCCCGCGAGCCCGCCGCCGACAATCACGTACCTGAAATATCTTTCGTTCGTCGCCACAAACAACTCCTTATCGTTATTGCCCAAAAACAACGTGTCGCGTAAAATACTGGATGCTGCCGCGGCTTTGGGCGGAATCAACCACGGTCCCGCCAACAACATCCCAAGAGTTGCCGCCTATAGCCAGCGATGGTTACCGAGCACGTCGAAGTGAGCCTGAAATATGGGTCATATTAAAGGCTTTACTACAAAACCTGAAACAATCGTGTGTTCCGCGTTTCACAAAAACGGATTTAGATTTTCGCTGCATACTACAAAATTGCCGGGAAAACCTGATAGTACTCTTCCAAAACATAAGGCCGTTATTTTCGTGCGCGGTTGTTTCCGGCATCGTCATAAACGACGCGAATTTGCATATATGCCGAGAAGTCGTATTGATTTCTATACAATAAAAATTTGGAAAAAAGGAGTGGCAGGCAAATAGAATGTCAATCTTTAATATTTTTACAAACCGTTTCAATGTCAAGGCGAAGCGAAGGATACCGTGTTTTTACCATCTGCCAAACCACGTCAAAATCTACTCCCATATAAAAATGGATTACCTTGTCCCGCATTCCAGCCAGCTCTTTCCATGGAATCGAGGGGTTTTCCGAACGGATTTCCTCGGGTATGTGTTTCGCCGCTTCTCCTATGACTTCAATACAGCGAAGCACTGCATAGTGACGGGGTTTGTCGGAAACAAATGTTTGGTAATCAATTCTGGAGACTAAATCCTCAGCCATTTTCATGTTTTCAATGATATCGATTAGGAAAAGGTTGACTTTCCTGTTCATAGCGGAACCGCTTCGCTTAAGATAATTTCGCGCAATTCGGAACGAATACTTCGCTTGATTACAACGTCGACTTTTACTCCTAATTGTTCGGACATGAACATCTCAAGACTTACCAGCTCAAGAAGGTCTACTGTCCTGTCAAATTCGACCAACACATCAAGGTCGCTGCTTTCTTTTTGTTCTCCGCGGACGTATGATCCGAATACCTCAATTTTTGAAACGGCGTACCGTTCATGCAATTCATTTTTTAAAGCGATAAGTTTTTTTGTCATATCGCCAAGGCTTTTCATGGATAGCTCTCCCCTCTATTGTCAATACGAACCGTTCGCAATACAAATTGAAAGACCACGCAGCAAGTTGCGGGGACCAAGACCGGTTACCACTCTACGGGAGTAGAGGCGCAGCCAATCGTTCCATCCTTATCGCCGTCGTCGAAAATCCCTGTTTTGTATTTCACAAAAAACGGCCTTTAACTCGGCTTTAAAATATTTGAATCCCGCGGCAAGGGCATTGTCGTTTCATTCCCCAAGGTAAAGAAATGGCGCTTCGTGCCTCAATATATTTTCCGCTTTGTGTCATTTCGTTTCCTTATGGCATGGTATGCCAAAAATTTCCGCTTAGGTGCAAACCGGTTAGGTGGAGCTAATTCTTAAAGCTAAACCACCGGCTTTGCCGGTGAGAATTACAAAGGCTATGCCAAAGTATTGAGAATAGTTCTTTATAAAGTGCGGTGCATCGAAACG
>JGI20214J51088_10003364_pt1 | contig 10530 bp, 9 predicted proteins | sample WetSurMetagenome_FD_51088 | JGI IMG/M metagenome (IMG submission 51088) | reverse complement strand
ATCTGGCTTGAAGAATCAGAAAATAAATTTATAAACATTAATGATTTGATGGTGAAAAATGGATTTGCTGTCTTTAAGAAATATTGATGGAGAATTAATGCTTAGAAAATCTGAAATCAAATTTCTTATTCATTTAGATGAAAAGAAAATGCCNGAAAAAATTGAATGGCAGGCTGATGATGCCGATTTCANAGGAATGAAAGAAGCAAAGACAATGATGCTNTCACTCTGGGATAAAGAAGATAAGGTTACTTTGGGAATCGATCTTTGGACAAATGATATGCTCGTTGAAGATATGAATCTTCATTTCTATCAAATGATATTAAAACTTGGAGATACTTATCGCAAAGCTGCAAGCGATACAGAAACCGCAAAAATGTTTGATGATTTTGCATCGGAGTTTTCAAAAAAAATAAAATTGTTTAAAGATAAATAATTTATTTTCATTCCATCGATATTAATAAGTCACCTTACGCACAATAACGGTTGGAGTTCGTAAACAAACCCAGTTTCTAAACGAACGAATAAAGCAATGCAAAGAAACTGGGTTTGTAATCTTCATTTTGCGTAACGTGAGTTGATAAATTGTTATCTGGTTAATACAGGCGGTAGGATTTTTATAACATCTTTCTTTTCATTCAAAATCATTTTTGCTAATTTCATTTAGCCATTCAAAAAAAATATTAGGTTGCTATGGAAGTTGAGATACTTTCCCGTATTCAATTTGCTTTTACTATTGGATTCCATTACATCTATCCTACGTTAAGTATTGGCATCGCAATTATTCTTGTGATAATGGAAGGGATGTATCTAAAAACAAAAGATAAGTTCTTCGAGAATATGACGAAGTTTTGGGTTAAAGTATTTGCTTTAACTTTTGCGATCGGCGTCGCAACTGGAATTGTAATGGAATTTGAGTTTGGAACAAACTGGGCAACATATTCAAGGTTTGTTGGTGATGTATTTGGTAGCGCTTTGGCTGCAGAAGGTATTTTCGCATTCTTTCTTGAGTCAGGTTTTTTAGCTGTGTTAGTATTTGGCTGGGATAAAGTTGGACCGAAAATGCATTTCTTCTCAACCCTTATGGTTTCTCTCGGTTCAATGTTTAGTGCTGTTTGGATTGTAGTTGCAAATTCCTGGCAGCAAACTCCAACTGGATTTCATATTGTTGGAGAAGGTATTAATGCACGTGCAGAGATTACAGATTTTTGGGAAATGGTTTTTAATCCATCTTCAGTTGATAGATTATCTCATGTTCTTTCCGGAGCGTGGCTTGCCGGAGCATTTCTTGTTATAAGTGTTAGCGCATATTACTTATTAAAAAACAGGCACATTCGCTTTGCTAAAGCTTCAATTAAAATTGCCCTGGTTGTTGTAATGATAGCATCACTCTTTCAGCTTTTTACCGGACACAGAAGTGCTGTTGGTGTTAGTAATAATCAACCCGCAAAACTTGCAGCAATGGAAGCAGTGTTTAATGACACAACAAATGCACCACTTTATTTATTCGGCTGGGTTAATGAAGATAATCAAAAAGTAAATTTTGGCATCACTGTTCCCGGAATGTTAAGCTTTCTGATTGGTTTTGATACTGATACAAAAGTTACAGGATTAAATTCCTTCAAAGAAAAAGACAGACCACCCGTTAATATAGTTTTTCAGGCGTATCATTTAATGGTGGCTATTGGATTTTCACTTATTGGAATCAGTTTACTCGGAATATTTTTTTGGTGGCGGGGTACATTGTTTAATCAAAGATGGATGTTATGGATATTTGTATTCTCGGTTCTACTGCCGCAAATCGCAAATCAGATTGGATGGATAACTGCTGAAGTTGGAAGACAACCATGGATTGTTTACGGTTTACTAAGAACTTCTGAAGGACTTTCGAAAGCTGTTGAAGCAGGACAAGTTTGGTTCTCGTTAATTCTTTTCACATTTATTTACAGTGGGTTATTCATCTTATTTATTTATTTACTTAATGAAAAAATTCAGCACGGTCCTGAGGATGTTGATTCAATTTCATCTGAAATCGGACATCCAAAAGCATGACAATACATTTATTGGTGATATATGGAATTTAATTTTGATTTAAATACAATTTGGTTTTTCTTAATAGGTATTTTACTTGTTGGATACGCAATTCTTGATGGATTTGATCTTGGAGTCGGTGCACTTCATCTTCTTGTAAAAGATGATAGTGAGAGAAGAATAATGCTCAACTCAATTGGTCCTGTTTGGGATGGTAATGAAGTTTGGCTGGTTACAGGCGGCGGCGCTTTGTTTGCAGCCTTTCCACATGTTTATGCAACTGTCTTTTCGGGATTTTACACCGCTCTTATGATGCTATTGTTTATGTTAATATTCAGAGCAGTTGCAATTGAATTTAGAAGTAAACGCCCGATGAAATGGTGGCGGCAAATGTGGGATGCAGCGTTCAGTATTGCAAGTACTTTTATTGCTTTTCTTGCAGGAGTTACTATAGGAAATTTGATTACTGGAATTCCACTCGGAGCTGATAAAGAATTTATAGGCACATTTTGGGGTTTGATCAAACCCTACACAGCTTTGGTTGGCATAACAACCGTTGCTTTATTTATGATGCACGGAGCAATTTACGGTGTGATGAAAACAGAAGGGGAACTTCAAAATAAATTAAGAGGCTGGGTTAACAATACGATTATATTTTTTATTATTTGTTACATCACCACAACCATGGCTACTTTAATTTATTACCCGCATATGATTCAACACTTTAAAGAATTTCCCGTGTTATTTATTCTTGCTGTCTTGAATATGCTTGCAATTGCAAATATTCCAAGAGAGATTTCCAAAGGGAAAGAGTTTTTTGCATTTCTTTCTTCATGTGCTTCAATAGCGGCTTTACTTTCATTATTTGCATTCGGTGTTTTTCCTAATTTTGTTCTGGCTTCAAATAATCCGGAGTACAGTTTAAATATTTACAACGCAGCATCATCGCAAAAAACTTTAAATATTATGCTTATAATTGCACTCATCGGCATTCCATTTGTTCTGGCATATACTATTAGTATATATTGGATATTCAGAGGCAAAGTGAAATTGAATAATATGAGTTACTAAGGAAATTAAAAATTTAAAATTAAAAAATAAAAAATGATGCAACAGTCATGGAAATAATACTTAGCATATTTATCGGAATTGGTTTAGCAGCAGCAGTTGGATTTAGAATTTTTATTCCTTTTCTCATTACGTCAATTACTGCTTACACAGGGCATCTGGATTTATCAACTTATTTCAGTTGGATTGGAACACTTCCGGCACTGATTGCTTTTTCTGTTGCTACAGTTGTGGAAATTATTGCTTACTATGTTCCCTGGCTCGATAATATTTTAGATACAATCGAACATCCAATGGCAATATTTGCAGGGATTATTTTAACAGGTGCAGTCATAACAGATTTTTCTCCATTTCTGAAATGGACATTAGCAGTAATTGCCGGAGGAAGCGTTGCAGGTACAATTCAGGCAGCAACGGGATTTGCAAGATTTAAATCTTCTGCACTAACAGGAGGCACAGGTAATTCCGTTGTATCAACAGTTGAAGCCGGATCGTCTATCGGTCTTTCGCTGATGGCGATATACATTCCTGTTGTAGCACTTTTAATTGTTGCATTGATAATTGGCTGGGCAGTAACTTTATTTTATAAAAAGTTTATTAAGAAATCTAATTCAAAAATTAATCTGACAGATGAGTAATGTACTTTATTAGTATTTTTAAACCGGAAATATTTCGGTTTGTTTTTTAGGGGTGTTCAGTTTCTTTCCAATTTCCTGATTCAAGGTTATCAATATTCCATTCACCAATTGAATATCGTATCAATCTAAGAGTTGGATGACCTATCGCTGCAGTCATTCTTCTAACCTGCCTGTTTTTCCCTTCAGTGATTTTAAGCTCGATCCAACTAGTTGGAATATTTTTTCGTTCTCTTATAGGTGGAAATCTTTCCCAAATTTGCGGATCATTAATTAGCTTTACTTCTGCAGGTTTTGTTTTACCATCCTTAAGTAGTATTCCATTACGAAGTTTGTTTAAAGATTTTTCATTGGGAATTCCTTCAACCTGAACCCAGTATTTTTTTACCAATTTATGTTTTGGATCTGAAATTATATTCTGAAGTTTCCCATCGTCTGTTAAAATTACTAACCCTTCACTATCATAATCCAACCTGCCTGCAGCATAGACATTTTTAATTGGAATGAAATCAGATAAAGTTTTTCTTCCCTCTTTATCAGTAAACTGGCAAAGAACATTAAAAGGTTTGTTAAAAAGAATTATCATTTAGTTTTATTTTATTAAAATAATGAATTAAGAATAAGGAATAATGAATAATGAATACTGAAGTGAAATGCAGACTTCGGAATTCTTAATTCGTTAAACATTGTTCGATATTCAAATGCGTATATTTTTTATATGTAAGTTATTCTGTAGATAACATCTGAGTAATCATCAGACACAAGCATTGAACCATCTGGCATAATTTCAATATCCACTGGACGACCTGAAACCTTATCTCCAATTAGCCATCCATCGGCAAATGTTTCGTAGCTAACAGAATTATTCCCGTTTAATCTTACCAGAGAAATTCTGTAACCGATTTTTTCACTTCTGTTCCAGCTACCGTGCTCTGCAATAAATATTTGGTATTGATATTCTGCGGGAAACATTTGTCCGGTATAAAATTCTATGCCAAGTGCTGCGACATGCGCCCCAAGTTCCTGAAAAGGTCTTGTATAAAGAGATGTATCGCCTTGTGAACCAAATTCAGGATCAAGAATATTTTTTCCGTGAAGGAAAGGATAACCAAAATGTAATCCTTGAACTGGTGCATGATTTAATTCATCGGGTGGAATGTTATCTCCGAGCATATCTCTCCCGTTATCGGTAAACCAAAGTTCATTTGTGTTCGGATGCCAATCAAATCCAACAGTGTTTCGAATTCCTTTTGCAAAAACCTCAAACTCACTTCCATCAGCATTCATTCTTGTTATCGAGGCATATCGTACATCTTCACTTTCTTTTAAACAAATATTACAAGGTGCACCAATCGGAATATAAAGTTTTCCATCTGGACCAAATTTTATAAACTTCCATCCATGACTTCTATCGGTTGGAAAATCATCCCGTACAACAGAGTAAGTTGGATTATTTCGAAACGTGTTTTCAATATTTTCAAACTTGATAATGCGGCTTACTTCAGACACATACAAATCACCATCTTTTAAATCAACGCCGTTTGGCATATCAAGTCCGGATGCAATTGTAATAACCTCATCAACTTTATAATCCTGATTGTTATCAACCAAAGCGTAAACATTGCCCGCTGACCTCGTTCCAACATATAGAACGCCGTTTGGACTAAGAACCATTGAGCGTGCATTAGGAACATTTGAAGCATAGACTTCTATTTTAAATCCTGGTGGAAGTTTAATTGCAGACTGGCTGTTTGAATCTGAATTACATGAGATGAAAATTATAATAAATGAAAATGCCACTGATATAACTCTCATAAAAACTCCGAAGTTTTAATTATCAAATATTTGGTTTCCATTTATATCCGATTCTGTATTCTGTTTTGGGAATTGAAACCGGAAGTCTTCCTTTCGGTTGAATCGATCCGTTCAACAAGTTTAGTACTGCTCGTTGAGATACTTTTGAATTACTGAAAGTGCATATATAATTTTCTGCCTGAGGAAATAAAGATAAAATGTATGGATTTTCAAAACTGATAATGATCACTTTTTTGTTAAGCTTAAGTAATTCATCTATAAAATTAATTTGAAGATCAGATAATGATTTACCATTAACATCGTTCCTGACTGAAAAATATCCAGCAATTATAATCATATCGCAATCCTTTGCAATATCATTAGCAAATAAATAATCTGAACCAATAGATGCGCTGGTAAGTGTTAACCCGCTGTAAATTGGAAATTGCTCATTATAAATTTCGCTGAAATGTGGATCAGTAATCGTTTTCCTGTTTGAGATATTAATCAAAAGTGTCTTAATATATTTTGTTGAATCTAATGGTAATAAATTGTCACTCATTTTGACAACAGTTACAGAATTTTCAGCAATAATAGTTGAGAGGTGATAATGATCTTGTAGTCTTATTCTCTTCGGGATATTCTTAATATTCTTAAACTTTGATTTATCAAGTTTCAGCCATCTTTTTGCTGATAAGATTTTTTTTACGCTCTCCTTTAATCTTTCTTCAGAAATTTCACCTGATTTTACGGCATTATAAATTGCAGTTATTCCCGCCTTAATATCAACAGGCATTAATAGGATATCATTGCCGGCTTTAAATGCCTGAACACACTCTTCACCTGGTTCGAAATAATTTGTAACGGCTTTCATATTTAAAGCATCAGTTATTATTAATCCTTCAAAGCCAAGTTTTTCTTTCAACAGTTTTGTAACAACGTTGTAGGAAAGTGAAGCAGGCAAGTTTTTTTCATTATCGAAAGCTGGAACATTTAAATGTCCTACCATTATTGCCTGAATATTATTTTCGATGAGATCAATAAATGGTTTAAGTTCATTATTTTGTAGATATTCCTGACTGCCTCTTATAACGGGCAAATCATTGTGCGAGTCAACCCGGGTGTTACCATGACCGGGAAAATGTTTTGCAGTTGCAATAACTCCGCCTTCCAACGATCCTTTTACAAATGATTTACAAAATTCAGATACAAAATTTTTATTTTCAGAAAATGATCTTATGTTAATAACAGGATTTTCCGGATTATTATTTATATCAGCAACCGGTGCAAAATTTAGATTTACCCCCAGCATTAATGCTTCAATCGATGTTGCTTTTCCGGTTTGATAAGCAAAGTTTGAATTATTAGTAGAACCAATTGCCATATTGTGCGGAAATAAATTAGTTGCATTAATCCTCATTCCTATTCCATTTTCAAAATCAGCAGAAACAAGCAGCGGTATGTTTGCATTTTTCTGTAGCGCATTTATCATTGATGCAGTTTCTTCAACATTGCCTGTTGAAATTACAATCCCGCCAATACCATGAACTTTTACAAGATCTAGAGCAAACTTAAATTCTTTAGAAGATTGATTAAGGCTATTACCAAAAACAGCAGGCATAAATATCTGAGTGCATTTTTCGTAAAGCGGCATCGATACTAAAGTTTTCTCTATCCACTTCTCATCGTCTGCATTTAAGTTAAATACATCACTAGATTTTGGAATAACTTCAGCCGATCCTATAAAATTATTTTCAATCTTAAAAAAGAAATCATCACTATTAAAGATTTGAAAGGATAAGAATAAAAAGTGTAATATAACTACACTCGCAAAACCCAAGTTAGCTTTTGCAGAAAGATTATTTGAAATTAATTTTTTTCTAAACATTTAATTATAGTGTTGTGCAGTTGAGGACGTACCTTGAATATTTTTGTGTTATCTCTGGTTGGGTAAACCCGGTTTGTTAGGAAAACTACAAATAAGTTTCTTTCCGGGTCACTCCAGACTGATGTTCCTGTAAATCCGGTATGTCCAAATGAATTTTTAGAAAAATATTTTCCCGCGGAAGAACCCGAATCAGATTTTGTATCCCAGCCAAGAGCACGAGTACTTTCGTCAGAATATCTTTTTGTAAAAAGTTCAACAGTGCTTTGTTTGATAAACTGTTGATCGTTTAATTTCCCCTTATTCATCAATACTGACATAAGTTTCGATATATCCGAGGTAGTTGAGAACAATCCGGCATGTCCCGCAACTCCATTTAACATTGCAGATGTTTCATCGTGAACTTCACCTTGAAGTGTTTTCATTCGCCAGTAATTATCTGTCTCTGTCGGAGCACAAAGTTTTTTTGTTGAGTCATTTGGAATGAAAAAAGTAGAATTCATTTTGAGTGGGACAAAAATTTCATTATTACAAAAAACATCTAAGCTTGTCCCGGTTACTTTTTCAATAATCTTCCCAAGAGTGATAATTCCAAGATCCGAATAGACAGTTTTGTCACCGGTTTTATATTCAAGTGTTGATTCAAAAATCTCATTTAAAACATCTTCATATTTTAAATTTCTACCGTAAAACTTTTTCCATGCCGGTAATCCTGAATTATGAAGAAGCAGATTCTTTATTTTAATGTTTTCTTTTCCATTAACACCAAACTGAGGAATATATTTAGTTACCTTATCATCAAGCGAGAATAGCTTTCTGTCAAAACAAATCATAGTCGCTGTAGTTGTTGCAATTACTTTTGTTAATGATGCCAGATCATAAAGGGTATATGTATAGACCTTCTGAGATTCAGGGTCATAAGTATAATTTCCAAAAGCTTTCTCGTAAATGGTATTTCCATCTTTCCAGATTAAAATGACAGCGCCGGGAAATGCTTTGTTCTCAATTGCATTGTCAACGATATGATCAACTTCTGTAAAATTATAATCGATATTCTGGCAGTAAAATCCCGAACTAAAAATTACAATTAAAAACAATATTTGAATCTGATTTTTCATTTTAGAATTAGAATCGAATTATTCATTTACAATTTAGTCAAAAAGATTAGACTTTAAAATCGATGTTTTGCTCAGGGCAATTTATTATATTTAAAACAACAAAGTCTAAGGTTAGTGATGAGTGAATTAGAAAAATATTTTTCACGGTTTCGCAAAAATATTATCGGATTTGAGAAAACATTTAAAACTCCGTTTGGTGAGCAGAAATTAATTTATGCCGATTGGATTGCGAGCGGCAGACTTTACAAACCTATCGAAGAAAAACTTTGCGAAACTTTTGGTCCGCTTGTCGGCAACACTCATTCCGAAGCAAGCATAACAGGCACAACGATGACTTTTGCTTATCATGAAGCCCAAAAAATTATTAAAGATCATGTTAATGCCGGTAAAGATGATGTGATTATTACGGCAGGCTCAGGAATGACTACGGTGGTGTGCAAATTTCAACGACTACTCGGATTAAGAATTCCCGAACAAATAATTGATTATGTAAAACTTCCCGAAGAACTAAAACCTGTTGTGTTTATAACCCACATGGAACATCATTCAAATCAAACGACGTGGTTAGAGACAATTGCTGAAGTAGTTGTAATAAACCCGAATGAAGACGGTTTGGTTGATATGAATGACTTTAAGGAAAAATTAGAAAAGTATAAAAACAGGGAACTAAAAATTGGTGCTTTCACGGCTGCATCCAATGTAACTGGAATTGAACCGGATTATTATGAATTATCAAAACTAATTCATCAATACGGGGGATATTCATTTATCGATTATGCGTCTGCTGCTCCGTATGTTAAAATGAATATGCATCCGTCAGATCCTGAAGCTAAGCTTGATGCAATATTTTTTTCCCCGCATAAATTTTTAGGCGGTCCTGGTTCTCCCGGTGTTCTGGTTTTTGATTCAAAACTTTACCACAACAAAGTACCGGATTTACCTGGCGGAGGAACTGTTGATTGGACAAATCCCTGGGGACAGCACAAATTTATAACAAACATTGAAGCTCGTGAAGACGGCGGTACTCCTGCGTTTCTTCAAACGATAAAAGCAGCGCTATGCATAAAACTAAAAGAAGAAATGGGTGTTAATAATATCCGAAAAAGAGAAGAAGAACTTGTAAAGATTGCATTTGATCGATTAAAAAAGATTTCAACACTTCACATTCTTGCCGGAAACATCGAGCATAGACTCGGTGCAATTTCGTTTTATGTTGAGAATATACATTACAATTTAATTGTAAAATTGTTGAATGATCGTTTTGGTGTACAGGTAAGAGGCGGCTGTTCTTGCGCAGGAACTTACGGGCATTATTTGTTGCACGTTGATCCAAATCGCTCAAAAATAATTACAGATAAAATCGATCAGGGCGATCTATCTGAAAAACCCGGCTGGGTTAGAATGTCTATTCATCCTACAATGACTGATGATGAATTAAAAACAGCGATTGAAGGAATCGAGCAGATTGTAAAAAATATTGATGAGTGGAGTAAAGATTATGTTTATGATAAATCGAAAAATGAATTTTTTAATAGCAAAGATGATGGAAGCGAATTGGATAAAATAAAAAACTGGTTCGTAATATCTTAATATTAAGTGATTAAACTTTATAGATCAAGAAATAATGAAACTTATATTATCATCTGTTTTTGTGATTTTATCATTCTCCCAAATCAATGCTCAAACTTTTTCATTTGGAGGAATTGCGGGACTGAATCGACTTAGCTTTGATAACAAGAGTGAATATGGTGTAGGGATTAGTTTTTTAGGCACAATGACTTTAAATAAAACAATTGCATTTGATTTTAGAGCTGGATTTACCGCAGCTAGTGATTATATAGGCGAAAACATAGGAGGATATTTTAAATTTTTTCCAATTAATGAATCTGTTTATTTAATTACTGGTATAAAATTACATTTTAATATGGGCGAGTCAAGAACAGGAAGTGGAACACGAGATGATATTTATAGACTGCCAACTTTTGGGATAGGCTTTAAT
>JGI20214J51088_10003363_pt1 | contig 10531 bp, 11 predicted proteins | sample WetSurMetagenome_FD_51088 | JGI IMG/M metagenome (IMG submission 51088) | reverse complement strand
GCAATAAATACAAATGTAGCGAACGCATTTAACAATGAACGCTCAAAGCAAATCAATAAATTAACGGAACTCGAAAAGCAAATTACAACACTTTCAAATTCCACTTCAAAATCAAAATCCGATGCACAGATAAGTGATGCGAGATTAAGCGATGCAAAGAAAGAATTAAAAACAATGAAGACTCTGGGTGAAATAGTGAAAGTGAAAAAACCAAAAACCATAAGTGAGCATATAAAAATCATTAACGCAGATATTAAAAAAGTATTCGAAACTGAAAAAGTTACGGGAAATGGTAAGAATAATAATATTTTACCGACCGAATATAATCTATCTCAAAACTATCCTAACCCGTTTAATCCTGTAACCAAAATAAATTACGAACTTCCAAAAGACGGAAGGGTAAAACTTGTGATTTACGATATACTCGGACGGGAAATAAAAACCCTTGTAAATGAATTAAAACAAGCAGGAAGATATACAGTGGAGTTTAATGGAAACAATTTTGCAAGTGGTGTTTATTTTTACAGAATACAGGTGGAAGGAGGAAAAAGCTATACATCGGTAAAGAAGATGGTGATGATTAAATAAGTTCACCTTAGAGAACTGATAATATTTTTAAGTAAAAAGGAAGTCTTCAAAGACTTCCTTTTTTTATATAAATTTTTATATTGACCTTTTATTTTTATTACCATATATTAATATGGTACTGCCTTTGTTCTTTGAAATATCGCTCTTCTCAGTGTTACTCTGTAAATTCTCGGTGTATCTCTGTGAAATGCTCTTAAAATTGAGCAATAATAGCAACATTATAGCAACACACGACAACACCGTGTTTCCGCTGTAACTGCCATAATTTATTAATAGTTAACCGGTTCACAGCAACGAGAAACACGTTTCCGATAAAAAATTTCATATCCTGTTTTTTCAATATCTTATTTACAAAAACTAAAAATACTGTTGCCGTTAATAAAACTTTATTATCTTCGTTTTTCAAATTTTATATTTTATATAATATATTTTACTTTCTCCTCTGTGACCGGATTTGTTTGTAGTTGCACCATAAATTTCCCGGGAAAGAAATTCTATCAAATTATTAGTAATTGATTTAATATCTAAATTCATCTATTTTTGTTTTTAATACCATTATGCATACAAAAGACAATTTTCCGGATAGTGAAATTTTTGACGAAGTAAAATCCGACTCTACGAAGGTTTCTGCGGATGAACTTAACGAAGTTTTAAATAACGAAAATCAAATCAGGAAAAAAGCATCGAAACTGAATCTGGCAAGGTTCTCGAAGTTTATTAAACAATTGAGTCTTTCCATTCAAATGCTAAAAGATTTTAAGACCAAAGCATATCCTGCTATTCCGTGGAGAACGATAGCATTGGTAATTGCGGCAATTCTGTACTTCATAAATCCATTCGATTTAATCCCGGATTTTATTCCATTTTTAGGATATACAGATGACGCAATCGCTTTCGCCGCAGTATTCCAGTCAGCCCGAACGGATTTGATGGATTATTGCAAATGGAAGGGATATAATACGGAGGAATATTTTTGAAAGATAAAATAAATGTCCTTTTTATCGGTGATATAATCGGAGAGCCNGGATTGAATCTTGTTAAATCACTACTNCNAAGTTTTATAAACAAATACAAAATAGATTTTGTAATAGCTAATGCGGAAAACATATCCGAAGGTATGGGAGTACTCGAAAAAGATGTTAAAAAACTCTTCGAGCTGCCAATCGATGTCCTGACCGGCGGAAATCATACGATGGATAAAATCCAGTCACACAAATTTATTAATGACACACAAAATCTGCTCAGACCGAATAATTATCCGCGTGGTGCTTACGGACACGGATTCGGAATCTTCCCCGTTAAAGATACAAATTTAAAAATCTGTGTGGTTAACCTTCAGGGAAGAACTTATATGAAGCCAATAGATTGTCCGTTCAGAAGTTTCGATTGGATTTATGAGAAGACCAAAGAGGAGACGAAAGTCGTGATAGTTGATTTCCACGCAGAAACTACTGCGGAAAAAATAGCTTTCGGATGGTATACAGACGGAAGGGCCAGTGCCGTTTTGGGAACTCATACGCATATACAGACATCAGATGAAAGAATCTTACCGCAGGGCACGGCTTATATAACCGATGTAGGAATGACCGGACCTTACGATTCTGTAATAGGTATGAAAAAGGACTCTTCTATAAAGAGATTTATTTACGGAACTCCTCAAAAACATGAAGTAGCAGTCGAAGATTTGAGATTCGCTGCAGTAATTTGCGAAATTGACGTTTTATCGGGTAAATCGAAAATTATAAAAAGGATTTTTTACCCTGAATTTTGACATAAAAATTTACCTTTGTTTTAATAAAAAAAATTCTAAAATTAAATAAAACTCTTTAAATATTTAAATTTTAGATATTTTCACACAACTCAATCATATTCGGTTATGAAAAATTTTCGTTATTATTTATTAATTTTTTCTCTATTGTTGTTATTATTTTCATTCGGATGCAATAATGCAACCGGTCCTGATTATCCGCCCGGGACTGTAAAAGGCAGAATTTTGGATTCTGCAACACATCTGCCTCTTGCAGGAGTAAGAATCACATCAGTACCGGTATCGAGTTTTTCAAGCGTATCCGATACAGCTGGATATTATGTTTTGGGAGGAATTCCTATGGCTTCTTCTGCAACTACTACTTATATCACAGCTACACGTCTCAATTATATTAGTACTACAATTGGTTATTGGTTACATGCAGAAGATACAGCTACAATCAATTTTATCTTATCTCCCACTAATGGTGTTTTTATCGCTAACGATATTCAGGTGCAGCAATATTTAGGTCCGAATTCTTTCAATTCACTCGATTTATACTTATTAAAATCAGTAATAGCAACCGGTTTAAGAGATATAGATTTAAGAGATTCTGCAGGGACAGGGCAGAATTTCCGTTTCTATGATTCATACTCTTCGGGTCAGATCCCGGGTGGTTATAGTACAAATTTCGGAAATTCTGTAGGATACTATACAAAAGAGCAGTTTGATACTCTGGCTATGTATTATGGTGCACATGAACCATTTGACACGTTATTGGATTTCCCGAATACAAAAACAGAACCTTTCTATACACCACTTACAGGAAGCCCGGTTTATCCTTTTTATTTATATGGAAGACATAGTTTTCCATATCCAAATGTATATGGATTATTATATATTAAATCAACTTATATAGACCCGAGTAACGTTTTTAATGTGATTGTTGATGTTAAAATAAATAGAAACGGACAAAACCTGTTTTATATTAAAAACTAATAATATCTGTTATTTATTTTATCTTTGATATTATTTTAATTTTAAAGTATTTTACATATTAATGCTGTAATATCGAAAATTTATTAAAATTTAAAACATATAANTTATGAAAATATTNATACCAGTTCTTTTCATAATCTCAGTTTTGATTTCGTTATTAACATCCGGATGCAATCCATCGAGTTCCGAAACCGGGTTACTCACGTTAAGAGGAACCGTGTCCGATACAAATATTCCCGGTTCAAAGATTAGTGGTGCTACAGCTTTACTCGAACAAACCGGACAATCAGCTATATCAGATTCTTCCGGTGTTTTTACATTCACAAATTTAAGCGTCACCACTTATACTATTGTTGTTACAAAACCCGGATATTATAGATATTCTACTAATATAGAGATTACTTCGGACGATACACTTAAATTAATAAAAGTCCCTTTAATATTCAGAAACATATTCGTATTTAATAACATTGTGATGGACGAGTATTTTTCCGATGCTTCATATAGTTCCGCGAACTTCTTGACCGGACAGGCAGTACAGGATAATTCAACAGATAAAGATGTTTTATTCAGAGACACGCTGATAGGTACTGATACCAGACTATATCTCAGGTCTGCAAGTATGGATGTTATTAACACAGGAAGAGCAACATGGTTTACTAATATGCTGGGACAACCAGGACTACCACAACCGTTTACGAAAGAACAATTCGATACTTTAACAAAGTACCCTTCTGCTGATGGGAAATTATATGAATCGGATTTTCCATATCACGAAGGTATAGATAATTTCTTAAATCTCGGTGGTCAACATTATATCTGTGCTTTTTATTTGAAAGGCAGATATTCGGGTTCAGGGTATCCCACTTACGGATTATTGTACATTGACTCTGTGTGGTTTGATGCGGGACAAAATATGAGGAGAATATTGGTCGATATTAAAATAAATAAAAACGGAGATAATATTTTTAATCCAAATTATACAAAAAAATAAATAAGATATTTTTCAATATTATTAAATAAGCCTGCCAATACCCTTTGGCGGGCTTTTTTATCGTAAATATATGAAGCTTACTCTGAAATATTTTAGCTTTACTAAAAATGAAACAAAAGTTTTATTGTTTATAATAACCGTTCTTATTGCCGGATTCAGCGTCAAATATATTAAATATTTATCGGCAAACACGAACAATTCAACTTACGATTATACAAAGACGGAAGATATGTTCAAGAAACTTTCAAGAGGCTCGCTAAATAATATTGCAAAAGACTCTATTGAAATTAACGATGATAACAAAATCAAGCAAAAACTTCAGACTGCAGAGGATTCCCTGAAATCAAAGGAAAGAAAAAAAAGTAAGAAAGAAGAAAAACTTAAACCTAAAAGTATAAATATTAACACCGCCACCAAAGAAATTCTTATTACTCTCCCGGGTGTAGGTGAATCTACGGCAGAGAAAATTATTAAGTACCGGGAAACGCACAACGGATTTAAAAAAATCGAGAATATTATGAAAGTAAAGGGAATCGGGAAGAAAAAATTTGAAAAATTAAAAGATTATATTTTTGTAGAATAAATAATAAATATGTTTACAATAGGATTATTCGAAAAATCAATAAAATTTCTGGAAATAAACAAAGATAATAAAATTTCTTTTGCTTTTAATTTAACCGAAAATATTAATCTCGATAATTTATATTTGCAAAATAAATTATCCGAAAACTATTTAAACGAAATCGCTGAATTAATAAACGATGTACTTAATAAATCCAATACCACTTCCCATACATCTAAAATCCTGATAGAAACAAACTACTGTTTCGCAAATGTGATACCGCTTGATTTTTCAGAAACAAAAGATAAAATAAATTCCAATATTCTTTGGGAACTCTCGAATTATTTTCCCGATGGTTACAAGAACTGCAAGATAAGTTATCATAAATTATTATCTGAATCATTTTCGGAAAATATAAAAGAAACTCTAATAATAGCAATTAAAAATAATTTTATTGAAGGATTAAAAAAGCTTTCAAAATTAATAAATATTAAAATTAACTCCATAGATGTAGAGCATTTTTCTTCGGAAAAATATTTTCGCATAATCAGGAAAAACTTGTTAAACGAAGAAAATATTTTAATAATCGGATGCAAGAAAAACAGGTTTGATTTCAGTATAATCAATAACTCAGGATGCTTAGCATATGATTATTTCCTGCTTCAGGATTCCAATTATCAGGATTTTCTGGTAAAAACATATTTAAAAATTGATGAAAAATATCACAACCTTCAAATAAATAACATATATCTGTACGGTGACGAATCGACATCTTCTTCCTACACTATCATTAACGATATTTCAAAAAAGTCCAGAGTTATTCTTTCAAACCCGTTTTATGAAATTGGCATCACAGATAATATTGACCCTGAAATCGTTTCTGAAGGTTATAAATTTATTCCGCTTTGCGGACTTGCATTAGCTCAAAAACAATGAGAATTATTTCGGGTATTTTTAAAGGCAGAATTATTAAATCTCCATCTTTTAAAAGTGAAGTGAGACCCACGACTGACAGAGCAAGAGAAACATTGTTTAATATTTTATTCAACAGAATTAATTTTGAAAATAAAATATGCCTGGATTTATTCTGTGGAACGGGAAGTTTTGGTCTGGAGTTTTTATCAAGAGGAGGCAGTTATTGTACTTTTGTGGATTCGGATACACGTGTGATAAAAGAAAACTCAGCACTTTTAAATTTAGATAATATATACGATATTATTAGAAACGATGCCGTAAAATATCTAATTATGAATTCTGATAAAGAGTTTGATATTGCTTTTGCCGATCCCCCGTATAAATATTCTAATTACGGGAAATTAATAGAGACCATATCAAAATTCAGATTAATATTTATACTTGAACACGATAAAAGTTTTATTGTCCCTGATAATTTCAAGAATAAATTATTTTTACATAAAAAAATAGGAATATCTCAATTTTCTTTTTTTGATTTCAATTTAACATTATGAAAAAAAACATTGCCGTGTACCCGGGAACGTTCGACCCAATTACAAATGGACATCTCGATATTATAGAAAGGGCATCAAACCTTTTCGACAAAATAATAGTTACCATCGCATTAAATACGAATAAAAAGCCTCTATTTACAAAAGACGAGCGAAAAGATATGATTACCGCTGTTACTAAAAAATATAAAAATATTGAAGTGGACTCTTTCGATGGATTGCTTGTAGATTATACGATTAAGAAAAAAGCAACGACCATTATACGTGGTCTAAGGGCTGTATCTGATTTTGAATATGAATTCCAGATGTCCCTTACAAACAGAAAACTTGCACCTTCTATTAATACTATTTTCCTGATGCCAAATGAAAAATATACTTATCTTAATTCATCATTGGTTAAAGAACTTGCAAAATTCAAAGGGAAAATAAATTGTTTTGTTCCTGATTATGTCAGGAAAAAATTAGAAAAAAAATACGGATAAAAATAATTTTATAATACTTTTGAAAGATCTGTATCTTTATACTGATTAGTTGCGAAGTATTTTAATATCCTTTCAAACTCCGATGCTTCAACGTAACCTGAATAACTACCATATACCTCACCGTTATATTTATATTTAATTACCGAACCGTCGGAATTTAAAAAAACATGTGTCGGGTAACCTGTTGCCCCGAATATTTTTACAATTTCAGCTGCTGTATATTGTTTACCATTATAAGTACATTTTTCGGTACCCTGAGCATTGAGCTTTATAAAAACGAAATTATTATTAATATAATTTTTGATGTTTTCTGCAGAATATACCGATTGCATTTTTTCACACCAGCTATCTGCATCAATATAAATGGCAATCAATACCTTCTTATTATTCGATTTGGCAAGAGATAATCCTTCGTTAAATGTATAAGAACTTTGAGCAATCGTACTTCCCGCAAACATTATTAACAAACCTGTTATAAATAAAATTTTTATGTTTTTCATAATATACTTATTCTCCTTATTTTAAACTTCAATTAGTTTAAAAAGTTTCAAGTAATATTAACAATATTTACCTATAATAATCAATACAAGAATAAATATTATTGATTAATCAAATATTGTGCAAAACACCGGTCGAAAGCAGGAAAAGGATGATTAAGCCTAATAATACCCTGTAAATAATAAATATAAGGTTTGACCGGGTTTTCAGATAATTTATTAAAAAAGCTATTGCAATATATCCTACAATTCCCGAAACAACCGTAGCTATTACTAATGCAAGAACATTTTCGTTTAATAATGCATTTCTCTCACTATATAATTCATATAAACCGCTTAACCCGACAGCAGGTATGCTTAACAAAAAAGAAAACCTTGCAGTTACATCTCTTTTTAAACCGCAAAAAAGTCCCGCTGTTATCGTTACTCCGCTTCTCGAACTACCGGGTATTAAAGCAAGTGCCTGGACAAAACCAATAATTATTCCATCCTTTACAGTAATATCGGTAAACTCTTTCTTCTTTGAAGAAATTTTTTCTGCAATAAAAAGAATTACTGCGAGTCCTATTAATGAAGCACTTACAACATACAATCCGCGGGCATCACCTTCTATAAATCTCTTGAAAGCCAAACCAAAAATTGATATAGGTATAGTACCAATTATTATAAGTATAAACATTCTCGAATAAGGATCTTCAAAGAATTTCTTTGTTTTTAATGCATTCAAAAAACCCGAAACCATATAAAATATATCCTGCCTGAAATAAATCAATGTGGCTATTAATGTCCCGATTTGTATTACTGCCGTAAACGCAGCCCCAGGATCTCCCCACTTCAATAAAGCAGGGATTACTCTAATGTGAGCAGTACTACTAATAGGTATAAATTCTGTTAGACCTTGAATAACACCATAAACAATTGCTTTTATTATATTCTCCATAAATATTAAAAAATGAAAATTTCGACACCTAACCGTATGCCTATTCCTAAATTGCTTAAATTTACAGTTTCGTTCGTTGCATTGGTTAGAAGTTCTTTTCCGTTATTGTCTTTTAAATTTGATAAAAATGTTTTATTCGCATAACAATTAATGTACCCCGCAAATGACTTTCCAATCTGTGCATTCAATATTACTTCTGCTTTAAATCCAAAACCGTTTGACGAATAAGAATTACTCAGTCCATATTCTTTAACTGATAACTGTGAAAATAAATATCCGGTTCCGGCTCCAATTTTAATAAATGAATATTCCTGAGGTATAACGTAATAAAATATTAAATACGGCTGATGATTATTATATGTAAAATCATACTGGGGATAAAGCTTTACATTATAGCTTTTTAAAAAATATGTATATTCACACTTAACAGAGAAATTTTTTGAAACTTGCCTCTCAACTCCTACGAAAAATTCAAGACCCGTCGAAAATTCGGATAACTGGTCGTCACGTGTTAAATTTCCATATTCAGGTAACTTATATTGAATATAATTTTTTAAAGAAGGATTATTCCCATAATTAGCACCCATCCCAAAGGAAATAGAAGTATATTTATTTTTTTTGTTTAATGATTGAAATGAAACGTGAGTGGAATCTGCAATACTTCTCTCAAGAAATAACGAAAAAATCAAAAATATGGTTAATAAAATAGATTTTCTTTGACTCAATTCTATATTTTTATAATTAAAGAATAATAGCTATTATTTCCATAATATTTCCTTATAATTCTAATCATCATTAATTTATTAAAAAATTGTACATTGTACATCGAAAAATTGAACATTGCTTTTAAGCATCTATATTAGCATACTTCGCATTTTCTTCAATAAATTTCCTTCTTGGCTCGACTTCTTCACCCATAAGTATCCTGAACATTTTATCCGCTGCTGACGCATTTTCACTTGTAACCTGCAATAAAGTTCTCGTTTCGGGATTCATAGTTGTAGCCCAGAGTTGTTCTGGATTCATTTCTCCAAGACCTTTAAAACGGGAAATTACCACTTTCGCCTCACTGACTGTTGTCGGTGCTGCACCTTCTTCAGTGTTTATTATACTTTTTTTATCAACTTTCATAGATTTTAAAATTTCATCTCTTTCGTTTTCATCATAAGCATATAATTCCGATTTCCCCTTTTTAATTTTATACAAGGGTGGTTGTGCGATATATAATCTCTCAGTATCGATAATTTCTTTCATATGCCTGTAGAAAAATGTAAGCAACAAAGTTCTGATATGTGAACCGTCAACATCAGCATCGCACATAATAATAATTTTATTATACCTGATTTTAGATTCATCGAATTCTTCCGAATTTCCAAGCCCCGCACCTATTGCAGTTACCATAGTACGTATTTCGTCATTCTCTACTATTTTGTTTATTCTTGCTTTCTCTACATTTAAAATTTTTCCTTTTAGAGGAAGTATCGCCTGGAATCGTCTGTCCCTACCCTGTTTCGCCGAGCCACCGGCGGAGTCTCCTTCTACAAGATACAATTCGCATTGAGAAGGGTCGGAAATCGAGCAATCTGCAAGTTTACCGGGAAGTCCCGATATTTCCAGTCCTGTTTTCTTTCTTGCGAGCTCACGGGCTTTCCTTGCCGCTTCTCTTGCTTCTGCCGCTCTAAAACATTTTTCTATAATCTTTTTTGCAATCGATGGATTTTCGTCAAGAAAATTTCCAAGTTGTTCACCTGTTATTGACTGAACAATACCTTTTACCTCACTGTTTCCGAGTTTTGTTTTTGTCTGTCCTTCAAACTGCGGCTCAGGTATTTTTGCACTTACAACACAGGTTAAACCTTCCCTGAAATCGTCTCCCGTTAAAGTAATTTTATCATTTTTAAATATACCGTTCTTGGAACCGTAATTATTTAATGTTCTTGTTAATGCAGATTTGAATCCTTCCAAGTGAGTTCCACCTTCGGACGTATTAATATTATTTACAAATGTCAAAATATCATCTTTATACGATTCATTATACTGAAAGGCTATTTCCACCTGGATACTTTCTCTATCTCCGCTTATAAATATTGGTTTTCCGGAAATAGATTTTTCACCCTCATCCAGATACTTGACAAAATCAATCAAACCACCCTTAAATTTAAATTCATTTTTTTTATTCTGCCTGTCATCGCTTATAATAATAGTCAAATCTTTATTTAGATAAGCTAATTCTCTTAACCTGTCTTCTAAAGTTTC
>JGI20214J51088_10003362_pt1 | contig 10536 bp, 9 predicted proteins | sample WetSurMetagenome_FD_51088 | JGI IMG/M metagenome (IMG submission 51088) | reverse complement strand
CGAGGAGATCGAGAATCATGAATGGTGAACTCAAGCGTTTGATCGATCAGGTCAGTCGGGAAAAAGGTATCGACCGGCAAACGTTGATTCACACCCTGGAAGAAGCCATCAAATCGGCAATCAAGAAAAAACACGGAGGCAAACTCGACCTTGACGTAACTTTCAATGAAGAGTTCGGAGAACTTGAGGCCTTCCTGTTCAAAGAAGTCGTTGAACTTGTGACCGATCCGGAGAAACAGATCTCTTTAATAGATGCCCGCCAGATGGACCCGGAAAGCGAACTCGGCGATGAACTCGGGATTCGCATGGATACCGACACCCTGGGGCGCATTGCCGCCCAATCGGCCAAACAGGTCATCATCCAAAAGATGAAGGACGCCGAACGCGAAGTGGTATACGAAGAATTCAAGGGCCGGAAGGGTGATATCGTTCACGGCGTGGTACAGCGTGCAGACAAATCGGGGGTCATCGTCAATCTGGGCCAGACTGAAGCAATTCTTCCCGCCAAGGAACAAATCCCCAGAGAGATCTTCCGGCAGGGCGACCGGATTCGAGCCTTCGTGCTCGAAGTAAAGAAGATCAGCAAGGGGCCGCAGGTCATTTTGAGTCGGACTCATCCTCATTTCTTGATCCAGCTGTTCCAGTTCGAAGTGCCGGAAATTGGCGACGGCGTTGTCAGCATCATCAATGCCGCACGGGAACCCGGTTCACGGGCAAAGATCGCGGTCGTCTCGAGGAATCCGGACGTGGACCCGGTAGGTGCTTGCGTAGGCATGAAAGGGTCACGCGTCCAAAATGTGGTCCAGGAACTGCGGGGTGAAAAAATCGATATCGTTCCTTGGAACATGGACCCGGCCAAGTTTGTGGTTAACGCTTTGGCCCCGGCTATTATTTCGAAGGTCATCATCGACCAGGCCAATCGTAACATGGAAGTCATCGTCCCCGACGATCAGCTTTCCCTGGCTATCGGCAAACGGGGGCAGAACGTTCGCCTGGCCTCCAAAATCACGAACTGGCGAATTGATGTTAAGAGCGAGAGTCGCTACAACCGTCAGAAGCAGGCCGGCTATCAGTCCCTATTGCGCCTCAGCGGCCTCATGGAAGAAATGGCCGACCGGTTGTACGACGCTGGAGTGACCTCACTGGAGGAATTTACCGAAGCAAGCCTGACCGAACTCGAAGACCTCACCCGCATTTCACAGTCTTCTCTGGCAACCATGATTGAGGAAGCCAGACTTTTGCTTGCCCGGGAAGCAGATGCAGCGGCAAGTGAGGCAGAGGAGGCCTTCGAACCCCAGCCCGATCAGAATGAAAGCTCCAACCCCTTAAACAGTGAGGAGCAGACTTCGGAAAACCATATTTCGGGAGATGATATTGGTGTCTGAAGCTCACGTCCCCATGCGCACGTGTCTCGTTTGTGGCAAGAGAAATGCTAAATCGGAGCTGCTGCGGGTCGCACTCAGCCCGGAGGACGGATTCATCGTTCTGGATCGTGAGCAACGCCTGGATGGACGTGGGGCTTATGTATGCCAAGGCTGCCGGCCGCGGCTGCGCTATACCAAGCGGGTTCAAAAGGCCTTTCGCAATGAGGCGAAGGGGCTGGCGGAGAGCATTGGCCGATGATTCTGATCTCCTTGCCACCATTAAGGTTTTCCGGATGCCGGGGGTGGCGGCAGCGTTCGGTCGAGAGCGACGCGGTAGAGTGTTGATAAGGGAGAGGTTTTCATGTCGCGCATGAGGGTGCACGAACTTGCAAAAGAATTGAACATGAACAACAAAGATCTGATTGAGCGGCTTCTCAAGTTGGGGGTTCAGGTCAAGAATCACATGAGCACGTTGACCGAACTGACGGTGCAGAAGGTTCGACAGCTTGCCGAAGCAAAGACGGAGACGGTCGACGAAAAGCGGATCGGCAGAGCCGTCATTCGCAGGCGCAAACGGTTGGCGGAAGAGGAAATCGGGCTCCCGCCAACTCCCGTGGAAGAGGGTGAGGTACTCCCTCCCGCCGCCGAAACGGAAGCCCTTGAAACCCTTCCGAAAATCGTGAAAGTCTTGAGTCCTCAAGAACGTGAAGGGGTGACCGTTACCCCCCCACTGTCTTCTGAACTGCCGCCGGAGGGTGAAGCGACAATGAAAGTTGAAGCCGGTCTCGCGGCCGCTCCCTCCTCAGAAGCTGCGGTTTCTGAACCATCTCCCGCCGTTGCGCCGCCCAAGGCTCGGGCGCGTGTTGCTCCGGATAGTGGGGCCCTTCCGTCAGAAGGGTTGACTCCCGTCGCTAAGGAGAGGTTAGAACATCCCAAAGAAGGCAAACCCGAAGCGATAGCCCTGAAAACCGAACCGGAAATTCCCCTCGCTCCAGCGCCGCAAGCGCCTGCGACCGTCTCCCCGCCAAGCGTGGAGGCCCCTCCCCCGCCGGCACCCTCTGCTCCTGCGGAGGAGGTTGAAGAAGAAGATGAAGGGGGCAAAGGAAAACTGAAGAAGGCCAAGAAGCGTCGGCGAAAAAAGGTCCGCAAGGACGAGCCCGCCCGCATCATCAAACTCCCGGAAATCATCAGTGAAGAGGAAGAGGAACCGGAACCGGAACCGATTCCCATTGCTGCTCGGTTGCAGGTGAAAGCCGAAGAGCCCGATATCAAAGAACTTGCCCGCAAGAGAAAACCGAAATCGGAAGAATTCGAGCGCGAGGCAGCCGACAAGAAGCGAAAATATGTGGGCCGCAAGGAGGTTCTCGAACGCGAAGATCTCTACTCCAAGAAAGAACTGGCAGCGCAGGCGGATCGCGGACGCTTCAAAGATAAGGATAGGGGCCCCCTGACTCGGGAGATGCTCAGACCGGAACTGGTTGTGCCCAAGGTCGGCAAGCGGCGCATAAGAATTGACGAAGCGATTACCGTGGCAAACCTGGCCCGACAGATGGGGGTCAAGGCGGCTGAGGTGCTTAAGAAACTCTTGCTTCTGGGACTGCCCGCAAATATCAATCAGGCCATGGATTTTGATACAGGGGCGTTGCTCGCCTCAGAATTTGATTTCGAAGTGGAAAAGGTTGGCTTTGAGGAGGAAGAGATCCTACAGATACAAGAAGATCGCCCTGAAGATCTGATGCTGAGACCTCCGGTAGTGACGGTTATGGGCCATGTTGACCACGGCAAGACATCGCTGCTCGACGCCATCCGGGACACCAAAGTGATCGAAGGCGAAGCGGGCGGCATCACGCAGCATATCGGCGCACACTACGTCAAACTCAAACATGGGGACGTCGTCTTTCTCGACACGCCGGGCCACGAAGCGTTCACCTCGATGCGCGCTCGCGGCGCCAAAGTTACCGATATCGTTATTCTGGTGGTCGCCGCCGACGACGGCGTGATGCAGCAGACCATTGAGGCAATAAACCATGCGAAGGCCGCCAATGTGCCGATTATCGTCGCCATCAACAAAATCGATAAACCCAACGCCAACATCGACCGCGTCAAGCGAGAACTTGCCGAACAGGGCCTTATCCCGGAAGAGTGGGGCGGAGACGTGGCCATGGTGGGCATTTCGGCCAAAGAGCGCGTGGGCATTGATGAACTCTTGGAGCTGGCTCTGCTGCAGGCCGAAATCATGGAACTCAAGGCCAGTCGCAACAAACCTGCTCGGGGCCGCGTGATCGAAGCCAAACTGGACAAGGGCCGCGGACCGGTCGCAACCATCCTGGTTCAAGAGGGGACCCTTCGAACGGGAGACATCTATGTCTGTGGTGCCCACTCCGGTCGCGTCCGGAACCTCTTTAACGACCTGGGACAGAAACTTGACAACGCCGGACCCTCCACCCCCGTGGAGGTCTTGGGGTTCTCGGGCGTACCCAATGCCGGAGACGACTTCATTGTCATAACCGACGATAGACAGGCCAAGCTGGTTGCCGAACACCGACATGTTAAGCTCCGCGAAAAAGAGCTTTCGCGCACCACCAAGGTCAGCCTGGAAAACCTCTTCGACCAGATCAAAGAAGGTGAGATTAAAGAGCTCCCGATAATCCTCAAGACCGACGTGCACGGGTCTCAGGAAGCGATCAGCGATTCCCTTCTGAAACTCTCCACCCAGGAAGTAAAGATCAACCTCATCCACAATGCCACCGGAACCATTACCGAGACCGATATCATGCTCGCTTCCGCATCCAAGGCGATCATTATCGGATTCAATGTCCGCGCCGATGCGAAAGTTCAAGAGTTAGCCGAACAGGAACACGTGGATGTGCGCTATTATGATATCATCTATCAGCTTCTGAGCGACATCAGAGACGCCATGGTGGGAATGCTCGAACCGGTCTATCAGGAGAGCGTTCTCGGGCGAGCCGAAGTGCGCCAGACTTTTCATGTCCCCAAAATCGGGACGATCGCCGGCTGCCAGGTCCTGGACGGGCGCATTGAGCGAGGAGCGCGGGCACGGGTCCTGCGCGACCAGGTCGTGGTCAACGATGGAAAAATCAATTCTCTGCGCCGTTTTAAGGACGACGTAAAGGAAGTCAAGTCCGGTTTCGAATGCGGTATCGGGATAGAAAATTTTAACGATATCAAGGTCAACGACATTATTGAAGCTTACGAACTGAAAGAAATCAAACCGGTCCTTGAGAGCGACGGCGAGCGCAAGTAGGAGAACAGTGGTCAGTGGTCAGGCCAAGAGCTAAGAGCTAATTTAATGACGGTCGGAATTGCTCGGATCCAGTTTAGGCTGCACGGAAACCAGTCTCTTAAGGAGAAGCGAAAGGTGGTCAAGAGCCTCATCGATAAGAGCAGCCACCGCTTCAATGCGGCGGTAGCGGAAGTTGAGGATCAGGACCTGCACCAGAGGGCGACACTGGGTATTGCCGTCGTGGGGAACGATGGCCGCCTCCTCAACTCGGTTCTCGACCGCATTGTCGATTTCATGGATTCCCTCGGCCTGGCTGATCTCATCGATCATGAAATCGAGTTGATCCCGCTCGGAAGTCGGGGGACGGGACCATGATCGCGGAATACAAGAGGTCTGACCGGATTGCGGATCTGCTCCAGCGTGACATCGCCGACCTTCTGCTGCGTCGGGTGAAGGACCCCCGGGTTGACGGCGTGACCATCACGGGCGTTAAGGTCTCGGGGGATCTGCAGCATGCCCGAGTCTTTTACTGCGTCATGGCTTCCCCAAAGGAAGAAGGAAAGGAGGCCGTTGCCGCCGGCCTCGATAAGGCAAAAGGATTCATGCGCCAGGAATTGGGAAAACGCCTCCATCTGAGGTATGTTCCGCAACTCGAATTCATTTATGACGCCTCGTTTGACTATGGGGACAAGATCGAACGTCTGCTGAAAGATTTGCACAAGGATGAATGAGCCTCAGCTTGATCCCATCTCGGAAGTGGTAGCGTCGATCCAAGCGAACCAACGTTTTGTGGTTGCCACCCATGTGCGTCCGGACGGTGACGCCATCGGTTCACTCCTGTCCCTGACATACCTGCTTGAGCGCCTCGGTAAAAGGGCTGATCCCTATTGTCAAGACCCGGTGCCCACGGCTTATCAGTTTCTGCCCGGAGCGTCCTCCATTCGCGACCGAATTCTTCAGCCATCTCGATATGACCTGGCCGTTCTTGTCGACTGCGGGGACTTTTTGCGGGTGGGACCGACACTGGCGGAAGCCATCGCGCGGGTCCCGTTTCTTATCAGCATCGATCATCATGTCGCCCGAGCCTCTTTTGGCAACATCTTCTGGAACAGGACCTCGGCAAGCAGCGCCTGCGAGATGCTCTATGACCTATGCCTGGCCCTTTCCGTCACCATCGATGCCCCCCTGGCAACGTCGCTTTACACCGGCCTTCTCGCCGATTCCGGCTCTTTCCGATTCGCCAATACCAACCAGCGGGTACTCGAGATCGCCGCGAAGCTGGTGGCGGCCGGCGCCGAACCGGCCTTCATTGCCGAACAGGTGTACGATTCGGCTTCGGTTGAAAGCCTCCGGCTCCTGGCAATGGTGCTTGCGACCCTTTCCTTCCACGCCGATGACCGGTTAGCCGTCGCCGAAATGAGCCAGAAGATGTTTTCCGAGACCGCCACATCCCCCGCAGATACCGAAGGTTTCATCAATTTCCTGCGCTCGCTCAAGGCGGTCGAGATGGCAATGCTGCTCCGAGAGGGAATGGATGGCAGTGTACACGTCAGCATGCGCTCCAAAGGAGATGTGGATGTGGCCGGCTTTGCTCAGAGGCAGGGCGGTGGCGGACATCGCCACGCGGCAGCCTTTGAAGTCCCGGGCGTGTTACCGGCGATCCGCTCCCGCTTCACCAAAGAAGCGTTGACCTACCTTGAGCAAACGTCATGGAAAAGGTAATGCTCCCCAGCCCGACCCGTTCCCTTGACCGGACCCCTCTCTTTCCCGCCTCAGCCTCCTCCCTGGCAGTGAGTGGCGTACTGGTTCTGGATAAACCTGAGGAACGCACCTCCTTCAGTGTCGTCCACGAAATCAAGAAATTATTGAAACTCGGGAAAGTGGGCCATTGCGGCACCCTCGACCCCTTTGCCACCGGAGTGTTTGTGCTTTGTCTGAACCGGGCCACGCGCATTGCGGATCAACTCCTGGAGCAGGACAAGGTCTACCGGTGCGAGGTCTGCTTTGGATTCGAATCAAACACCCAGGACAAGACCGGTGAGGTTCTCCCGGTCTATAATGGACCACCCGTTTCCGAGGCGATGCTGCGGCAATCGTTGGACCGCTTTCAGGGTGAGTATGACCAACAGGTGCCTCGATACGCAGCGGTAAAGATCCAGGGGCGGCGGCTTTACGCCTTGAGCAGAAAAGGGATCGCCGTCGACCTACCCCGCCGGGGCGTACGCATTCATGCGATCAGATTGTTGGCCTTCAACTGGCCGGAAGCCGTGATCGAGGTTCACTGCTCGAAGGGCACTTACATCCGNCAGTTGGCGGACGATATTGGCCGCGATCTTCACTGCGGCGCCTATCTCAAAGAGCTTCGGCGCCTTTCGAGCGGGGCTTTTACCCTTGATCAGGCGATGTCGCTCAGGGAGTTTCGCGAGGTCGCACTGACCAAACATTGGCAGGAGAAAGTGATCGGGATGAACGATGCCCTGGCGCATTTGCCGTCCCTATCCATCGCCTCCAAAGAAACCGTGAAACGTTTACAGGATGGACATCTGGACCCTGACCTGGAAATTGACTTGCAGGAACGATTTTCAGCGGTAACGACCTCTGTGCGCTTGGTTGCGGAGTGGAACAACGACCTGATCGCCTTCTGGCTGCCCCCTGAAAATGGTCGCAAGCAGCGCCGGTTGCGGGTCTTCGGGGTTGACGATGGCGAGAATACTGCCTCATCATTAGGATAGCAATGGTTCGGTGGTGCAGGCTCGGCCTGCACTCGGAGCTCACGGATAAAACACAACCACCATAGGAAGAAGGAGGACATACCGTGGTAATGACCCCAGAGAAGAAGAAGACCGTTATTGAAGACTTTAAAACTCATCCCTCGGACACGGGCTCTCCCGAGGTGCAGATTGCGCTCCTGAGCGAGCGGATCACGTATTTGACCGAACACTTCAAGACGCATAAAAAGGACCATCATTCCCGTCGCGGGCTCTTGAAGCTGGTGGGTCAACGCCGGCAGCTGCTGAACTATCTGAAAAGGAAAAGCGTAGACCGCTACAATACGGTTGTCGAGCGGCTTGGTCTACGCCGATAGATATCTCCTTATCTCTTGACGGACCGCCGCTTGTGGAACGGTCCGCAACACGCACCGGAGGTGTATGAAAACACAAATGAAGCACAAAGTACAAGTAGAGGTAGGTGGTCGCCCGCTGACTTTTGAATGCGGCCATGTTGCACAACAGGCCAGCGGCGCCGTGATCATGCGCTATGGAGACACCGTGGTGTTGGTCACCGCAACCAAAGAAGACCGCTCCCGAGAGGGCATTGATTTTCTCCCCCTCATGGTCGATTATCAAGAAATGAGCTACGCTGCGGGTCGCATCCCCGGCAGCTTTTTTAGACGGGAAATCGGCCGACCCAGCGAGAAGGAAACTTTGACCTCACGCCTGATCGATCGCCCCATCCGACCCCTCTTTCCAAAGCGATACGCTCTGGAAACGCAGGTCATTGCAACGGTGCTCTCCGTCGATCAGGAAAACGAACCGGACGTCATAGCGATGACCGGCGCCTCAGCCGCTTTGCACATCTCCCGCATCCCCTTCCAGGGGCCGGTGGCGGCCGTTCGCGTGGGACGCATAAACGGTGAATTCATTATCAACCCCAGTGTGAAACAGCTGGGCGAGAGCGATATGAACGTCGTCGTCGCCGGCAGCCGCGAGGCCGTGGTGATGGTGGAAGGCGGCACCAAGTTCGTTTCCGAGGAAGATCTCGTCGAAGCCATCGATACCGCCCATCGCGCCATTCTGCCCATCCTCGACGCCCAGGAAGAACTCCGAAAACTGATGGGAGTGGTCAAAGATGCTCCTCCCGAGGTCGTTAACGATCCCCTGTTGATCGAAGCGGTGAAGAAGACCGCTACCGATGAGATGCGGCTGGTTACCACCACTCCTGAGAAATCACTGCGTCGCGAACGGAAAAGGGCTTTAAAGCAGCGCGTGGTGGAGGAGCTTTCGGTCGAGTTTCCGGACCGGGGAAAAGAGATCCTGGGAGTTCTCGAAGACCTCGAAAAGGAGCTGGTGCGGCGCATGATGGTCAAGGAGAGCCGGCGCATCGACGGCCGCCGTTTTGACGAGATCCGTCCCATCACCATCGAGGTCGGCATCCTCCCCAGGACGCACGGCTCGGCCATGTTCCGCCGCGGAGAAACCCAGGTGCTGGCCGTGGTCACCCTCGGGTCGTCGTCCGACGAACAAAAGATCGAAATTCTCGGTGGCGAAACCTTCAAGTCCTTTATGCTCCATTACAATTTTCCTCCCTACTCGGTGGGCGAGGTGCGGCCGCTGAGAGGGCCGGGGCGCCGGGACATCGGGCACGGGGCTCTGGCTGAGCGATCCGTGAAAACGGTCCTGCCCAAAGACGGAGAATTCCCTTACACGATTCGCGTGGTCTCTGAAGTTCTGGAATCCAATGGCTCCAGTTCGATGGCCACTGTCTGCGGCGCTACCCTGGCGCTCATGGATGCGGGAGTTCCCCTCACCGACGCGGTGGCCGGAGTGGCCATGGGTTTAATCAAAGAAGGCGATGACGTTGTTGTCCTCACGGACATCCTGGGCGATGAGGACCACCTTGGAGATATGGATTTCAAGGTCACGGGAACCGACAAAGGGATCACCGCCTTGCAGATGGATATCAAGATCTCCGGGATTAACCGCGAAATCATGCGCAGGGCTTTGGAGCAGGCGAGACACGGCCGTATTTTCATCCTGAACAAGATGAGGGAAGCTCTTGCGTCGCCCCGATCGGAACTGTCGCCCTATGCCCCGCGAGTGGTCAGCCTGCAGATCAATCCTGAAAAGATCCGCGATGTGATCGGTCCCGGAGGCAAGGTCATTCGTGCCATCGTCGCGGAAACCGGGGCCAAGATCGACATCGACGACTCCGGCCGGGTGGTGGTCATGAGCCCCGATCAGGAAGCTTGCGAACAGGCCATCATGAAGATCAAAAGGCTGACGCAGGAACCCGAAGTCGGCGAGCTCTATATGGCCCGTGTGGTGCGCGTTACCGATTTTGGAGCCTTCGCCGAAATCCTTCCCAATGTTGACGGACTGATCCACATTTCCCAACTGGACCACACACGGGTGCGCAAAGTCACTGATGTCGTCAATGAAGGCGACGAGGTGCTCGTCAAGGTCATCGAGATCGATAAAGACGGACGTATTCGGTTGAGCCGCAAGGCCGCCTTGGACAAGCCGGAAGACGGCAAAGAGTAAAGTGTGGTGTCACGAATAAGAACGGCTTCACCGCAGAGAGGCAGAGGGAGTTCATCGGTTTTCTCAGCGCGTTCTCTGCGCCTCTGCGGTGGCTGCTTCTCAAACCACAAATGAGGAAAGAGATTGTACCAGAAAACGGTCCTCCCCAACGGCGTTCGCGTCCTCACCGAAAGGATCCCGCACTTTCATTCCGTATCCACCGGCATCTGGGTGAATGTCGGCTCGCGCGATGAACTGAATGGTGAGCGAGGAATCACCCATTTCATCGAACACATGCTCTTCAAGGGCACAGAGAAGCGAAGCGCCCGAGACATTGCCAAAGAACTCGACGCTGTTGGAGGTTTCGTCAATGCCTTCACCTCCAAGGAACAAGCCTGCTTCCACGCGAAAGTCCTCCATCCTCACCTTCCTCTGGTGGTTGATATCCTTACCGACATTTTTCTCAACTCCGTCTTTGCTCCCGATGAAATTGCCCGGGAGCAGCAGGTCATCGTGCAGGAAATCCGGATGATTGAGGATACACCGGACGAATATATCCACATCCTGTTCCAGGAGATGTTTTGGCCGGACAATCCCCTGGGGCTTCCCATCTACGGGACGGTTGAAGGGGTCGAGGGCATCAGTCGCGAGCATATCCTTCATTATCTCTCCCGCATGTTTCAGCCGG
>JGI20214J51088_10003361_pt1 | contig 10537 bp, 4 predicted proteins | sample WetSurMetagenome_FD_51088 | JGI IMG/M metagenome (IMG submission 51088) | reverse complement strand
GTCCACGCCATGCAAAACCTACATTCACATATTCTGGATCGCCATAACCATTAAGGCTCCAGACACCGGGAACAGGCATCGTTCCCCAATCAGCATCCTTATAATCAGTTTTATAGAAATCTGTAGGACGTAGATCTGCGGCAGCAACCCATTTAAACTTCCAACTGCCATCTAGCCCTAAATAGTTTCCAGATGATTTGTAATTCCCTTTAATAGCATCATTTTCAGATTCATAAGCGAAGAAATTTGAATGCAAAGGAAAGCGATTTACCTCATTTACCTGCAAGTCATGCCATTCTGTAAACGTAGGATTTACAGCAACATTTGTCGCAAATGCAGAATACGCGAAAGACTGCAATCCGATAACGGCTGAAATTAATAATAACTTTTTCATGTACTACTATAGATAGATTTATTTAAAACATTATGGTTTACGTTGCAAATTTACATAATAAAATGCGAACTAACGTAGACATATACGTATAAAAGGGGGGCTTATTCGTATTTTATAGGCTTTGCACGTATTGTTTAGGCGTTATTTTCATTTTCCGTTTAAACATTTCACGGAAATTCTTCACATCTTTAAATCCGCACTTTTCACAGACAGACTCAATATTAGTCAAGCCTTGCTTAAATAATTGTACAGACTTGTATATTTTATAATCATTAATAAATTCAATAAGTGACATACCTGTCATCTGCTTTATCTTCTTATAAAGAGAGGAATGACTCATAGCCAATTTGTCTGCAAAAAAATCAATATTGAAATCATCATTATTAATATTATCGTCTATTATCTCACGACATTTCAAAAGAAAAATTTGTTCCTCTTTTGTATAGCTATTATCCTTTTCGGTTATAGAATTAGTAAGTTTGGCATTATCCGTCTGTTCTATCAAATGATCTATTCTCTTTCTCAATACCTTAAGGGATATAGGTTTTGTAATATAAGCATCTGCACCATTATCAAAAGCAGTAAGCATATCTTCTTCAGATGTCTTTGCCGTAAATATTAGTACTTTAATATTGGATAGTTTCTTATCGGATTTTAATTTAGTCAAAAACTGTAGTCCATCCATATTAGGCATCATTATATCACAAATAATTATGTCTGGTAAAACTTTCTCTGCTTGTTTTAATCCCTCTATGCCGTCATAAGCCTTACAAACTTTGAAATCAGATATCAGATTACGTTCTAGTAAATCAACGGTTTGCTGTTCATCATCAATAATAAGAATAGTGTGAGTAGCCATAGGGTTCTCTGGCAATTGTGGTTGAATAGGCTTTGGTTCAATATTATCTTCGATCTCGAATGGCATTAAATCTTGTTTTATATATTTCCCATTTTCATTTATATTCTTAGGAATTGAAAATATAAAGTTAGAACCTTTTCCAACATTACTGTCTACTTTAATAAAACCTCCATGCAATTCCACAAAACTCTTTACCACAGATAATCCTATACCATCACCTGTACTTTGTTTTTCTGCCCGTTCTGACCGAAAGAAACTTTCGAATATAGTATCACGCATTTTCTCTACAATACCAATACCATTATCCTTTACCGAAAAAAGAACTTTATCATCTTGTTCTTCTATTGCTAATGTTACACTACCACCTTCTTTTGTATATTTGAATGCATTAGAAACTAAGTTTGAAATTATCATTTCCAGTTTTTCTATATCAAATTCTAATTGTATGTCAGACTTATCGCACACAAAATTGAATGATATATTTTTCTGTTCACAAAGATTAGTAAAGTCTTCTATCAAATTCTCACAAAATGCGACGACATTCATACGTTGTAAAGCTAATTTTAGTTTGTCAGAATCTAACTTGCGAAAATCAATAATGCGACTTATCAATTTATTCAACTTAGCAGAACTTCTGTACATAGCATATAAATACGATGACGGTACACTCACAATCGATTTCTTTATATCCAAAAGTTCTTCAATCTGAGCAGAGATAAGAAAAACAGGCGTACGCAATTCGTGTATGATATTAGTATAGAAAGTCATCTTGGCATCATTAAGTTTTTTCATCGTATCTTTTTCTATTTCATTGATACGCATATTATGCTTAATTTCCAATTCGTATAGATAGAACTTAAACGCAGAAAAAAACAATGTAATTATAAATACAAACCACAAAACAATCGCCCATGTGGTTTTCCACCAAGGTGGTGTTATAACGATATGTAATACAGCAGGCTTTACCCAATGTCCATTACTATCTGTACATCGTACATAAAAATCGTACTTACCTGGTGGAACATTAGTATAAGAGACTTCTCGTGCTCCAGACAATTCACGCCAACAATTCTCCAATCCCTTAAGATAACATGAAAAATGTATACGATTAGGAGCATCAAACTCAGGAACTGAAAAATTTATTGTGAAGAAATTCTGTTCATAGTCAAGTTCTACTTTCGGATTATAAATACCATAAAAATTAAACTTTTTATTATTATTGTTTATTAGATTAAGAGAAGTAATACTCACCTGCTTATATAATTGTTTGTAATGAATTAAAGAAGGATTAAACGTAACTAACCCTTTCAAACTTCCCATATAGATTTTATTTCCATAAAAAACGCTTGAGTTGTAAGTAAATACAGATGCGATATCTTCATCCTCGTCAAAACGGACAAAAAGCTCTGTTATAGGATCATATCTAAAAAGCCCATTAAAAGTTCCAATCCATAGCATTCCACTACGATCTTCTGCTATAGATGTGACGCTGGTATTTGTTAGACCGTTATTATAATCATACTTTTTGATTATTTTTGCACATTCATCTATAGAATATAAACCATTATGAGGTATTGATATCCAAAGTTTACCATGTGAATCAACAAAGACATACCTAACTTCATTATTTGGTAAACATACATCTTTTGATTTCGAAGTATAATGCTTTACTATTTTATAAGTTTGCCTATCAACTTTATAGACTCCAAGATGACTAGATCCTATCCATATATAATTACCCTTTCTCTGAATAGAAGAACAGTCTATACCTGCTAGAGAATGTATCTGACTTATAGTTTTTGTTTTTTTATTGAACACATATACATTTGGTCCCCCAACCCAAATATGACCTAATCCATCATCACATATGGTCCATACATTATTTTCATCGCCATTCTTAGCCGAAGGCATATTATATATACTAAATTTTGACGTAGCTGTAGAATATTTTGCAAGTCCTTTTGTATATATTGCCATCCATATATCATTACCATCTTTTAATAAAGAAATCACATTATTACCAGCAATTCCACTGTTCGCAGTATTAAATACACGAGTCTTTTTTGTTACTTTATTATATATATTAAGTCCGCCACCATCTAATCCTATATATATATCATTTTTAGAAGTTACAACAGCTGTAACAATATTATAGCTCAAACTATTATTCAATTTATCAAGCATACTAAATCTTCTATACTTATTCGAATATAGGCAAACTCCAGCCCTATAAGTACCAATCCAAAGATTATTACTATTATCATTAAAAAGGGTATAAATTGCGTCACCACTCAAATTACTATTATTAGGCGTGATTTTACCAACTTTTCCTTTCTCCAGCCAAACTATTCCTCCACCATCTATACCAAATAATGTTTTACTTCTATAATCAATAACACTCATAACATTAGAAGGCACATAAGTCGCAGATTTTGTAATATTCGAACCATATATTTTAAAAGCTAACCCAGGTTGCCCAATACCATTAACAACGTATACTAATTTTGCATTTTTACTATAATAAATATTTAGGTTTCTCGTTTTTTTAACGTGAAAGTCAATGTTTCCTAATATTCTAGAACCGTCTTCTGATAAAATATACAAGCCATTGGAACCTACACATAACATTAAGCCTTTTTTATAATTATTAATAGCATATATAGGAATTTTATTATTAACTCTTCGGAATGAGTTTTTAAAATTATTTACTTCATTTACATACATATGACCATCGCCATCTGTCAAAAAGACATATTTACCATTAAGTATTAGATTAGTAGCTTTAAATCGTATTTGGCCATTACGCCTACCATTCTTTATTGTACAACGATAAAAATGTCCATCAATAAAAGAATAATAATCTACACCTTTATCAGTTGATAATAACAATCCATCATTAAGACAAAGGATCTTATGTACATCACTATTAACTATAGAAAATGGGTCGTTATCATTATGCAAAAATGAACTGAATAGTAAACCATCATAACGACATAATCCATTAGCAGTGCCTATCCATATAAAACCATGCTTGTCTTGACCAAAACAATTAATCGAATTATCAATCAAGCCAGAAGTATTCTCTATTACTTTAAAAAGATCTTTAGATTGAATGCTTAATGACAAACAAAGATAAAATACTAATAATATTAATCGCAATATAGAAGAACTGGTCTTATTATTATTCATGATATTAATACTTTTGCCTACGAAGGTAACAATATTTTTTATTATGACAATGACAAATTTATTAATAAAAAGAAATTAAACAAGCTAATACATAAAATGGTATACTGATTATAATCAGTATACCATTTTTTAATATATTTACGACCTTAACATTAATACCCGGGATTTTGTTTAAGATTCTTATTATTTTGCATTTCAACCTGTGGAATAGGCCATAGCCATCCTTTAGTAGAATCAAATTTACGTGTTTCTTTCTTTTCTGTTTCAAAAACCCATTTTGAAGGATTTGTTGGATCAGATAATTTTGAAGTAACATATCCATAAACATCATGAACTAAAGATTCGTCTTTCCATCTTAACATATCAGGATATCTTGTTCCTTCCATAAAAAATTCTACTCTGCGCTCATGTCTTAGAATTTTTCTCAATTGTTCCTGACTTAGCCCTGTTCCTTCTACATTTTCAATTTTTGGCATATTAACACGTGCACGAACTTGATCTATTAAATCATAAACCTCTTGACCTGTATTTCCTGATTCAATAAGAGCTTCTGCCCGCATCAATAATACATCAGCATAACGCAAGACGATAGTATTCAATGAATAATTATACGAATCGGTTCCATTTATATCTGCATACTTACGAGGACGCGCTCCACATGGTACTTGATCATTTGCTGGAATAAAAGTACCCGAAGCGGTATGCGATCCAGGCAAAACGATAGATGCAGCCATTCTTGGATCACGATTCTTATATGGATCTTGATCTTGATATCCAGACTTAGAATCTGTTATTGCAAGACCGTTAGTCATATAATAATCATTTATTATATCAGCGGTCACATTTGGAGTAGGCCAGTCCACAAAAGAAAGACGAGCACTTGGCCATGACTGACTCTGTGAGTTCTTAATATATTGAATATCAAAAATAACTTCCTCATTATTTTCATTTGCTTCATCGAATAATCCTGCATAGTCAGGGTATAAATTATAGACACCTAGATCCATTACTGCCTTAGCTGCTGCTGCTGCGTCGTCCCATTTCTGATTATACAGTAATGTTTTACATTTTAATGTAAGTGCTGCACCTTTAGTAGCTCTACCTACATTACTGCCTGAATAGGAATTTGGAAGAACTGTCGCGGCTGCATCTAAGTCATTTATTATAGCATCTAAAACTTTCTCTTTGGCTGTACGAGATACTTTTGCACTATCCAATGTCTGTGTTCCCATAATTAAGGGAACATCCCCAAAATATGTTATTAAATCAGAATATGCATAAGCACGTAAGAACTGAGCTTCTGCGTCCATTTGCTTTTTAACATCATCTGAGGCCTTAGCTGTAGACATATTTGCAATAAATGTATTTGCACGAACAATCGTCTGATAATCTTGTTTCCATTTAGCCGAAGATCCCCAACTTGAAGCATTCTGTGTCCATTCTCCGAATTCTTTTGAACCCTGCCAAGAATCCTGACAGTAATTATTATCAGACATAAAATCCAACTGATACCAAAAGGCAACTGTTTCTGTTGGAGGAATTGAAGCATATACGCCCATTAATCCCATTTTACATTGTGTTTCATTCTCATAGAATGAACCTGGAGATAAAGTATCTAATGGTGATCTATCAAGCAAATCACTTGTACATCCACAGAATACCATCATCAACATTCCTGAAATCAAATATTTAATTTTTGCCATAATATTTTCATTTAAAAGTTAACGTTTACACCAAAAGTATATATTCTAGTCTGTGGATATGCTTCAGCACGTGTCTGACTAGTTTCTTTTTCAGGATCAAATCCTTTATAATTAGTAAATGTTAGAGCATTTTGTATATTTGCATACAGTCTAACTTTACATCCACCAAGAGCACGAACAAATTTTTTATCAAATGTATAACCAATTTCTATATTTTTCAAACGTAGATAAGAAGCATCTTCCATATAAAATGTAGAATGTATATTATTTCTAACACCATCAGTTGTAAGACGTGGATACTTGTTTGATGGATTAGTCGGAGTCCATCTGTCCAACCACCAGTCGCCCATATTAGCAAAACCACTAAAACATGTAGCTATTTCATAGTACGTATAACCATCGATGCCTGCTACCCCTTGCCAAAACATATTAAAGTCAAAGTTTTTCCATTCCAGATTACAAGAAAACGCATAAGAGACATCGGGGAATTGTTTTCCAATCACCTTCCGGTCATGATCCATATCTACTACGCCATCGCCATCAAGATCTTTATATTTAATATCACCAGGCTGAGCAGTATAATTAGAAATGGAAGTAACTCCGGATTTTAGTTTATACTGACGATTAGCATAAGCAATATTAGGATCACTATTATTTTGCCATGTAAAGTCGCTTAACTGATATATGCCATCTTGCACATATCCATAAAAAGAATTTATTGCATATCCTTCAACAACAGCAGTTGGCGAATTAATAATAGGACTTGCTCCATTCAAATCAGTAACTTTATTCACAATGTGTGAAATATTTGCAGAAGTTTTCAACTTTAATCCATTAGAGAAAATTTTGTTATAGCCTACAGTTGCCTCAATGCCTTTATTTTGAACCTTTCCTGCATTTACATAAGGTGCGCTCAGATTACCCATAGTCCAAGGTATTGGCGTCTGCATAAGAATATCATTAGTTTTCTTTACAAAATAATCCATACTTACATTTATTCCGTTTCTGAATCCTATATCAAGACCCAAATCAGTTTGTGTAGTAGTTTCCCAAGTTGTATTCTTATTTGTCAAGCTTTTCACAGCAACACCAGATTGCAAAGTTCCACCTAGTGAATAATTTTGTCCTGCTGAAAGAATATCACTACCTACATAATATGAATTAATATTCTGGTTACCTAGTTTTCCCCATGATGCACGAATCTTAAGCATATCCAACCAGGATTTTGTAGCTTGCATAAAATTCTCTTCTGAAATAATCCAACCAGCTGAAAAAGATGGGAAATTTCCCCATTTATGACCATCCGCAAAACGAGATGAACCATCACGACGTATATTTGCTTCAAACAGATATTTATCATCATAAGAATAATTTAAACGTCCAAAATAAGAGCGCAATCCTAAATCGTAATCTCCAGAATTATTTGTTTGCGAAGAGGCGTCACCAAGATTCAATTCCCACTGAGTATTATTGACATAACCTGAGCGGTATCCTGAATTCCATTTCCATCTAAAATATTCTTCTGAATAGCCAGCCATTACTCCAATTGTATGTTTACCAAATTTATGGTCATATTTTAATAATCCTGTCAATAACGTTTGGGTATTTGTTGAATTCGTAACAGTCAAATTAGATGCTAAAGACTTCATACTGCCATCCGCATTTTCAAGTGTTACATTTGCATTAACAGCATCTTTATCTCCCTGTTCAACATTGTATCCATAAGTAAGTTGCAAGCTAAATCCATCTAAAAACTTGTATTCACCTTCTATCTGACCATTAAAATTGTAGCGTTTATTTTTAGTCATGCTACCTTCTTCTGCTTCACCGTAATAATTTCGTTCTCCATTAACTGCCATCCATTGACCATCAGTCGCTTTTAATGGAAATATTGGTGCTAAGGTTGAATACCATATTGTACTCCATAAGTCTGTAGGTTGCCATTGAGTTCCAACATTACCGGACAAACGTGTAGTGACACGTAGTTTTTTATCCAAGAAGAACGCATCAACATTAGATCTAAAGTCTGTTTTCCGATAATTTGTGTCTACCAAGATTCCATCTTGATCAAGATACCCAAGCATAAATGCATATTGCAAATTTTCAGAACCTCCACTTATATTAAATCTGTGATTTTGCATATTTGCAGTATGATAATATATATCAAAGTAATTATTATTAGGATACATCGGGTCATTGCCAGCTTTATATTTTGCAATAACATCATCAGAATATTTATTACTCATGCCCATATTCTGACATGCCTCATTATACATCGTTGTATATTGATATGAATTTAGTGTTTTAGGTAAAGCTGTAGCCTCCTGCACACCATAATATCCAGAATAGGAAATATTCATTTTACCAGAAGCACCTTTTTTTGTAGTAATTAAGATGACACCATTAGCTGCACGATTACCATAAATTGAAGCCGAAGCGGCATCCTTCAAGACTGACACAGAGCTGATTTCACTTGCATCAACATCACTCATATTGCCTGGAAAACCATCTATTATAACAAGTGGGTCGCTATTATTCAAAGTTCCGACACCACGAATATTAATTACTGCCCCATCTGCTCCTGGCTGGCCTGATTTTTGCAATGCATAAACACCTGATGCTGTACCTTGTAAGAGTGTAGAAGCATTTGTTATTGGCCTGTCGCCTAGGTCTGCAACAGATACACTTGATACAGCTCCCGTAAGATTTGCCTTTTTCTGTGTGCCATAACCAACGACGACTACTTCATTGATGGATTTTGCATCCTCTTTCATTATTACTTTTAACGGAGATCCACTCTTAAAAGAAATAACCTGTGTCTTATAACCAACATAAGAAACTTCCAATTCACCATGGTTTACGTTATTCAATACGAATTCTCCATTCAAATCTGTAACAGTTCCTCTGCTTTCTCCTTTCACTCTAACAGTAGCTCCTATAACAGGATCTTCATTTTGATCAATAACTTTTCCTTTCACAATTCCAGACTGTTGCAGGATTTCATAATTATTTAAGCCTGCATAAATTTGCCGTGGAAATCCAACAACAAATGACGTTGTCAAGATTGACACAAGCAAAATGTGTTTTTTAGACATTTTTATTAAATTGTAATTCATAAATATTATATTAAGTTAATAATAGATTTACTGTTATTTTATATTTTGATTGTACAAAATTACCAAAAATATATTTAGTTATGAGGGCATTTTTCGTATAATCAAGGGCGTTTTTCGTATTTTGGCATTTATTTGTTAAAGCAGACCTCTTTTAATCGCATCATACTATTCTAGTGTCCACCATTTCAGTGAAATTAAATGTCACTCCAGCCATAGCAGTGTTAGTGGTATTTGATTTGTGTTCACCAAACCAATAATATGTACCTTTATAGTTAAGGATTCCTCCTCCATGGGCATTTATATGGATTCCTTTACTGTCAGCCCATAAAGCACCGGGATGAAACTTTTTTGAATGATCCTTGCCGATAACATTTGCCGGCAAGGATACTATCAAAGTAAATAATGTAATAATAAGTTTTGTTCTCATAATTAGAAGTATAACGACCGCAAAGTTATGTCAATGTACAATAACAATACGGGGTATATTTCGTATTATAAGAGGTTTTTCCGGTATTTCCCGTTAAAAGAGATCTTTTGTTGTTATATCATCTGCCCATCTGTGGTCTTTCGGGAAATCCAGACCACCCCATGCTTTCTTTTGAGTCCAGTCGGCAGGTGCATCTGTCCAGAAAGAATGGTTCGCAGGCAGACCTAGAGGCAAAAATACCAAAGATGTCATATACAAACTGCCATTGTTTGTATACCAATCGGCTATATTGGGCTGACTTCCACAGAAGCCTATTGTGAGAAAGCCGTCTTTTATATTTTCATGACCATCAAACATACGGTGGAGCACACAAGTTAATGCAGCACGTACTTGTCCGTTGGTCAGTTCTTGAGGTAACTTCTGATATAGGGCCATAAGTGCCAAAGGCTGCATTGTAGCCATTCTATAAGGTATAGACCGCCCAAACACCGGGAAAGTACCTTCAGGTGATATAAATCTCTCCAAAACGATGCTGAATTTCTGTGCACGTTCCAGTTCCCTGTCATAATACTTGGCATAATCTATACGTGTATGCGCCTTAGCATCCTTCATCGCCTGTAATGTCTCAAGATACATAGGATGGAATACATAACTGCTATAATAATCGAATGCGAAATCAGGACCATCCGAATACCATCCATCTCCGATATACCATTCCTCTACTTTACGTATTGCCGAATTCACTCTATATTGGTCATAATCACCACCGGTCTTAGCAATAAAACTTTCTATTGTAGATGAAAATAAGACCCAATTAGTATATGGTGGGTCTATCGCGCGAAGGCCCTT
>JGI20214J51088_10003360_pt1 | contig 10537 bp, 7 predicted proteins | sample WetSurMetagenome_FD_51088 | JGI IMG/M metagenome (IMG submission 51088) | reverse complement strand
GAGTGCAAAATAAGGTCAAAATTTCTATTTCACAAAATTTTAAATTTATTTTCTCAAGCGGTTGTCAATTACTATCTTTGGGCAGGTCGAAAAAAAATGAACTTTCCTGTGCAATTTCTTCTCATTTTGGTTGTTATCAGGGGGTATTTGTAAAGCTCTATTTTAAGGTTGAAAAAACTAAAATTTATAGACAATATTTCAGGGCTGCAACTTTACCAGTTGATGAAGCCTGTTATATTTTTCATTGTCAGCATTGTATTAACAAAGAGCTCTCTCTCTACCGAGGATATCGGGCAATGGGAAATGTTTATGTTCATAAGCGGGCTCCTTACATTTTTCTGGGTTACAGGATTAATTCAATCTCTCCTTCCACTTTACCACAGGAATAAAACCTACAGAAAAATCGGAGATAACGGAGTTGACAAATCACCTGAGATCTTTAATGCATTTCTGCTTCTGTGTTTTTTCAGCCTTCTCTTTTTCTTTCTCGGTCATTCGCTAAAAGGTAGTTTTTCTGTCTTTCATAATAAGGGTAATGTACCTTTTATAAATCTTTTATTACTATATATTCTGCTGAATAGCCCTGTTCAGCTTATTGAATATATATATCTTCTTAATAACAGATCTTACAGGATTTTCCAATACGGGCTATATACTTTTTCCGCGCAACTGATTTTTATTCTTACCCCTTTGTTATTAGGAAAAGATATTATCTGGTCTATTTACGGATTACTATTGATTACCGGGTTTCGATGGATCTGGCTGATAATCTTATTACGACGATACACCCAATTGAAGATATCTGTTGAATTTATGAAGGAACATCTCTACCTGGGTATACCCCTGATAATAACCACACTTATAAGCGGATCGGGTCAGTATATTGACGGTATAATTATTTCTGCCTTTTACAAGGATCCGGCTAAATTCGCAGTGTTTCGCTATGGGGCAAAGGAGTTTCCTCTTGTGCTCATGTTGGCAAACGGACTGAATGCTGCTTTGCTTGCAGAATTTGCGACCCGTGAGAAGATGAAGGAATCAATTGAAAAATTAAGGGTTCAGTCTAAGAAGTTAATGCACATTCTGTTCCCTACCACAATGGTAATGATGCTTATAGCACGCTGGATATATCCAATAATGTTCAGACAGGATTTTGAAAAAAGCTCAGGTATATTTCTTGTCTATGCTTTGCTGATTATTCCACGACTTGTTTTTCCTCAAACAATAATTGTCGGGAGAAAGAAGACTCATATAACTCTTATTGCAGCCGTAATTGAGATAGTAGTAAATATTTCTTTAAGTCTGCTGATGTTAAAATGGGGCTATAAACTTGTAGGTGTTGCAGTTTCTACCTTTGTTGCATACGTTGTCAGTAACTTATTTCTTGTATTGTATGTATGGTTTAAGATGAAAATCAGACCATCAGAATATATTCCTTTAAAAGTCTTTGCCATATATTCTTTTCTAATCTCAATTCTGTTTATACTTATCGACCACAGGATAATTAATATTCGCTAAGAAAGGTAACCCCCTGGCCGCTTCGCGTCCATCCCCCTAAAGGGGGACTAAATTGTACACATTAAGAAAAATATGTGGAAAATTGAGTTTTAGCCCCCTTTAGGGGGATGGGGGGCAGGCACCTTCTTATATTCAAAATCTGTTTATATTTGCATCTAATTGGTTAAACTGATTGATGTCACTTACGGAGAGCTGATTATCAGACAATTAATATTTATGAAGGTACGTGAAGTCAAAACAAGGCAGGATAAGAAGAAATTCGTAGATTTTCCAAAAGATCTGTATAAGACAGATCCTTACTGGGTATGCCAGCTTGATTCTTCTATAGAATCTGTATTTGACCATGATAAGAATCATAATTTCAGACATGGTGAGGCTATCAGATGGATACTTATGGATGACAAGGATCAAACAATTGGAAGAATTGCTGCCTTTATCGACAATGTGCGATCATCTGCTAACCGACAGACTACGGGCGGAATTGGTTTTTTTGAAGTTATTGAAGACAAAGAAGCTGCTTTCCTTTTATTTAAAACGGCTGTCGATTGGCATAGTTCGCATGGTATAAAGGCTATAGACGGTCCGATAAATTTTGGGGAAAACGACAATAACTGGGGATTGCTGGTCGAAGGATTCATGCAGCAGGGATATGGTATGCCCTATAACAAAGAATATTACAGAGCTTTTTTTGAGGATTTTGGTTTTAAAAATTACTTCGAACAGTACTCCTATCATAAAGATGTGAGAGGACCTGATAATAAGATTGTTGAATTTCCCGAAAGGATAATGAAAATCGCCGATTGGCTCTCTAAAAGACCTGGTTATTCTTTTCATCATTTTGAATTCAGGAACAAAGATAAATATGTGAAGGATATAGTCGAAATTTACAATTCAACATGGTCGGTCTTTAAGGAAGATTTTACTCCTCTTGATCCTGTTATATTAAATGAGTCGCTGGCGAAAGCAAAACTGATTATTGATGAGAAGCTGGTATGGTTTGCATATTTCAATCATAAACCCATAGCTTTTTTTGTTCTGTTTCCCGATTTTAATCAGATATTAAAACATTTCAGTGGGAAGATTACTTTATGGAACTTGCTTCGCTTTCTCTATTACAGGGCAACACATGAAATGACAAGGGCGCGGGCGATTGTAGGTGGTGTTCATCCTACACACCAAAACAGCGGTGTGGAATCTGCTATTTTTCTTCAGATTTATAAAGTATTCAGGAAGAAACCATGGTTTAAAGAGCTGGAACTCTCATGGGTAGGAGATTATAATCCAAGGATGATTGCAATTTATGAAGCTCTTGGTGCGAGGAAAGCTAAAACCCATATTACTTACAGATACATGGTTAACTCTGAGTTTCCCTTCATCAGATTCAGAGATGAAATGTCTGATAAACAATAACTTAATTAAGTACACACTTGATATATTCAATAATTTCTCAATTCCTTTTGCATTTTAAAGAATGTTAATTAATTTTGCAAGCCCTAATCAGGGGGAATTTATTAGGATTAATAAGGTTAAAAAATATTTAACAATGAAAAACGGTATTCATCCAAGCAACTACAGATTTGTAGTATTTCAGGATATGTCAAACGGAACTTCTTTTCTGAGTAAGTCAACAGCGCCATCAAAAGAAAATATTAAATGGGAAGATGGGAATGAATATCCTCTTATAAAGCTTGAGATTTCAAATACATCTCATCCATTCTATACAGGTAAAATGAAACTCGTTGATACTGCCGGTAGAGTAGATAAATTTAATACCCGGTACAAGGATCATATGGGGAAAAAGAAATAACTTTAAGCTTTTAGAATAAAATAGGGACATGTCAGTGCATATCCCTATTTTTTTTGTTATTAATAATCTGTGGCATAATCATTGCAATGCTCAGTTCTGAATCATTTGTAAAAATATTATGTAATTTTGGCATTCTATAAATGACTTAAGTAGTTTTTCAACCATAGACAAGTTACCCCCTTCCCTCCCGATAGCTATCGGGACTTCCCCCAGGGGGGGAAGGAGTATGACAGATTCTTTTTCCCCCTTGGGGGAAATTAAAAGGGGGTCGATGAAGAGAGAAGAGATGGGAATACTAACACAACAAAAGAAGTAAAAAGTTTGGAGTACGATATAGATGGAAAAAAAATTCAGAAAGCCTGCCAGTGAGATTATGATTCCGGATATTCTGGACGGAGACGGAGATATAATACCGATTATAGCCGACGGTGATGATGGTGAACTTGAGGATGTAGAGGTTCCTGAAACAATTCCGGTACTGTCGCTTAGAAATACTGTACTTTTCCCCGGAGTAGTACTTCCTATTTCCATAGGTCGTCCAAAATCAATACAACTTATCAAAGATGCCTATCGCAATAACAAGATTGTCGGTACTGTGGCACAAAAGGACCCTGATATTGAAAACCCTGAATTTCACGACCTTCACTCTGTTGGGACTGTAGGTCAGATAGTTAAGCTTCTTGAAATGCCCGATGGTTCTACTACTGCTATTATACAGGGACGGAAAAGAATGGCATTGCAGGAACTAATTTCCGACGATCCTTATTTTATCGCGAAGGTAAAGATGATTCCTGAGACGAAACCTGAAATCCTGAGTAAGGATTTTGACGCTATAGTCGGCTCCCTCAAAGATCTTTCACTTAAGATTATTAAGATAAACCCAAACATAAGTCCCGAAGCATCCTTCGCAATTAAGAACATCGAGAACAATACGTATCTGATTAATTTTATCTGTTCAAATACTGATATAAAAGTTCAGGATAAGCAAAAACTGCTTGAAATGAACAACTTGCGTGACAGGGGGTTTATGTTGCTCGAGTTTCTTGTACAGGAAATACAGGTCCTGGAACTTAAAAATGAATTACAGTCAAAAGTAAAGAGTGATCTTGATCAGCAACAGCGTGAATTTCTTCTGCATCAGCAGATGAAAACCATTCAAAATGAGCTTGGAGGTAATCCCGTAGAAAAGGAGATTGAAGAGTACATCAAAAAAGCTGAAACAAAAATATGGAGTGCGGAGGTTAAAAAGGTATTTGACAAAGAACTCGATAAATTACATCGCCTTAACCCTGCAGCTGCCGAATATTCGGTTCAGGTAAATTATATTCAAACACTTCTTGATCTGCCATGGAATTTTTATTCGATTGACAATCTTGATCTTAATAATGCCCGAAGTGTCCTTGATTCAGATCATTTTGGGCTCGATGAAGTAAAAGAAAGGATTCTCGAACATCTTGCAGTTCTCAAGCTTAAGGGTGATCTTAAATCACCTATTCTCTGTTTATATGGTCCTCCGGGAGTCGGAAAAACATCTCTTGGCAAATCAGTAGCAAAAGCTCTTGACAGGAAGTATGTCAGAATGTCACTTGGTGGATTGCACGATGAAGCTGAGATAAGGGGCCACAGAAAAACCTATATCGGTGCTATGCCGGGGAGAATAATCCAGAGTCTAAAGAGAGCAGGTTCATCAAATCCGGTTTTTATTCTTGACGAAATCGATAAAGTAGGACAGGATTTCAGGGGTGACCCATCGTCAGCATTGCTTGAAGTGCTTGATCCTGAACAGAACAGTACCTTCTTTGATAATTTCCTCGAAATGGAGTATGATCTGTCNAAAGTACTCTTTATTGCTACTGCCAATAATCTTGCAACAATCAGTCCGGCATTGAGAGACAGAATGGAACTTATTGAAATAACCGGATACCTGGTTGAAGAGAAACTTGAAATTGCAAAAAGGCATCTGTTCCCAAAACAGCTTGAAAATCATGGAGTAAAAAAGGAGCAGATTACTATTGACAATACAGTTATGGAATATCTTATTGAGAAATATACCAGGGAATCTGGTGTTCGTGAACTCGATAAGAAGCTGGCAAAAATTATCAGGGTAACTGCAAAAAACATTGCATCTGATACAAAGTACGACGTTGCGCTTTCTCAGGAGGTACTGGGTGAAATGCTTGGTCCCCCAAAATACACACGCGATCTTTATTCAGGAAACGAACAGGCCGGGGTTGTTACCGGACTTGCCTGGACTGCAGCCGGTGGAGAGATTTTATTCGTGGAGACCAGTCTTAGTAGAGGTACAGGAAAACTGACTCTAACAGGTAATCTTGGTGAGGTCATGAAAGAATCTGCAATTATCGCCCTTGAGTACCTGAAATCAAACGCTGAATTGCTTGATCTTCCTGACAATTTCTCTGAGAAATGGAATATCCATATTCATGTTCCTGAAGGTGCAATTCCAAAAGACGGGCCATCGGCAGGTATCACAATGGCTACTTCCATAGCTTCTGCTTTCACCCAGAGAAAAGTTAAGAAATATATGGCGATGACTGGTGAAATAACACTCAGAGGAAAAGTTCTGCCGGTTGGAGGTATAAAAGAAAAGATCCTTGCTGCGAAACGTGCCAGTATTAAGGAGATAATCATATCGGAAGAAAACAGGAAAGACGTTGAAGATATTAAGGAAATATATATCAGCGGACTAAAATTTCACTACGTGGAAACAATAATGGGTGTTCTTGAACTGGCCTTACTTAAACAAAAGGTTAAGAATCCCAAAAAAATCTCATTTGAATGAAGAAAGTAGCCGTTTTCCCCGGATCATTCGATCCTTTCACAATCGGACACGAAGCGATTATCAGAAGATCATTAAATCTGTTCGACGAGATAATAATAGCTGTTGGGAACAATGCACTTAAGAAGAACTTCTATTCCCTTGAAACGAGAAAAGAGATGATCATCAAAGTCTTTGAATCTGAATCAAAAGTTCGGGTCGATCATTATGAAGGACTAACAGTGGATTTTTGTATAAAAAACGGAGCCGGATTCCTGGTGAGGGGATTGAGAACGGCAGCTGATTTTGAGTTCGAAAGAGCAATTGGCCAGGTAAATAAATCTATGGCTCCAGATATAGAATCGGTTTTTCTACTTACGGCACCCGAGCATTCTTTTATTAATTCCACAATTGTAAGAGATATAATCAGAAGCGGAGGAGACGCCTCAAAATTTGTCCCGGCAGCAATCAACATTAATGATTATCACGGAATCGAAGATTAATGCACGCTCACCTGAGTATTGAGTTATTGATGAGGTCCATAAGTGATAGCCANGCACTGCTTTTAATTGAATTCAATTCATCGGGGAAAAGCCATTCAACCTTTGTTATTCCTTCCGATCTCTGAGGCTCGGTTATCATCTCACCGTCATATTTCATTAGGTACCAGCTTGTTTTCTTGAGGTAGGAGATGCCCTCCCAGCTGTAGGTATGGTAACTTGGACCAATTGGCTTCACTATCGAATGACCTTTTATTCCGCATTCTTCAGATACTTCCCTTATTGCACATGCCTCAGGTTCCTCTCCTTGTTCAATATGACCTTTCGGGAGATCGAGTTTCCCCTTTTTCTCAATAAACAGGTACTTGCCTGAGGTATGTTTTACTAAGCCTCCAGCTGCACCAACTTCTGTAAAATAAATTCTGAAGATCTTCCAGATATGCTTGATGTCGGGTCCATAGACATTTATTGCAGTTATCCTTTTTTCAGATTGAAATTCAGCAATAATCTTATAAAGTTCCTTTGTATCATAGAATTTATGGAATAAGCCGTATTTTTGTAAACGATCGGGTTCAGAGCTTATCGTTATAAATCTGTTCTCAAAGTGAACTTTATACATACTCAAATGGGGAATTTCGAAAAAAAAACTGCTGAATATCTTTTACAAATTAAAGCAATAAAATTGCAACCATCAAATCCTTTTACATGGGCTTCGGGATGGAAATCACCGATCTACTGTGACAATCGTAAAACTCTGTCCTTTCCGGAAGTCAGGTCATATATACGCGATTCTTTTGCAGCTTTGACACATGATCTGTATCCGCAAGCTGAGCTGATTGCCGGTGTAGCAACAGGAGCTATTGCTCACGGCGTACTGGTAGCCGACCTGCTTGGTCTGCCATTTATTTATGTCAGATCGGGAGCAAAAGAGCATGGACTGGGGAACCAGATTGAAGGGTATTACGAGAAAGGACAAAAGGTGGTGGTTATTGAAGATCTGATCTCAACAGGCGGCAGCAGCCTGAGCGCTGTAAATGCTCTCAGGGAAGCAGGTTGCGATGTACTTGGTATGGTCGCAATATTTACTTACGAATTTCAGAACGCTGCAGATGCCTTCGCAGGTAAAAAATGTAAACTTGATACTTTAAGTAACTATTCAACACTGGTTGAAACTGCTGTTACGACAGGTTATATAGGACAAGCGGAAGTAGAAACTTTGAAAAAATGGCGGGTCGATCCTTCATCATGGGGAACCCTAAATTAAATTTANAGACATCTAATTACTGATGATATAATTGCCTTGATTCTAATTGATACTGCCTCTCATTAAACCGGAAGTGCCAAGAGTTAAAAACATAAATAATGAAGTAGTCAAGTAACCTGTTTTATGAAATATCACTCACTCAAAAAGAATTATTTTTCACCTGGTCAGCTCCCCGGGAGTAAAAGTAAAGTGAATATCACTCTGATACTGTTCTTTTATTTGATATTCAGTTTTGTCTGTACTTCAGTGACCATTGCTGATGAGAAGACCAATGTTCTCAGCTTCGATTACTTCTCACAGATGAATGGTTTGCCAAATAACCAGATTCAATGTATATATCAGGACAAGAAAGGATGGATTTGGCTTGGTACGAGCCAGGGTCTTAGCAGATTCGATGGTTACCGTTTTGTAAATTTTATTCATAGTCCTGAAGATACAAGCAGTTTATCGGGAATTCTTGTCAGAGTTATCTTNGANGACAGTAAGGGTAATCTGCTTGTTGGAACAGAAAATGGCGGCTTAAATGTTTTTGACCGCGAAAAGGAACGATTCATTCACCCTTATAAAAATCATCCGGAGTTTAAGTCTAAAGAAGTATCTGTTAATACTATTAAGGAGGACAAGGAAGGAAATCTGTTTATCGGTACTGACAGAAATCTGCTGAAGATTGACTCCGGCGGGCATCTTTCCAAGATATTACCATTGACTGGAACCCAGACAATGAGTTTCACAGGAAGTTTTATCCATGTAATCCAGTCCGATGATTCAGGTAACCTGTGGATAGGCACTACTGTAGGGCTTTTCATGTATCATCCCGATTCAAATATCATTGAAGAGATCCCTATTCAGGTAACTAATGAGCAATCAAGAGAGGTATTTGATATTTACAGGGATGATGACGGACTTCTGTGGATAGGAACTTATTCATGCGGTTTATTAATTATGGATCCATTAACAAAATTTGTCCGTCATTTAAATCTCGATCCATATTATGAACGGACCGAAACGATAAGAACTGTTTCAAAAGGTACNCTTGGCGATTACTGGATCGGAACCCGTGGGGGATTATATGTTTATTCAAAGACGCGTGGAGTAACAGGGTTTTTCAGACACGACAACAGAGACAACCGAAGCCTGACTAACAATTCTGTCCTCGATATTTTTCATGACTCACAGGGAGAAACATGGATCGGAACCCGGGGGGGGCTAAATTTACTTGCAAAGAGCAAGCAGGTTTTCGCTAATTTCAGTGCATTGCCCAATGATGACCATTATCTCAATAGCAGTATCATATATGCCTTCTGGATAGATAAGAAAAACAGAATCTGGGTAGGCACAGAGGATGGCGGGATTAATATTTATAATCCCGTTACAGGAACATTTAGTTACCTGATGACAAAGGACGGCAACACAAATTCCATATCGCAGAACTGTGTTAAAGCTTTTCTGGATGATAGAAAAGGAAATCTTTGGATAGGAACATTCTGGGGCGGGATTGATGTTCTGAATCTGAATTCCGGAAAAATCATTCACTACCAGCATTCATCTGATAAAAAGCAAAGTCTTTCAGATAACAGGGTATGGGCTCTGTGTATTGATGATGACGGAGATATATGGATTGGTACAAGTGAGGGAGTTGATCGTTNTGACAATGAAACAAAAATATTCACGCATTATCCAAAAATTGCCAGGAACNCCCAGGTTAACTGGATCAGCATTGATTCAGATAANAATATCTGGATTGGCACTCTCGATGAGGTAATAATTTATAATCCTGAAAACGAAAACATAATCAGGTTCAGTGAACATTCCCGGTCATTTCTCGAAGACTCCGATAAAAAATACTGGATCACAACACTGGATAAAGGTTTAGCTCTTTATTCCAAAACTGAAGGCGCATTAAACTATTACGACGAACATAATGGTCTTGCAAACAACCAGGCAGTAGATATACTCGAAGATAATAATCATAGCTTGTGGATAAGCACATCGAATGGTTTATCGAAATTCGATAAAACGAAGAAGCTTTTCCGCAATTTCACAAGCAGGGATGGATTACGCAATGATCAGTTTACATATGGAGCTGCATTTAAGGCAGACAACGGAGAATTACTTTTCGGAGGAATTGCAGGATTTAATATGTTCAATCCTCAAAACATACTGGCAGAGGACATTCAGGTTCCCCTGATTTTTACTGAGTTAAGGATTTTCAACAGAATTGTTCCTGTAACAGATGGTAAAAATGCAATACTCACGAAAAGTATTTCTGAAACATCACATCTGATATTAAGATACGATCAGAATGTTTTTACACTTGAATTTGCCGCCCTTGATTTTATTAACAACAGCAGTACTCTCTACTCATACTATCTTGAAGGATTTGATAAAGGATGGAATGAGCCAAGTACTGCACGGACAGCCACATATACGAATCTGAATCCGGCTGATTACACTTTACAAATAAAAAGAATATTACCCGGTAATCCGGCTGGCTCTGAAAATCTGATACTTAAAATAACAATATTGCCTCCTTTCTGGATGACCTGGTGGTTCAGGTCTCTTATAATTCTGGTAATAGGTGCTCTTGGTTATTTCCTTATCCGGTTTATTATTAATCGGGAAAAGATTAAAAATGAACTTGTTTTTGAAAGGATTAAGGCAAGAAATCTTCA
>JGI20214J51088_10003359_pt1 | contig 10539 bp, 6 predicted proteins | sample WetSurMetagenome_FD_51088 | JGI IMG/M metagenome (IMG submission 51088) | reverse complement strand
GGTACAAGAAAATGACGAAGCACCAGGAACAATGAAATAAATATTGCAAATGCCAGTGCCAGTCGGGTTAGTTGTGGTGGAATATAGAACTTCATTTAGATGTGAATATTTATTACAGGAAACTGAATTTACAGGAGCCCAATTTATTATTACTTTCGATTAAGTATCTGAAAAATGATATTTATGAACCTCATTCCAAAGCATTTAGAACCATTCTAAATAACAATTTCGGGGCTATTTTCAGGATTATCCTGCAGAGATGGGCAAATGATGGAACAATAAGAGCTTTCTGTTATATATTTAACACTAAATTGCTGAAATCCAGCGATTTTTGTTAATAAAATAACAATGCTTTCGAAATTAAAAGGAACATTAATAAAGCATTAGGAAATATTTTGAAATCCATTTTAACCACAAAGTTCGCAAAGGTCACAGAGTATAAATACTTTGTGACCTTAGTGTTCTTATCCACCATAGCGTTAGCGAAGGTGGACTTTGCGTACTCTGTGGTTAAATATCTTAGCTATTAACAGTTCCTGATTCGGAGGGCAGTTTTATATAATCTCCAATAATATCTCAAGTATCTGTTTTGCAGCTTTTGATATGGAGGTTCCGGGACCAAAAATTGCTGCCACACCCGCTTCATAAAGGAACTGGTAATCCTGCGGTGGAATAACACCCCCGGCAATTACAAGTATGTCTTCCCTTCCAAGTTTTTTAAGTTCTTCAATAACCTGTGGGACAAGTGTCTTATGACCTGCTGCCAGGCTTGAAACACCAAGAATATGAACATCGTTTTCCACAGCCTGTTTTGCAGCTTCAGCAGGTGTCTGAAACAGAGGCCCGATGTCTACATCGAAGCCAATATCGGCATAACCTGTTGATACAACCTTTGCACCGCGATCGTGACCATCCTGGCCCATCTTGGCTATCATTATCCTGGGCTGACGGCCCTCCCTTTCAGCAAACCGGGCAACAAGTGCCCTTGCTTCCTTATAGTCATCATCCGATTTGTACTCCGATGAATAAACTCCTGAAATTGTTCGTATCACTGCTTTGTACCTCCCGACAATTTTTTCACATGCGTAAGATATTTCGCCCAGGCTTGCTCGTTTTGCAGCCGCATCCACTGCCAGTTCGAGAAGATTGCCTTCACCAGTCTGAACGCATTTCGTTATTGCTTCAAGAGCAATCTGGCACTCTTTTTCATTTCTTCCAGCCCGGAGTATCGCGAGTCGTTTTATCTGCGATTCCCTTACAGCTGAATTGTCAACTTCCAGTGTTTCAAGCGGATCTTCCTTTTCGAGCCTGTATTTATTAGTGCCTACAATAGTCTGAATTCCTGAATCAATTTTAGCCTGCGCCCTTGCGGCTGCCTCTTCGATCCTCATCTTGGGAACTCCTGATTCAACTGCTTTTGCCATCCCCCCAAGGCTTTCAATCTCCATAATATGTTCCCAGGCCCGTTGTGCAATTTCATGAGTGAGTGTCTCTACGTAATATGACCCTGCCCATGGATCAACTGCCCTGCAGATCTGTGTTTCCTCCTGGAGATAGATTTGTGTATTCCGTGCAATCCTTGCTGAAAAATCTGTAGGAAGTGCAATTGCCTCATCGAGGGCATTTGTATGAAGGCTCTGTGTGTGCCCGAGTGCTGCGGCCATTGCTTCAATACATGTCCGTCCAACATTGTTATATGGATCCTGTTCAGTTAAACTCCATCCCGATGTCTGACAATGGGTTCTGAGTGCAAGAGACTTCGGATTTTTCGGATTGAATCCGCTCACAATTTTTGACCAGAGCATCCGGGCTGCTCTCATTTTGGCAATCTCCATGAAATGATTCATCCCGATTGCCCAGAAAAATGAAAGTCGCGGTGCAAAAGCATCAATATCTAGTCCCGAATTGACCCCTGTTCTCAGATACTCCAGTCCGTCAGCAAGAGTATAGGCAAGTTCAATGTCGCAGGTTGCGCCGGCTTCCTGCATATGATATCCCGAAATGCTTATAGAATTGAACCTCGGCATTTTTGATGAGGTATACTGGAAGATATCTGATATGATCTTCATTGAAAATTCAGGAGGGTATATATAGGTATTCCTTACCATGAACTCCTTTAAAATATCATTCTGAATAGTACCGTTTAGCTCATCAAGTCTGGCTCCCTGCTCAAGAGCAGCAACAATATAAAAGGCCATTATCGGCAGTACGGCACCGTTCATTGTCATCGAAACTGACATTTTATTCAGAGGGATACTGTCGAAGAGGAGTTTCATATCAAGAATCGAATCGACGGCAACACCGGCTTTACCAACATCGCCGGCAACCCGTTCATGATCTGAATCATATCCGCGATGTGTTGCAAGATCGAAGGCAACAGACAATCCCTTCTGACCGGCAGCGAGGTTTCTTCTGTAAAAGGCATTCGACTCCTCTGCAGTGGAGAATCCGGCATATTGCCTTATAGTCCAGGGATGCATTGCATACATACCCGAATATGGTCCTCTTAAGAAGGGGACCAGCCCAGCAGCATAATTAAGATGTTGCATTCCTGCAAGATCATCTTTTGTATACGCACTTTTAATCGGTATCCGTTCAGGTGTTACCCAATCCTTCTTAAGATCGTTCTTCTTTTCCCATTCACAAAAAGAGGTCTTAGTGAAAGGAAGTTTATTAATATCGTTATATTTAAAAACAGGTCTCATTTTAATAACTTGATAATCAGAGGCTTATTCTAAACCTTGAATTAAAATATCTAATTGTTTCCGGTAAATTAGTCCTTAGGTGAATAAAATTTTCTATCCCCTTAGCTTTCAGCTCGTCAGCATTTGATGGATTGCCTGCAATGACAATAATTGCTTTGCCCTTCAGAGCTGAATAGATATCGGGTGCGAAAACCATATACTCTTCATCCGAACTGCATATTACCACAATATCTGCTCCCGATTCAAGAGCAGACCTGATCCCGTCATTTACATTTTCAAAGCCATGATTCTCAATAGTATTATAACCGGCACATCCAAAAAAGCCTGCGGAAAACTGTGATCTTGCTTTTCTCATTACAGAATTCCCAATCGGTAAAAGGAATACAACAGGACGTTTTTCTGCCATGTCAACAGCCATTCTCAGTTTGTCATATTCTTCTGAACCCCTGAAAAGTGTTATCGGATCAATCAAAAGATCGTCACCAGTGGTTTTGCTCCTGAAGACTCTTGCCGAATCGACAGAATGGGAAACTGATTCTTCAAGATTCGGATATTGATTTGTCCCCAGAAGAATAGTCTTACGAGTGGCTACATCTGATTTTCTCTTTGCAGCAGATTTTGACAATTCATCCTGAATAAATCCGGATTTCAGACAGGAAAGAAAGCCACCTTTCTCTTCAATGCTGATAAAAAGTTTCCAGGCATTCTCAGCGATAAGGCTGGTCAGGTTTTCAATATAATATGAGCCTGCGGCAGGATCTGCAACCTTATCAAAATAGGCTTCTTCCTTAAGTATGAGCTGCTGGTTCCTGGCGATCCTTTCAGAGAATTCATCAGGAGTTCTGAAAACAGTGTCAAATGGGTCAACAGTCAGAGAATCAGTTCCACCCAGTATTGCCGACATTGCTTCAGTCTGAGTTCGCAGCATGTTAACATATGGATCATAAACTGTTTTATTCCATTCACTTGTCACACTATGAATATTCATCAGGGATCCTTTCTCTGATGAAGTTTTAAACCCATTTGTAATAACAGACCACAACAGACGAGCTGCTCTCAGTTTTGCGATTTCCGTGAAATAACCCGAACCGATCCCGAAACTGAATCTGATCCTTGACGCTGCTTCATCTGCTGTCAATCCCCGTTCTGTAAGTTGCGACATATACTCACTGCCCATCGAAATACCGAATGACAGCTCCTGAACAATATTGCCTCCTGCGTTATTGAAATGCGATGCATTAAGATGAATCGTACGAAGATTTGGTAATGCTGCTGCAGATTTAGTCAGTGATGATAAATAGTCAAATCCCGATTCAACAGGAATGCAGAGAGTACCGTTAATCATCAACCTTCCAATAGGATCAGCTTCAATTGCTCCGTGTATCTTTTCTCTGTCCAATCCCCGTTCAGAAGATATTCTTTCAAGAATCTCAAGAATCTCTTTTGCTTTTCCGTTACAGAGAAAATTTATCTCAACAACATCTATATGAATATCCTTCAGAAGAATTTGAAAATTGCTTTCACTTACTATTTCCGGATCGGTGATTATAAATCCAAGGGAATCAATACCTTTCATCAGGATGGTCAGTGCTTTCCGGTTTGCTTCGGAAAAATCCGAAACTTCAATATTCTGTCTGACTAACCAGTTGTTGTTTTTAGTTTTTATTCCTTTATTATATGGAAATTCGCCGGGAAAAGTATTGCTATACTTCAGATTTTCAGTACCTTCCTCGCGGTAGAAAGGCATAACTTCAAACCCTTCATTTGTTTTCCAGACCAGTTTTTTATTGAAATCCGCTCCCTTCAGGTCTACCTGGATCTTGTCCATCCATTCTTTTGTGGTTACAGGGGGAAACTGATCAAAAAGATTTTCCTTAGGCACCATTATTTCAACTGTTGTAATTTTTGCTGCAAATAAAAGAATTTACCAACCACTGATTTATGAATTNTATCATACTCATCTGTTTGCAGCATATATTCTTATTTACCTGCAAACTCCATCAGGTAAGATTTTATAAAAGCATTCAGATCGCCATCAAGAACAGCCTGCACATTCCCCGTCTCATGGTTGGTTCTGAGGTCCTTAATCATTTTATACGGATGAAGCACATATGATCTTATCTGAGATCCCCATTCAATTTTCTTCTTCTCCCCTTCGATCAATGCCTGTGCATCCTGTTGTTTTCTCAATTCGAGCTCATACAGTTGTGATTTTAGGATCCTCATTGCATTCTCTTTGTTATTGAGTTGCGAGCGGGTCTCCTGGTTTTCAATAACCAGCCCGGATGGCGCATGTCTTAACCTTACTGCTGTTTCAACTTTGTTAACGTTCTGGCCGCCGGCGCCACTCGAACGGAAGGTATCCCATGTAATGTCGGCCGGATTAATTTCGATCTCAATATTATTATCAACAAGCGGAGATATAAAAACCGAGGCAAATGTAGTCTGTCGCTTTCCCTGCGCATTGAATGGTGAAATCCTGACAAGCCGGTGAACACCATTCTCACTTTTCAGGTAACCATAGGCTCTCTCGCCATCTATTTCCAGTGTGACTGACTTNATTCCAACCTCATCNCCTGGCTGATAATCAAGCTCTTTTACTCTATAGTTGTTTCTTTCGGCCCATCGCAGGTACATTCGCATAAGCATAGCAGCCCAGTCGTTGCTTTCCGTACCACCCGCACCTGAGTTAATTTTTAAAATTGCTCCAAGCTGGTCCTCCTCTTTCTGCAACATATTGCGCACCTCGAGATCCTCGATCATCGATAAACAATTTTCATATTGATTATCGACATCATCTTCTGTAGATTCACCTTCCCTGAAAAAATCATTGATTACAGCCAGATCGTCAAGTGCGGTATTGATCCTGTCAAATTCTGTAATCCAGCTTTTTAGCTGGGCGATGCCCTTCAGAAGCTCTTCGGCTTTTTTGGGATCGTTCCAGAGGCCCGGCTGCTGTGACAGGTTTTCTTTTTCTGCAATTATCTCGAGCTTGCCTTCGATGTCAAAGATACCTCCTTAACGCATCGCGGCGTCCCGATAAAACCTTTATCTGTTCGTTAGTTATCATTTTGTCAAAATTAATTACGCAAATTTAACCTTTTATATCAGACTTAACTGCAATGGCTCTGGCAGTCTGTTTATATTTTGTAAGAGAAGTAAGTTTATGAAATTATAACAGATGAAAATATTCTATATTTAATGCCAGAAAGTGTCCTGCTATGAAAAAAATATTTTTCTGGATTCTTATCCAGTCGTTAGTTTCATCATGCTCTGTAAAAGAATCATCGAAAAGCGACTGGCTTATTGATGGTTCTTCTTTCAAATCGAAAGTTAAAGAGAATAGTGGCTTTGTCACGATTTCCAACGGGCTTATCTCCAGAACCTTCAGTCTGAAGCCTGATGGTGCCACTACCGGTTTTTCTAATCTTATGACTGGAAATGAGCTGATACGTGCAGTTAAACCTGAGGCAATTCTGACAATTAATGGTAATTCTCTTAAAATAGGAGGACTTACCGGACAACCGGTAAATAATTTCATCTCATCTGAATGGGTGGCCGGATTAAAAGCCGATTCCCTTTCCATGTTCATACTATCTGGTTATAAGACCGGAGAAATAACAGCCAGATTCAGCTGGAAGAAAAGACCGGAGTGGATGCCTCAGGATATGCCATGGCCACCAAAAGGGAAAAGAATTGATTTCTCTTATATACCAAAGGAGAAGTCATTGATTACAGATGGTATAAAGACAGTGGTTCATTATGAGATATATGATGGCATACCCCTTATTTGCAAATGGGTGACTGTTGTCAATGAGTCGGATAAAGAACTTATAATCAATAATTTCACTTCTGAAATACTTGCACTTACGGAAGAGGAGAGTGCCGTCGGGGATAAGAAAAACTGGATCTTACCGAATCTTTATATTGAAACAGACTATGCATTTGGTGGAAGCATGTCATCAGAATCTTGTTATGAAAAATCGGTATGGTGGCTCCCGGATCCTGAATATAAAACTATTGTAAACTATAACCGCATTCAACCTTCAATGCTCGAATGCAGGCCAATGATCGGACCTGCTGAAAGAGTTGAACCGGGAAAATCATACGATACTTTCAGGACATGGATCCTGGTAAATGACAGTTCGGACCGTGAAAGAAAAGGGCTGGCTCAGAGAAAGATGTACAGGACTATATCACCCTGGATAACTGAGAATCCTGTATTCATGCATCTGCGTTACTCTGATAATGAATCAGTTAAAAAGGTTGTTGAGCAGTGCGTTGAAACCGGATTTGAGATGATTATCTTATCTTTCGGAAGCGGTTTCAATATCGAAGATACATCCAAAGCCAATCTTATCAGGTACAAGGAACTCGCAGACTATGCACACAGCAAGGGAATTACAATCGGAGGATACAGTCTGCTGGCTAGCCGCAGCATAGATAAGATCAATGATGTTGTAATGCCTGAGGGGATGAAACCTACTTTTGGAAACTCTCCCTGCATAGGAAGTGTGTGGGGCGAGGAATATTTTAAGAAGTTGTACCACTTCATTGAATTTACAGGATTTGATAATTTTGAACATGATGGATCTTACCCGGGTGATGTATGCGCTTCAGCTACTCATCCGGGCCATGAAGGTCTTGCTGATTCTCAATGGAAACAGTTCAAAACCATTGCAGATTTTTATAAGTGGTGTCGCGGCCGTGGTGTTTATCTGACTGTCCCGGACTGGTACTTCCTCAACGGCAGCAGCAAGACAGGAATGGGATACCGTGAAAGCAACTGGTCGCTGCCCCGGCGCCAGCAGGAGATAATTGAACGACAGAATATTTTTGATGGCACCTGGGAAAAAACACCATCGATGGGATGGATGCATGTTCCACTGGTTGAATATCAGGGAGGTGGTTCAGAAGCAACCATTGAACCGCTAAAAGAGCATCTGCCACATTATGGTCAGCGTCTTGCTGACCTCTTTGGTGCAGGTGTGCAGGCTGCATACAGAGGTTCCAGGTTGTATGATGCACCGGAGACTCTTGATCTTGTCAGGAAATGGGTGTCATTTTATAAGAAGCACAGGGCAATTTTTGATAGTGACATAATTCATATAAAACGTGCTGATGACAGAGGTATAGATGCGATCCTTCATATAAATCCCGATAATACCGAGAAGGGATTGCTTATGGTTTATAATCCGCTGGACCATCCCGTGCAACAAAATCTTATACTTAATGTTTATTATACGGGACTGAACAGGGTTGTAACAATTTCTGAGAATGATGGAAAATCAAAGAGATATTCAGTGAACAGAAACTACGAGGTTTCCATCCCCGTGAATGTCGCAGCAAATAGTCAGTCGTGGTACATAATAAAATGAGATGGTACGATTAATAATATGGTGCAAACCATATGCTAAATATTTCCTTTCAATCTGGCTGCTGACAATAATCACCATCTCGTCAGTACCATCTATTCCTACTTTAAAGATACATACTGCACATTCTGAGATCAGGCTCGATTACCTTATTCATTTTTGTGAGTATGGATTACTTGCTTTCATGACCTTCCTGACATTTGCTGATAAGGTTTTCCGGATAAATTACAGGAAACTCATTGTACTCACAGCCGGACTGATATTATTTGCTGTTCTGGATGAGTTTCATCAGAAGTTTATTCCAGGGAGATCGTTCAACACAAGAGATATACTGAGCAATGTAACAGGGATATTGTTTACGTTGGCATTTACTCTATTTATTTTCGGGAAAATAAGAGAGAAGTTCAGGAATACCTGAGAAATCCCTTAACCACAAAGGTCGCACAGGTCGCAAAGGATAGAGGTCTGAGTTTTACCTGTACTCTGGTTTTAAATACCCCTGAGGGGTTAAACCAATAATAGAAAATTTATGAATTGATTATTATCAATTTCGACATACCCCGGAGGGGTTAAACAAATAATAAAAATATTTATGAATTGATTATTGTCAATTTCGACATACCCCGGAGGGGTTAAACCAATAATAGAAAATTTATGCAATTAATTTATGAACACAGGAGGTGTTCCATTATTCTTAATCATAAAACTCAAATAGATATTCTGATTCAAATTCCACACCTTCTTCAGTAAGCATCTTGATATACTCAATATTAAAACTTGTTTTTGCATGGTGCGTTTCTTGATTCAGTATATATTTATAGACATAATCAAGCTCCCGGTAGCCAACGGTAAATGCACCGAATCCTTCCTGCCAGCTAAAATTCTTGGTTAACAAATGATTGGCGTTTATAAATAAAGATGAGCTTCTTTTAATGTCCCTCACAAAATCTGAGATAGCTAATTGGGGATAAAATCCAACTAATATATGGACATGATCTTCAGTTCCGTTTATTGCAATAGGAATGCATTTTTCGCCTTTAATGATTCCATAGATATATTTATGAACTTTTTCTCTAACTGGCTCTTTTAGTAGAGAATGCCTGCCCTTTGGTGCAAAAACACAATGAGCATACAATTTGGTGTAGGTGTTTGGTTTCATAATTTTGAATTTAATAAATGCAGCAATATAAAAATACAAAATTATTACCAATTATTAATGGAACCGCTCCGCGGTTTGAAATAAATTTCGTTGTCGCATTCTATTATTGATGGAACCGCTCCGCGGTTAAAATAAATCTCATTGTCGCATCATATTATTGATGGAACCGCTCCGCGGTTTAAAATATATCACATTACCGCATCATATTATTGATGGAACCGCTCCGCGGTTAAAATAAATCTCATTGTCGCATCATATTATTGATGGAACCGTTCCGCGGTTAAAATAAATCTCATTACCGCATCATATTATTGATGGAACCGCTCCGCGGTTATGGTCCAATCCTCAAAATTTCTTGATTTTATTGTTAAACATCGTAAGAATAATGAAGTTCAATGATTACTTACCCCGGAGGGGTTAAACCAATAATAGAATGTTTATGAATTGATTTTCCTCAATCTCAACATACCCCGGAGGGGTTAAACCAATAATAGAAAATTTATGAATTGATTTTTCTCAATCTCAACATACCCCGGAGGGGTTAAACCAATAATAGAAAACATATGCCACCATTTTTTGAACACCGGAGGTGTTCCATCAATGAACAAGAAGTTATAGCTATCGAGACTTTGCGTTCTTTGCGGCTAATGATCTTTTCTACTAATAAACTCTAAAGCCGGAAAAAGAGCCAGTAAAATTGTAAGGAATAGGAAACCCATTTGTTTGCTGAATAGCAATATTTACAGCGACATCTTTTGTTAGTTTCAATGTAATATTCTCTCTAAAATTACCACTCGAAGTAGTTGGTCCAATTATTGTTTCATTGGGACTTCCCGAAACTTTCAAGATGGCAAAACTGTTTGAAGGAAGGTTAATACTCAGACTAAAAGAATAAACTCCTGTAAATGGAGCAGTAAAAACTCCATTTAATGAATTGTAATAAAGTCCATCACTATAAAAGTCTGATGATATCTGGTCAAATATAATGTTGACAGGAGTATTGTCCGGAAGGTTAACCGCTGTTGAAATTATTCCAGCTTTAAAAGCAATTATACTTCCTATGGCAACTGAATTTCCATTTGATACAGAAACTTGAAAGTTATCAGGATTATATGAAAGAACACTGTTATCATATTTACTCAGGTCCACACCGACTGATGATGAATTTTTATCAATCGAAAGGTGATTTCCTGAAAGAGTAATATCCTGAATTTCATCAGTTTTAAGGGCAGAGAGGTCAACTCCCGTGCCGTCTGAGATGCTCAGGAAACCTGTGGCCGGGTTATAACCGAGGTTCTGT
>JGI20214J51088_10003358_pt1 | contig 10540 bp, 5 predicted proteins | sample WetSurMetagenome_FD_51088 | JGI IMG/M metagenome (IMG submission 51088) | reverse complement strand
CAAGGAAAAATACCTCAGCTTTAACCTATAATCCGAACCTTGTTGCACTCAATGATGCTGACCCTGAATACCCCCCGAGAATAGGTCTTTATGCAGTATTTCCTGCATATAATGATGAAATAGTCATTGGTTCCCTTGTGCTGCATGCAAAACAGTACGCCGAGAGAGTCATTGTTGTTGATGACGGATCATCAGATCGCACTGCCCATGTAGCAAAATTAGCTGGTGCCGATGTAATCCCTATCGAACATACTACAGGAAAAGCATATGCAAGTCTTCTTGGTCTCCGGCATGCCATCGAAACCGGATGCACTGTTGCGGTGATACTCGATGCGGATGGNCACCACGATCCACGGGAGATTCCCCGTCTTGCGGGATTGGTTTTCGATGGTCAGGCTGACCTTGTTATCGGGTCCCGTTACCTCAATAAAACCGGAACTGTCCCCATAAAACAAAAAATTAAGCAAATGATGCTGCAACTACCTGCTGATACTCCTGATGAGCTTATTCTGACTGATCCCCTTTCCGGGTTCATGGCATTCGGCCGTAAAACCTTAGACAATCTTGATTTTCCGTTTGAAAAAACACGTTTTCACCAGAACCTTATCAAACAATCTCTCTTAAAAAATCTCGCGATAAAAGAGGTTGCAATCACTGAACATACCGGCAATCTGCCAAAAACCGGATGGGATTATTCCGCTACCGTCATCGCTGCACTTCCGGCATTCAATGAAGAGATATTTCTTGCAAAAAATATCCCCCTGATAAAATCGTTTGTTGATATGGTTATTGTTGTTGATGATGGCTCGACTGATGCAACAGAAAAAATCTCCCAAAAGATGGGAGCGTATGTCATAAAACACCCTGAGAACCGGGGCTATGGGGCAGCTTTACAGACTATCTTTTCCACCGCACGGAATCTCAACGTTGATGCGCTGATCATCATGGACGCTGACGGACAACATAATCCTGCAGATATTGAAAAAGTTCTTGAACCGTTACTGCACGGAGCAGATGTGGTAAATGGTTCACGATTCCTGGATAAATCTGCCAATACCATCCCTCATTACCGGAGGCTGGGCATGAAAGTACTGGACACCGCAACAACAACTGCCGGCGTAAAAAAAGGAACAGATACCCAGAGCGGATTTCGTGCATACGGTAAAAAAGCAATCAGCGTTATCAGTCTGAACGGCCAGGGTATGTCTGCGGGCTCTGAGATTCTCATCCAGATCAGCAACAAGAACCTCACGCTTGTAGAAGTGCCGATTAACGTGCGCTATGATATACAGGATACATCCACCCAGAATCCATTATCACACGGAGTTTCCGTACTGTATAATATCATAGTCCAGATAAGTTGCTTACGACCACTCCCTATGTTTGGAATACCCGGGTTAATTCTGGTTTTTCTTGGTATTGNTGCCGCTTATATGGCNTTTTCTGAATATTATCTGACATCGAAGTTTCCGTTTGTCTTGTCGATGATTAGTGAAATATTTTTAATCCTGGGGATATTAATGGGAGTTGCAGCACTCATTCTGAATGCAGTAATTGTGATTGTGGAAGAGCATTCGAATAGATAAAACTGTTGAGAAAAAGTACGTAATAATGCATAGGAAAATAGTCCTGTTGTTTAAAATCTGGATCTATACATTAACGTAAAAACTGGAGGGTTAATGTCAGAAAATACTATCGGTATTATTACAACTCCAATTTCAAAAAGTGGTATAATTCCTCTAACTGATTTAATAAAAATTATTTTCTCGCTGTCAAAAAATATTTTTCTTATAACCGGAGGTGAGGGGTATACTTTTTTCAGGAGTTATACGAAAATAACAACCCTGAATATTCCCCATAGTACCAGTACATTTTTTATGCAAAGAATTTTTAATTACCTGTCCCTTCAATTAAAAATTTCCCTGGCTATTTTTAAAACAAGCAAACACGTTGATTTTTATATTTTTTTTATCGGAAGTGATGTTCTTCTGTTGCCGATGGTAATTGCTCATCTTGTAAGAAAAAAAGTATATCTGTTGTATGCGGGCTCATTAGTAAAATCTTCAAGCAATGATCCTCTTGTTTCTGGATTAAAAATTTTACAGTTTTTTACCTGGACGTTTGCCGATAAAATAATCGTATATTCAGACAGTATAATAAAAGAGGATTCGCTTGAAAGATGGGCAGGAAAAATTGTAATTGCCCGCCAGCATTTTATTGACTTTGACAGGTTCAGAATAACAAAAGGATACCCTTCCCGAAAATGTATTATTGGATATGTTGGTCGGTTCAGTGAGGAAAAGGGGATAGTGCATCTGTTACATGCGATTCCGAACATCGTCAGTAAAAAACCGGATATTCGATTTTTGTTCATTGGTGATGGACCTCTCAAGGATACGATCTGGCAGTATATTCAGGAAAATAATCTGAGTGATACAATCATTCTTCATGGCTGGGTTTCTCATTCTATCCTGCCGGATTGTTTCAATCAGATGAAATTATTGATTATCCCCTCGGATACCGAAGGATTACCCAATGTTATGTTAGAAGCAATGGCTTGTGGAACTCCGGTTCTTGCTAATCCGGTTGGGGCGATACCGGATGTGATAATTGAGGGGAAGACGGGTTTTATCATGGAGAATAATTCGCCGGAAATAATTGCACAGAATCTGCTCAGGGTGTTGAATGAACCGGATCTTGAGAAGATCGCGGAGAACGGCAGAGGGTTTATTCAGGAGAACTTTTCCTTCGAAAAAACATTTGAGAACTGGAACAGGGTTTTTTCAGAGATTGAATGATTCTGCATGATTTTTTTTTAAAAATGCTGCACCTTTGCGGAATTATTTTTATGCAACTCAAAAGCACTGATGTGAAAGTCCCATCGTCATCTTATCATTTTGACAACTCATCTTCACAAAAATTATACTTGACAACCAATTTTCTCATTTTCACCTCGTATCTTGCCAGGATATGTAATCCTGACAACATGCAAATCTATCACACGCGCTTAGAGAAATTGGGTTAGCATCAATGTTTTATGAAGGATGTAGATATACAGGATAAAAACCCCGTGCTTTCATTAAGATTGTTATCATTGTCATGGTTTGATCTGAAATGCTGACGATGTACTTTTACACTATTATCGGGTGCAACTGGTAACTTTACAGAGTTTCTGGTAAATTTAACGCTATAGCCGCAGGTTTCTTTGTATGAGCCCCATATTCCTAACCTAAAATTACAGGGTGCCTTAATCGTACCGTGCATGCAGGAATGATAGGTTCGATTTCATATCTACACCACAAAAACAAAGGTTTCTGGATATCTCGCATTTTGCATCCCATGATTTTTGATATCACATTATTTTTTATTGTATAAAACTCAAAAATGTAAACGAACAAGAAGGAGATAAATGGACAAACGAATAAAAATAGCGGTTTGTGGAAATCAAGGGCCCATCTCCTGTAATGATATTATTATTAACTGCTTGAATACACTTGATGGAATTGAAGTTGATAATTCTCAAACATTAGAAAACCCTGATATTATCTATTGGGTAAGTCCACGAGGTCCTTCAATAAAAAAATATTTTCTTTTTTGGATTAAAAAAAATCCACTTATTATCAATCATTGGATAGGAACGGATGTTATTGACGAGATAGAAAGAAAACAACAGCAAGAAATACGACGAATAAGGTATTTTTTCATAGATCTCTTATACTGGTTTAAGATGAAAAGGGGAGGATTAATTCATCTGGTGAGTGCTCCGTGGTTAGTAGATGAATTATCAAAATTACAGATTCACGCAACTTATGTACCTATCACTTCCATTGATGTCGATAATCTTGGAATGGTGGATAGTCAAGTTATAAAAGACATTGATTTTTTTAGTTATGTTCCTTTCAATAGGTTCAGTTTTTATGGGGGGGACAAAATAGTAAAACTTGCAACCAGATGGCACCAATACCAATTTTTAATTATCTGCCCTGATCTCACTGAAATACCCGCGGATTTTATTGAAAAAATGCCTAAAAATATCCTATTTTCCCCAAGAGTTGAGAGAAATAAAATGCCTGGATTTTATCAGCGATCAAAGTTTTTTATTCGATATACTAAACACGATGGATTATCAGTGAGTGTTTTAGAAGCTCTCTATTTTAATCTTGAAGTCTTATGGACCTACGATTTCCCTCATACCTATAAAATTGAAAACCTGAAAAAATTATCCGATTCGATCCCTTCTTTGGTAGAAAGTTGGCAACCAAATCAAAGGGGTCATGAATTTGTAATGGAAAATTATTCAATTGAAAAATGGAGAGCGAATTATTTAGAGATCATGCAAAGCAAAATCAAATTAAAATTCAAAAATTAAAAAAAAATCTTTCCTTCCTTTTCCATTCTCTCCCGATTAATCCCTTCTCGTTCCGCATCACATCGCTTCATGCCAATAATCCTCAATGGTTGCTTACCTGTTTTCTAAAAACCTGAACGGCATTCCAGTTTTATCTATCTACGATAAGCGAGTTCATTACTAACATAAACAGAATATGCTTTTAAAAAACCTTTTGAACCAGCCGGGTATGGGTACCTTCACAGGGTACATCTCCCATCATAAAAAAAGACCACTGCGTTCTGATCTCGTGATTGCCTTGAACTAAAAGCCCGCGGATTTTATTCCCTCCCCGTGGATACTCGCCAGTTGTATTTTCATGTCCGCAGATCACACAGATCCGGTAAAGAATTACAGCGTGACAGCCCGCCCAATCGTCTTAGNGTGGAGGTCTGGAGAACCTTGATATTCCGTGCAGAAGATAATCTTAGAACAGGTGCACGGTGGCGCAGTCGTAAATCNCGAACTGGTATTACTGCAAAATTGATGTATTCACCCGTATCAATGAATAAAAAACGTGGGTTTCTGAATGAAGATATTACAGATTACTCCTTATTTTTTACCGCATACAGGAGGAGTAGAACAATATGTTTTTAATTTAAGTAGCTATCTGGTTAAGCAAGGTCATCAGGTTGATGTAATTACNTCAAACAGTCCCCCGGGTTTGAAGACGGAAAAAATGAAGGGAATTACTATCACCCGTTTAACCTGCTATGCTGAACTACTGAGAAATCCGGTTACTCCGGATAGTCTGTTTTCAATACAAGATTTCAACAATTTTGATATAATTCACATTCACAATATGTATGCATTTTCGAGTGTCTTTGCTGGTATTAAAAAAAGTCAGATAAAAACACCCATAGTCCTCACTCACCATGGTAAATTGAAATTTGGAAGTTTTTTTAAAGACACTATCGTGTATTTTTATGAAGCAAGTATTGGTAAAAGGATAGTAAAAAATATTAATTGTAGTGTTGCGCTCACTTCAGTCGATGCAGATTTTCTTGCTTCCCTGGGAATGAAAAGAGACAGAATCCAGATTATTCCCAATGGGATCGATATTTCAGCATTCGAAAATTCTCATGCCATCGATACCACAACCTTACGGGATTCTTTTGGGTTAAGAAATAAATTTGTCCTGTTGTACGTTGGAGAAATCACCTATCGAAAGGGAATTAAACAGTTAATCGGCGCCATGTCGGAAATCAGAAATCATATTTCTGATCAGGAGATTGCTTTGCTTATTGTAGGTTCCGGGCCGGAATCAGAACGTATGCAGGGATTAGTAAAAAAAATGAACCTCGAAAAATTTATTTCATTCCGGGGGAGAGTCCCTTTTTCAGAATTAGTTGAATATTACCGGATAGCAAACGCATTTATTCTTCCCTCATTATCAGAAGGTATGCCAACAGCAATTCTTGAAGCACTCTTTTTTAATGTACCGGTAATTACATCAGATATTCCCGCATTAAGGGAGAGTTTCTCTGATCTGGCACTCTTTGTTAATCCTGAAAATGAGCGGGAAATCGCAGNACAGGTCCTGAAATTAGTGAATCAAGGATATCCCGATACGAGTAATCCGGATACCAGATCCTATGTTGAATCACATTATTCCTGGTCTGTACTTTCAAAAAAATATGAGAAAATATATCAAAAAATACACCAAGGTGATTATTGAAGATGACCTCTGGAGCGGATCCGGGTAATCCTGCTATGACTGCTGTACAACGACAGAGTTATGTATTCAAACCAGGTTTAATGGTCCCAAGCAGCATTCTCCCACACGATTTGCAACTGACGCTGCGGGAAAAATCAGCAAAAACCAACAAGAGAAGATGAGATCCCCTTATGAAAATCGGATATTTTGTTATCAGGTATCCTTATGATCAAAATTATGAGAATTACTCGTTTGGGGGTTCTACCATTGCAGCATACAATCTGGCATTAAAAATGGCAGAGAGGGATCATGATGTCAAGATATTTACAACTTCTCGGGATGCAAAGGACTCGGCGGAGGTTAAAGACAATCTCAAGATATATCGATTTGGCACTACGTTCAGTCTTTATACTTCGAGCATATCCCTGAGCATGATATCGAATCTCCAAAAAAAGGATGTCGATATAGCTCACGTTCATTTTGATATACCCCCAAACCCTGTGATAGGGTCAAATTATGCGAAAAAGAAAAAGATACCTCTGGTACTGACCTACCATGGAGATTGGGTGAGTACTTATGGGGGAGCTTTCAGAAATATTGCCACTCAATTCTTTAACACATTTCTTGTTGACAAAATCTTGGAACAATCCACAGTTATTATCTCACCATCAACTTCCTATATCCAGGAATCCAGATTTTTGAAGAAGTATTCACACAAAGTAGTGTGTATTCCAAATGGTGTGAATATCGAAGATTTTACCGTTAATTCCTCAAAAGAAGAATGTCGAAGCATTCTTGGTCTTCCCCAAGATCATCAAATCATGGTATTCATGGGTTTTTTAGCCCCGCACAAAGGCCCGGAATTTCTTATAAAAGCCCTCAGCAGTATCATTCGACAGCATTCAAATGTCCTGCTGCTTTTTATGGGTACAGGGATTCAGGAAAAAGAATTGAAGGATCTGACTCATCAACTGGGTCTGGACAACCACATTGTGTTTTTGGGATACATCAGCGATAAAAAATATAAGGCGATGGTGTTAAAGGCAGCCGATATTTTTTGTCTTCCCTCATTATATGAGTGTTTTCCTCTTGCCATTCTGGAAGCCATGGCTTCGGGTCTTCCGGTTATCACTTCAAATATAAGCGGAATACCCGAAATAATCATTCATGGAAAGAACGGGTTGCTTTGCCAGCCCGGAAATTCTTCTGAACTGGCAGAGGCGATTCGTTATCTTGTGGAACATGAAAGTATAAGGAAGGAAATGGGAGATTTGAATACCGTATTGATAAAAAAATACACATGGGATGAGATTGCTCAAAAAACCGAGAAGCTCTATGCAGATATCAGCGGATTATAGCATGGTTCTTAAAAAGAATTGAGGGAAGATACCAGACCAGCCTGGAACAGAAAGGATCACCAGGAAAAATACCTGCATCTGAGATAGAATATTGTAAGGCAGGGAAAAAAATCCATTACAGCGTATTTGTATATCTTCAATCTGGAGAAATGCTCAAAATACCGCGTAAACACCAAAACTATGATTTTACTTTTGCAGAAGTAGCTCCCCCCTCTGTACTTTGAACCCCAAAAATACGTCATCGTCACCCAGCTTAGGGCAGAGTGGGGGGCAGGCATGTCCCCTCCTTCACTATGCCAGTGCTGAATATTTCCGGTCTTAGCAAAAAGAATTTATCAGAGCCATAAAATTAACTCTTTAAAAAATAAAAAGAAGATAGAATATTGTAAAAAAATGGATGATACCAGCATGTTTTCAAAAAATCATTGGTATGATAGATTTTTTAAAATTATTTCACTTATCAGTTTTTTTTTGATACTGTTCGTATTGATAATCCTACTTCGGTCAGGACCGGCATTATCGTACGAATTCTCAATCTATGATGCATATCCCGGATATTTCTGGATCCTCATATTATCAGCCATTTTTTGCGGAATCGTTGTAATTCTTGGATCGGCGATCACCCAATCCAAAAAAAATTACTGGGTCTTTGGGTTGATTGCAATTCTGCTATCAAATGCGATACTGCTCTTCATACCGGTCATCAGAGGTTATTATATATATGGCAGTGGGGATGTCCTTACCCATATCGGATATATGAAAGAGATCCTTGACACGTTCAGTATCGGAACAAATCATTATCCTGTTAATCACCTGCTTGGAGTAATTGTTCATCTGATGAGCGGATTCTCGCTTCCTGATGTAACTCTTATCATTCCTCCTTTATTTTCCCTTTTTTTTATTTTATCGATGTATTTTGTGGGGAAAGCCTTTTTTCCTTCTCAATTCGAACTACTGATATTCGTTATAGTCTCCTCACTCTTATTGGGGGGAAACGGGCAGCTGGCTTTCGTTCCGAATGCACAATCGGCTTTATTAATACCCCTGTTTTTATACCTGGCTTTTAAAATGTATCAGGGAGTAAATACCAATAAATATAATTTTTTACTCCTGCTACTAAGCTTCCTTATCGTTCTTTATCATCCGCTCGTTACCATAATGATTATTTTATTATTATTCTTTATGCAAATTATCCAGTATATCCAGGAAAAATATGAAAAAAGGATCTTAAAAAAAGTAAATTATACGTACACCATTCTTTTTGTTATTGCCGTGTTTTCAATATGGTCTACCTATCTCAGGATGGCAACTCAGATTGTTGAACCAATTATCAGCCATTTTTTGGGGGATATAAAAACCCAGTCAGAGCTGGAAAGAAATGTTAATCTCCTTTCGCAGGTGAATCCCGATCCGGTTTATCTGATAAAACTGGTTTTTAATTTTTACGGGAAAACGATTTCATTGGGGATTTTAACACTTCTCTGCATAGGATTAATACTTATATCAATCAAAAATCACAGGATAAAACCCGACTTTTATCGAGGATTTTCCATAATGGGATATATCGTCTTACTGATGCTATCAATCGCTTTACTGGTTTCAAATGGCAGTTTTGGTTTTGGAAGGGTATATGCGTTTGCAACCTTGTTCTCCCTGCTGATTATTCCGATGGGAGTCTATCTCTTTTTATATAAAACCAATGACAGATCCCTTACCGGAAAGACCATAGTAAAACTGGCCGGGATATTTTTTATCATTGTTTGTATTGCCTATTTCTCGGTCTTCACGCTCTTTCTTTCACCACTTACCAAGTCTGCCAATCAACAAGTACCAAGAAGTGATTATATCGGCATGAATACCTTTTTCTTATACCGGGATACCTCCCTGCCCGTTTTGGAATTAGGATCTGTTTCAAACCGGTTTTATGATGCAATCTATGGCCCGTCGACTCCAAGACTAAATATTTATTATCAATATAAATATACAGTGCCACCTGATCATTTTGGCAATCAAAATGCGTCATTATGGGGTAATTTATCCTACACCTCGAAATATGTGTTATTGGATGATCTTGGGAGGGATTTTTATCCCAATATGTATCCGGAGTTTAAAAATAACTGGCGTTTTTTCGCCCAGGACTTTGAACGGTTAAAAAATGATCCCAAGGTTCAACAGGTGTATTCAAACAGAAATCTCGAAGTATTTTTGATTTCACCTCAGTAACAGGAGGAAGAAACATGCGAAACGTACTTATCATAAGTTTTTTTTTTAATCAAACTGTTGCTGCTGTACGGTTGCGGGGGTTAGCAAAATATCTTCCCGAATTCGGATGGAATCCTGTAATATTAACGGTAGAAACTTCAACAATCTCAGAAAAAAAATTTGAAATTTATGAAACACCCTATGAGGATACCTTGATTTTATGGAAAAAACGCATAGGTTTACCATTGCATAAAACATGGAAAGAACATTATAATGTTCCCACTTATAAGAAAGAAAATACTAGCCTCGATAAACTGGTAAATTTCTGGGAGGAAATTTTTACCTGGCCTGATCCAACCATCGATTGGTCAGTCTCAGCCATTGAAAAAGGCGATGAATTATTAAAAGAACGTCATTTTGATGCGATAATAAGTTCGATTAGCCCGATTACTTCACATATCATTGCAAAAGAATTGGTAATAAGGAAAAAAATCCCCTGGGTGGCAGATTTTCGTGATTTATGGACCCAGAATCATTATTATAAGTATTCGAGAATCAGAAGGTTTTTTGAAAAGAGACTTGAACTTGACACCTTATCTTCGGCAAATGCCTTAACCACTATCTCTGACCCATTTTCAGAGAAATTAAAAGAATTCCATAAAAATAAAAAAGTATATACAATAACGAACGGCTTCGACCCTGAACAGGTAAATCCGAAAATCCCCTTAACAAAAAAATTCAGTATTACCTATACGGGAAAAATTTACAAAGGACGTCAGGATCCAGAGCCGCTTTTCAGGGTTCTGAAAGCCTTGATTGATGAAAAAAACCTTGATCCTGCAACAATCGAAGTAGATTTTTTTGGTTTTCATGAAGGTTGGTTAACAAGCGATATTAAAAAGTATCACCTGGAAAATGTAGTTCGATTACACGGAC
>JGI20214J51088_10003357_pt1 | contig 10541 bp, 8 predicted proteins | sample WetSurMetagenome_FD_51088 | JGI IMG/M metagenome (IMG submission 51088) | reverse complement strand
TCAGTTTCAAATTCTATCCACATCCTGATTGTTTACCGGGCTGCAATAATAATAAAATCCGGGTCAAAATTATTAATTTTAATTCAGATACAACTTTTTATGATGTTTTCGCTTAAAGCGGATCACAGAAACATTCTGACATGATTATAGTTTGCACACGGCAGATTCAATCATGATTTTATCCTTTGTGAAGTCATTATTGAACCGCTTGCGAAATCATGTATGGCTCTTCTGTTCACATTGAATGTTACAGTTACAAACGACAGCCATCCCAATAAAATCTTGACCACGGTTCTAAGTATTGCCAGATGAAAGGTCAGTTTATGATCGGGTTGTTTGAAATTTCTGACTCTCAGTCCCATGAACAATTGTCCGATTGTCGCTCCGGAAGTAATCAAAATCGGCTCATAGAGCAATACCACTACTACAAAGAGAATCCCTTTCACAAAACCGGGGACCTGCCCTATTAACTCGAGCAATGAGGTGATGCCGGTGTACATAATTACCAGGATAAGTACATCTATAAGCATAGATATATATCGTGCCTTGATGGTTGGTAAAACATAGACTTTTGAATAGTCAATTTTCCCGGGCTTCTCAGTTACTTCCTCAGCTTTAATAAATACCTGTGGAATTTCCTGTCCAAGGACGTCTTTTTCCTTAGAAAATTTTTCAGACTCATCCATATCGTTTTGATTTAAAGTTACCTGAAACCTTAATTAACGGTCAGACCTTTTTCCTTTTATACCTGACCATGCTTATACCCTGATCTTTTCACAAAGAAGTTTGTGTTCTCTGTGACCATGTTTTAAAGATCCCAACTCAAATTTACTAATTCATGCAGGGAAAGTCAAGAAATTATTGACTGGCTTTCTGCGGATATCTGCTAATGATCCGGATTGGCTTCAGACACAATCTGAAGAGCTTCTTCAAAGCGTTTTGTCTGCAGGTTACTTTTTACCTGTTCCAGATGAACCAGGGCATATTCAAGTCGGGGCTCATTTGGTCCAAGATCAATCTTGCCTTCCCACATCCGGTCATGATAGTATCTGAAGTCATGCTTTTCTATAGAATTTAAATCGATTTTTTCTCCTTTGGAAGCTACAAGAACCATGAATACCGTAAAATAAGATATATGCATTATCTGACGCATCAAAAAGAACCTTGCACGCTCATATTCAGCAACACTTCTCCCGAAATACCTGTTGAGGAATTCTGTTTCATCGGCATCATTTGCCACAAGGAAGTTTGCCACTATCGACAAATCGGAGTACCTGTCATTATTAAAGGCTGCTTCCCAATCGGAAAGCCATGCCCTGGTTCCATCATATAAAATGTTCTCTGGTTTCAGATCGTTGTGGCTTGGTACCAGATCCTCTTTACCTCTCGGATAAACAGCATTAATCCGATCAAGTGAATCAAATACGTCTTTAGTAAAATCCTGAGGTAGAAGTCTGGCTTCCACAAATCTTTTACCGAAGCGGTTTACAGTATCAAGGCTGTGTATCGTTTTAGTAAAAGCAGGAAGCGAATGAAGTTTACGAAGAACATCTGCAAGCTTTATTTTAGCTTCGGAAAGGGGAAAAGGTTTAAGTTCAATATAGTCTGTAATAGAAATGCCATCTTCAACCCCCGCATACCAGACTTTTGGTGCGATTCCCGCATCTGCGGCAGGTTTCATACAGGAATAATAATACAGGGTCGGATCATTCAAGAAGTCTGTACGTGCTATTTTCAGAAGGTATGGTTTGCCCTGCACCACCATCCCGAAAACATGGGCATTGCTGAGTCCGGTAGGCAGTCGTTTTATTTCATCATAGTCAGAGACTTTAAAAGTTGACTGCAATGCTCTTTTGACATCATTGAGTTTATTTTCAGGTATCATTCTTTTTAGTTTATTTGTGACATAATTTGCACGACCACTAACTATCGGGAGAATTAATTTGTTGCCTTACTGACGAAAGAATTTCACCTTAAAGTGAGAATATCAGTTCACTTTAACCTGTAGTCGTATGGCAATAGATCTCCTATTCGCCGATCAGACAGGCTGCCGGAAAAGTTTATGCCAAACGGATCATAAAACCCATATTTTTCGAAATAGACCGAATCTTTTTTGACATTTATTTTACTGTCCAGCCCCTTGTATTTAACTGAAAATTCTCCGTTATATTTAAGATAAGCAGAAAGGCTATCCTTTTTACTCACAGTTAATTTAGAATCAGATTTGGTATATATCAGAAATACTGCAGGAATAGCAGCGCTTTCCGAAAGCGCAGCAACGGACTTCCCTTTAGGATGAATGTTTCCTGAATACAACAACCTGAAGAAATGCATCCTTGATCCTAGATATACATTTCGCCTTCTTCTTTCCACAGCTATTTTTGTGGATTTATTCAATGTTAATAATTCATCTTTAAACAGATAGTTTCCAAGAATGAAGCATGTTTCGTTAAAAATGTGCTTATCATCTTTTTGGCAGTTATAAATGAATTTATCGAGGTAATACGTAATGTCATATCCAAGAGCTTTGTTGTGAATTATGAGTGGGTTTAACGAATATGCGCTTAATGAAGTATCGGTGATATTAAAAAACCGGAGGTCCCCTTCATTTATAATGTCACACATCAATGCATTTGCAGAAGAGCCAAGGAATTGTCCTTTAAAGAGTTTCAGGTAAGTCTGCCACCTTCCTCTTTTCCCCTTAACTACAACCTCATTTAATTCAGTTGTTTTTGTAGAAAGATAAATTTTATAATTTTTATTGCTGTCTGGATCAGATATCGTAAATGAATAGTATCCAACCATGCTGATTGTTATAGGCCTGGATCTGTTTTTTGAAATGTTCAGTTCAAAGTTGCCATTTATATCTGAATAGGTCCCGACAGATGTCCCGCTGATATAGATGACTGCAAAGCTTATTTTTGAGCTATCAGACTTATCGATAATTGTTCCCCTGACTATCTGAGTATGAGCCATCTGAAACAAACCAGCCAATAACAATACCAGAATTATTCTTTTCATATTGACATACTGACACTGTTTAATTTATCTGACTTCATATTCAGCTTTCCCGGTTACAGGAATTCCGCTATTTGTGATTCCTTCAACAACGATCCTTTTCATTGCTGCATTATCTCCGTTGTAATAATTAAGTTTTACTTCTGTATTGCCATCAAGGCTGATATCCGGATTCCAGTAAAGAGTTGACCTCAGATCGGGATTAAACTCTGATTTTGAATCCGGCGGATGCTGGGGTGAGTAGAAAATTCGTGCCTCATTATATCCGGAAATCTTAAGCTTTGCCGAATATTCCCCGGGCTTATATATAGCTGGGACTCCCCCAGCTTTGGTAATAAGATTGATCACTCCATTTGCTCCTTCCAGGCCAAATATGATGGTCGAACCGACTTGTTTCAATACATCTATCCTGTCAATGATTGATACTGGCATTAAGAGCAAATCTTCAAAAGTTGCCTTTTTACCATCTATAAGGACTAGAGGTAGTGTTACGCCATTAATGGATGATTGTCCACGAATTATGATTGTATATTTTCCCTCTTTCGGGCCTATAACCTCTACACCTGGAATCTTGCCTCTCATGACCTCAGGAATATTCGGATAGCTTTCCATTGACTCAGCGACCTTAAGCTCCGCATCAGGGTTGAGATATTTTGAACGGCTACTCTCCAATTTGGCAGTTTGGGGATCTTTGTGTCGTTCAGAAATAATGCTGACTTCACCAACACTAATAGTGTCTGCAAGTTTGAACTTTTTTCTTTTGGCTTCAATGATATTATAGTAGGATCTTATTTTACTCTGATCCTTAGCTTCTAAGACAGACAAAACAGGTAGTCTTTCTTTTACCCTTGCCGGAGAATATGTAGTTGAATCCAGAGTCAGTATACCCTCCGGATGATCTTTTGCTCCTGTCCCAGTAGCAATTATTGTTGCCTCTCCTGTCAGGTCAATGCCAGATAATTTGAATCTGCCCGTTGAGTCGACGGGAATCGTTTTCAGAAAAGTACTTTTACTCCCCAATATTCCAATGCTGACCCTGTAGTCGTTAGTGAGTTTATTCTTTTTGTTTTTCCTTAATCTACCTGATACTGTAAAACCATTTTCCGGGGGAAAATAAGCTGTATCGTATTTCCAGGCAAAGTCGCGCCAGCCCTGGGTACGAAGCAGCAGGTCCATATCTTTTAACCTTTCCAGGTTTGAGGGATCGAAGTAATATGACGGCTCCTCAACAATTCCGCGGATATCGGATTCCAGCAAAAACCACGATGAGATATTCCTGGGAAAAAGAGATGAATTATCTGTCAGATTCTCATCAGCTACAGCTAATGAAACATTGCCTCTTGTATCAGAAATTGAATCATCTGGCAAAGAAATTGTTAAAGCAACCAGTTCTCTTTTGTTGTACAGGAGTTTATCAGTTTTAATATTAATTTTTTCAGGGACCTCGTTTTCAATATAAATAAGTCTCTCATAAAGAGGAAGATCTTCAGGTCCGGAAAGCGTCAGCATCAGAATTCCATCAGGAAGATCATCGGTGGGAACAACAAAATTCGTAACTGGTGATTTAATTCGATACGGTATAGTTTTGATAACTTCCTTACCTATTGAAATACTGAGTGTCAGGTCATGATCTGCCACAAGTCTCAGTGTTTCAGGATTTGTTTTGGTGGTAATCAACAGCTCATTATGCTGATTTATTGAGGCGCTTATTGTCACCCCGTGTATAAAACTTACAGGCAGCTCTGTCCTGAAATCAATACTATCGGCTGCCCTGGCAATTGAATAGTATTTCAAACCGGGCAAGGGTCTCAGGAAAAATCTGCCCATTCCCAGGTGTGTGGATTTGAATGAAGTGATCAGCTCCCCGGCTGATGAATAGATCTTTCCCGAAACATCACAACCTTTGCCGAGAGAATTAACAGCTTTGAATGCAACGACCGAAGAGACGTTTTCGACAAGGGATCCTCCTTCGGGAAAGAAGTACAGATGAACTCTGTTGTCGACATATTTTACATTATCTGAAACTTTACTTGAATCCGCTGAATTTAAAACAGAAATCTCTTTTGTGAAAAACAGCTGATCTCCAAAATTCCGCATATAGTTTGTATATGCACGCAATTTATATCTCCCCGATTTTATATCGGCTGATAATTTAAAATCGCCGTTGCCCAAACCGCCTACAAGTTGTACTATCCTGGCTGAAATGATTTTTGATGAAGGAGAAATCAGTTCAACATGAAGGTTGCTGCTGTGTTCTGTTAGTGTCCTGTCGAGAGCATCAATCAGGTATGCCTTAAACCAGATATCGTCGCCGGCGAAATAACTGTCACGATCAGTATGTAAATATACTTTTTCAATGACTTTAACAGAATCATCAACTGAAGGATATTCAGTTTGTATGCTTCTGCAAGGTGAAGCCTGAACGCAAAATAAACTCACCACTAAAACAGACAGAATGATTTTTTTCATACCGACAGATTAACATTGTTGAACTTATCTGACTTCATATTGAGCTTTCCCGGTAAGCGGAACACCCTCTGTTGTTATACCTTCGACAGTTATCCTGGTTGCTGATGCATTGTCACAATTGTAGTAATTCAAATTTACAGCTTTATTCCCATCCAGATTTATATCCGGGTTCCAGTAAATAGTTGACCTGAGGTCAGGATTATATTCAGATTTTGAATCGGGCGGATGCTGGGGAGAATAGAAAATACGCGGAGAGTGGTAACCGTTAATTCTTACATTCTTTGAGTAGTTCACTGGTATATAGCCAGGTCCCCCTGCTCTCGTTATAAGGTTAATAACTCCACTAGCCCCATCGATTCCAAAAATTGAAGAAGACCCGATTGTTTTCAGGACATCTATCCTTTCAATGAAATTAACAGGAATTGTTACAAGATCATCCATTGAGGTCTTAATGCCATCTACCAGTATAAGAGGTGCTGTAGTACCATATATTGTCCCCGCACCACGGATTCTGATTTTATAGTTTTGGCTCATCCCTGAAACTCCACCGATGCTGGAATTAGCTGAAGATACGATTTCAACTCCCGGGATTTTGCCTCTCATGACTTCTGCCAGATTGGGGTAACTATACATATCCTGGGTAATAATTAATTCACTGTCAGGTTTGCCGTATTTTGACCTGCTTCTCTCTACTTTCTGAGCCTGCATATCTTTAGGCTTTTGCGAAATTATTCTTACTTCTCCAAGATTTATTGTATCAGATAATTTGTATTTCTTTTTTATCGATTCACTGATCTCATAATAGGTCTTAAGCCGGCTCCAGTTATTTTCTGCTAACCCAATTACCTGCGCCTGATTTTCAGGCACTTTTGCCGGCCCATAACTTACTGAATCTATAATTATCAATCCCTGCAGACGGTCTTTTTTACTGATTCCTGTTACAATTAATTTTGCTTCTCCATTCAGGTTAATGTCAGGTAGCTTGAATCTCCCGGATGAGTCAACCGGAAGTGTTGTCAGAAATGTATTAGAGCTTCCGAATATTCCGATGCTGACCCTTGAGTCTTCTATGGGTTTGTCTTTCGTTCGTTTTCTTAATCTGCCAGAAATTGTAAATCCATTTTCAGGAGGGAAATAAGCTGTATCATACTTCCAGGCAAAGTCGCGCCATCCCTGGGTGCAAAGCAGGAGGTCCAGATCTTTTAATCTTCCCGGGTTTGAGGGATCGAAATAATATGAAGGATCCTCAACATATCCATGCACATCTGACTCGAGCAAAAACCACGATGAGATATTACCGGGAAACTGAGTTGCTTTATCTATAAGATTTTCATCAACTGCGGCTAATGAGACATTGCCTTTACTCTCAGATACAGAGTCTCCGGGTAAAGAAATTCTGAGAGCTACGGGTTCTCTCTTGCTGTAAATGAGCTTATCGGTTTCAATTTTAATTTTTACAGGAGCTTCTCTTTCGAGATAAACAAGTCTCTCTGCCAGGGGCAGATCGTGCAGGCTTGCGAGTGTCAGCATAACTATTCCATCAGGAAGATCATCTGTAGGTACAACGAAACTTGTTACAGCGGATTTTATTCTGAAAGGTACTGTTTTATAAACTTCCTTACGAATTGAGATATTTAGAAATAGGTCACTATCTGAAACAGTTTTCAGAGTTTCGGGATTTGTTTTAGTAATTATCTTCAGCTCATTATTCTCATTTACCGAAGCGCTGAATGTCACTCCTGCAAGAAAGCTCTCAGGTAATTCGGTTCTTATATCAATACTATCTGCTCCCCGTATAAGCGAATAGTATTTCATCCCTGGAACTGGTCTAAGGAAAAATGTACCCATTCCCAGGTGAGATGATTTGAATGTTGTAACCAGTTGCCCTGCTGAGGAATAGATCTTACCGGAAACATCGGAACCTTTACCAAGGTTATTTTCAGCTTTAAATGCAACTACAGAAGAAACATTATCAACCAGTGATCCTCCTTCCGGAAAAAAGCTTACATACAACTTATTCTCAACATATTTTATCTGGTCAGAGACCAGGCTTGAATCGGCGGAATTTATAACGGTTATATCTTTACTGAAAAACAGCTGATCGCCAAAATTCCTCATATAGTTTGTATAGGCACGTAATTTATATCTCCCGGATCTTACATCAGCTGCTAATTTAAAATCGCCGTTACCTAAACCACCCGCAAGTTGTATTATCCGTGTTGAGATGATTTTTGAGGAAGGAGAAATCAGTTCAACATGAAGGTTGCTGCTGTTTTCTGTAAGTGTCCGGTCGAGAGCATCAATGAGGTATGCCTTAAACCAAATGTCGTCACCGGCGAAATAAATGTCCCGGTCAGAATGAATGTACACCTTTTCAACGATCTTAACTGAATCATTAACAGAAGAATATTGAGTTTGTACGCTTCTCCCCTGGGATATTTGGAAGTAAAATAAACCCACAGATACAATGAACAGAATAATTTTATTCATGATTGGAACAGGTTGAGGGTTAGTGTTAATCCTGCAATGAACAATTTCTGTGCCAGAATCAGTTGTAACGGATAATCAATTGTATGTCTGATCAGCTGCATTATAGTATGATCACCTAATGTATTCCGGGATTGGTTCAGATATCTTCTTTCGATTTTAATTTTTCAGTGTGCTGTGTATTTGAAATTTTTCTTCCCGTCCTGAATTTCGATCTTTTTAATATCTCTCAAAGGAATTTTTTTGGTAAGTGATGTGATAAATCGCGACTGCACCCCATAAACGAAAGATTCACTTACAAAGATCCTGTCAAAATAAAAGATTGTTTTTTTATTTTCCCTTGTTGTAATCCTCATTTCAATTGATGGGCTATTGATCAGTTCCGCAGGATTATTCTTTTTATCGAAGCAATTAATAGTTCTTAGTGGATTAGCCAGGTAATGATATCTCTCGCCAACCGGGCCCCTGACAAATACGTTGACAAAACTGGCTGAATCAATTCCTGCAAACTGTGCTCTGAGATTATCTACCGGAATCAAATATGTTGAACAGGAGCAAAGGGAAACTGTTATAATAACCAGGATTGTGACTTTAAAAAATGATTTATTCATGGAAATAATTAAGGTTAAGTGAAATATTCTTGTTCTTTGATAAAGAATAGGTTACAGTTTTTCAAAAAAAATGACTTAAGTTATTTCACATTTTTATATAAACCTCTTTTCTCATATTTTTTAATTTCTTTGGCAGTTAATTCTCTTTTCAGGACATCGAAAGGGAAGAATGCTTCTTTACCATTTATCAGGTTAGAGGGAAGAAGGTTCCCGCTTTGATCCGAATAATAGATATCGACCATCTTAAGAGTCGAACTGCCCTCCATTGCCACTACATTCAGAATCAGGGTTCCGGCATCCATAATACCAACAGGCTGACCGGGGTAAACCGTCTGACCAAGACGTAAAAATTTCTCTGCAGGATCCAAGCCGCGATATAAAGCTACTGTACCATCACCATGAAGTATCTCAAGGCTTGAGGACTTAACTATTCTCTCAACCTCGGTATCATTATCAGGCAAAGCGGTAACTGTACCTTTTCTAATGGCAAATACCGTATCCTTTTTATCCATTTTAAAATAATTGAGCAGAAAAGTTTCGCCATTTTCGTTCCTGATTGATTCCAGTTTTACAGTTTTTCCGGATCCGACAGGGATAATGTAAGGAAATGACAAATCAGGGTTGTGTGCAAGCTTGATACTATAAGAAATAGAGTATTCGTATTGTATGGATTGTTCTTTATCAGCAATGTTTAGTACAAACAGATTGTTATAGCCTGGAGGGACTATTAGTGAACGTTCAAAAACCTGGGGCAACAGATTCTGGAGATCACTGAATTTGATTGTCAGATCATACGGAAAGTAGGATTTATTATTAACATTAAACGAAACTTTATCAGTTGACTTCTGAACATCCATGACAATCGGTGAATTCATCCGGTATCCAAAGAGCATTGTTTCTGCAACCCTGGAATATTGTGCAAATGTTGATTGAGAACAGGTGAGTATGGAAATTAATCCAAAAGTCAGTTTTAAGAACCTCTTTTTCATAAGTCTTGTTAAGTTATTCAGGAATTGTCATCATTTGCTAATCTTTTCAGTTGTATTGCAATAGATCAGACTGTGCAGGCCTCAGGTTATTTCCGGCATCAGGTCACGCATACGCCCCGTCAATCACAAAAGCAAAGTGCTGTTTAAATGATGGAATAAAGTAAACTAAAGTGCCTTGCCTGACGATCACAGTCCTAAATCATATTAAAGTTATAATTTATTCCTGAAAGACTTCAGACGGGACAAAGAATTATGAAGAATAAAGAAGAGAAATGAAGAGAAATGAAGAGAAATGAAGAGAAATAAATAGAAATGAATAGAAATAAATAGAAATGAATAGAAATAAATAAAAATAAATGGAAATGAAGGGAAACAACAGGACTAATAGGAGGAATAAAAATGACTGATGCAGTCAACACATACTTTCCTGCCGATCTTTGCACATTTTTTCCTTGCTGAATCTTCTTCTTCACATGAAAATTCATTGCCTGAACTCTCCTCTTTGTCCATTTTCCCGCAAACAGATACCTGCTTTGATGTACAGCCCTCTGGCGTCATCCTGCCATCAAACAGATGATACTCCTCAGTACCTTTCTTCTTTTTCAATGTATATGCGATCATAATGAATAGTATAAAATTAAACAATGTCTTGTCTCTCGAAACCCCTCTGCCGTTTCACGCCATCTCTCCTAAAAGGGGAGACAATTTTTCTTCTATTGGAGAATTTGCCCCCCTTCAGGGGGGATGGGGGGCAAATAGGTGTATAATTGAGCACTATTGTTTCAATGCAGCCTTCGTAAAGATGTAATCAGGAATAACCTGATCAAACTTCACGATGGTCATTCTGAATTCTGTTCCGTCACCCTCTTTTAAAACATCCTTATATTTAATTGTCATAGGAAACCAACGACCCTGGATCTGCTTTACATCTGAAAGAGTTGCCTTCTTCAGTAGCTGGCCACTCTTT
>JGI20214J51088_10003356_pt1 | contig 10543 bp, 8 predicted proteins | sample WetSurMetagenome_FD_51088 | JGI IMG/M metagenome (IMG submission 51088) | reverse complement strand
GTGCAGAAGCTGTGGCGGGATGCCAAACTCTATGAAATCGGGGCAGGAACCAGTGAGATCCGCCGCATGATCATTGCCCGGGAACTGACCCGCGAGGAATTTGCCAGGAAAGCCAGCCGTTAGTCGTTATCAGTGGGCGCCGACCGGGCCTGCCTGGCGGCCGGTCCGGTCGGCCCATACCAAACCATTCACTAACGCAGGGAGGAACTATTCATGACAACGCCCGTCCAGCAAAAGATTCGAGACAAGAAGAGAACCCCGGCGCAGATCGCCGATATGGTGAAATCCGGCGATTGGATCAACACCGGGAGTGTCGGCGGGGATTCCACGGTCTGCACCGAAGCGGTTGCCAAGAGGTTGGAGCCCGGCCCAGGCGGATTGAAAGACATCGAATTTTGGATGTATGCTCAGTTTTATCCTCACCATGAACTCCAGCAAGTGGATCCCCTGCAGGAGAGGCACTGTGTCCACGAGTATTTCTTCTTTCCCTGGAACCGCAAGGCCCGGGACACCAACAACGTGACGGACTGGGCCCAATGGGGCTGGGCTTACGGCATGTGGGCGCACCATTACCGTTTCGTCAACGCCGCCAAGGAGAACCGGGGCATCGACTGGTGGTTCAACGCCGCCACCGCTCCCGATGAACACGGTTTTTTCAATATGTCCTACGGCACCAACAACACCAACATCTTTCGACAGACCGCCAAAAAGACTGTTTTCGAGGTTCGCTCGGATTATCCCTGGGCCGAAGGAGGACGCTACAACACCATCAATATCGACGACGTGGACTACTGGGTGGAAGTCGACTGCGAAAAATACAAGTGGCCTCAAATCAACGAGAAGGCCATCAAATCGAAACCGGAAGAGCAGGCCATCGCTCAGCACGTCATGAGCATCATGCGGGACCGTGACATCGTTCAGCTGGGCATCGGCGCTCTCCCTTCCGCGTGTGTCACCGCCATGGCCGATGCCGGGTTCAAGGATCTCGGCATTCACACGGAGATGCTCAACTACGGGCTCATCCAACTGATCGAATCGGGCCAGGTGACCAACGCCTACAAATCGATCGATCGCGGCAAGAGTGTGTGGACCTTCGCCTTTCCCGTCGATGTGCAGTGGTACTACGATACCGTCCATCGGAACCAGCAACTGGCAGTCTATGACATCGGGTACACGAACAACTTCCAGATCCTGAGCCGCATCGACAATATGATCGCCATCGACAACTGCGTCTCCGTGGACCTCCTGGGGCAGCAGTGCGCGGGCTTCTATGAAAAACGGCCCATCTCCAGCACCGGCGGGTATTTCCAGTTCGTGAGCTTCTGCGCCATGTCCAAAGGCGGCCGAGGCGTGGCTTCCATGACTTCGAGAAGCAAACACGGGACCTCGAGGATCGTTCCCTTTCTTCCCGAGGGCTCGAGCGTGGATGTTCCCGCTCAGCTGGCCAATTACGTCTGCACCGAGTACGGCATTGTCAACCTGAGAGGGTTGAGCGGCTACGAGCGGGCGAGCGCCCTGATTTCTATCGCCCATCCCGACGACCGGGAGTGGCTGGAAAGCGAAGCGCGCAAGCACGGGCTGCTGGCGCCCAAGTTCCCGGTGAGCATGCTTCCTGGAGAGAGCGGCGACAGAAGATACCCGTCCTACGAGGAGAGAAGAAATTACAAACTGCCTCTCCACAGCGAAGTCTGGGGCATGGATTGGGATCCTTACCAGTCAGGAAAATAGCCTGAGCCCGGCGTTGCGCTTCGAGGGACGGGCTTAAAAGAATAGAATCTCCTAAAACTGCGCGGGCGGCGATGACCGCCCGCTTTCGTTTCTCACCTGATTTCCGTCCCGGTGCGACTCTGGCCAAAATCACTCGCTGGAGCGCGGCGTCATCAACGCCCCGGAGAGGGGTTTGGCAGCCGAAATGGAGCTCGTTCCCGTTCGAAGCCTGATCCAAGGCAAACACGTCATGTTTTGCGCGGACTCCATCTTGCGCGGAACGCAGTTCAAGGATAACAGTGTCAGACCTGCGATTTTGCCGGAGCGCGGTAGAGAGCCTTTTGCTTTATGAGATTTTCTATTCTGCCCTCGGAATAGCCCAGAAGTTTCTTCAAAACGGCGTCGGTATGCTCTCCGAGAAGGGGAGGGGATGAATAGTGCCCCTTCTCAGCGCCTGGTATGCGGATGGGATTTCCGACAGCACTGAAGGTGAAGTCAATCCCCTGGTGCTCGATATCGACCACCATGTTGAGCGCGCGGGCAGCGGGATCGCCGAGGGCTTCTTTAAGATCGTTTATGGGAGCGCAGGGGATGCCTTTTGTCTCCAGGATTTCCAGCCACTCTCGGCTGGTCCTGACCGCAAATCGTTCATTCAAGATCTCGAACAGTGCTTGTCGATGCTGGTTTCGTGCCACCGGGTCGGCGAATCTTGGATCATTTTCGAAGGCCCCGGCATCAAGCACCGCGCACAGAGACGACCAGAACTTGGACAAATGGGCATCGATCACAATGTGCCCGTCCTTGGTCGTGACGGCATTATACGGCACCAGGGAACGGTGGCCGGAACCGACCGGACCGGGTACTTCTCCGGAATAGAGGTGGAACGCCGCCTCATAACTCAGCAGGGAAATCATGGTGCTGAACAGGGGGACTTCGATTCTTTGTCCTCTGCCCGTCTTTTCTCGTCCGTGAAGCGCTGCCAGAATCCCCACCACGGCGNAGATCCCGGCCACATGGTCGGAAATGGAAACACCCATGCGCAGCGGCGGCCCGCCCGGCTCACCCGTCAAGCTCATACCCCCTCCCTGCGCCTGAATCATCAGGTCAAAGGCAGGCTTGGCCCGGTNGGGCGTATCCGATCCATAGCCATTGATGGAACATGAGATGAGGGCGGGGTTGTATTTCAACAGGACCTCGTGACTGATCTTCAGCTTCTCAAGGGTTTGAGGCCTGACATTATCCAGAACCACGTCGGATTTCTTGACCAGATCGTAGAAAACGCGCCGACCCGCATTCTTGCTCAGGTCGACGACGATGCTCTTCTTGTTCCTGTTCAAGGCCATGAAATAGAGGCTTTCGCCCTTTATGAAATGCGGTGGGGTGCGGCGGGCACTGTCTCCGCCGTCGGGAGACTCGACCTTGATGACCTCCGCTCCGAGGTCTCCAAGGATCATTGCGGCGTAAGGAGCTGCAAGGACCTGCCCGAGCTCCAGCACGCGGACATCTGAAAGACATGGTTTCATCATAGTCCCTCTGTAAGAAAATCAACAAATGTTGGGGATAATCCAGTGAAACAGACTGTCCATTTGGTCCGCAAATACCTTACACTGATGAGGCCGCAATAGAAATCATGAATTCAATTGTGATAAAGGGAAACATTGGATAAGGAAACATCGCCGGCTCTGGGGTTTGGAGGGAAGATGGGCGCCGGTGCTTAATCTGCCTGACGGCCAAGATGAAGGAACAACTGGAATGATCATGCACGAGGTACTCATTGTGGGGGGAGGACTGGCCGGCCTTATGGCTGCCCTTACGGTTTCGAAGAGCGCCGAGGTCGCGGTCCTCAGCAAGGTCTATCCCACCCGCTCCCATAGCGGCGCGGCACAGGGAGGGTTCAATGCCGCCCTGGGCGAAGACGATAGCGTTGAAGCCCATGTTTTTGACACCGTCAAAGGAAGCGATTATTTAGGCGACCAGGATGCCATAGAAGTGCTCTGCGCCGAGGGGCCGGAGATTATTCTCGAGCTCGAGAGTCTGGGCGTAACGTGGACTCGCCGCGCCGACGGAGGCATTGCCCAGCGCTCGCTCGGTGGCGCAGGCTTTCCGCGGGGGTGTTTCGCCGCCGATTTTTCCGGGCATATTGTCCTGCATACTCTGTACGAGCAGAGCCTGAAGCAGGGGCTGAAGGTTTACCCGGAATGGCACCTGCTCGAACTCCTGGTCGACGAAGGGCGCGTTGGCGGGGCCCTCGTCTACGATCTGGCCCGGGCCCGGCTTGAAGTCATCCGGGCCAAACAGATCATTCTGGCAACGGGCGGGTACGGTCGCGCCTTTTTCAAGACGACCAACGGCCATGCCAATACCGGAGACGGCATGGCGATTGCCTACCGGGCGGGAGCGGTGCTTTCGGACATGGAATTCGTCCAATTTCATCCGACGACGCTCTGTGGAACGAACATTCTCATCTCCGAGGCCGCTCGCGGCGAGGGAGGGGTTCTGCGCAACGCGAAAGGGGAGCGTTTCATGACGCACTACGCCCCGGAGAAAATGGAGCTGGCTCCCCGCGATGTCGTGGCGCGGGCTATCTTCAAGGAGATCAAGGAAGGGCGCGGTTTCGACGGGCACTCTGTTCAGCTCGATCTCACTCATCTCGGTGAGGCCCTGGTAAGGGAGCGGCTGCCCCAGGTGAGGGACCTGGCCATTCGTTACGCCGGTTCCGACCCGGTGGAAGTGCCCATGCCCATCGAACCGGCCCAGCATTACAGTATGGGCGGGGTGAGGACAGACATTTGGGGGATGACCACGTTGTCCGGACTGCTTGCGGCCGGCGAGGTCGCCAATGTCAGCGTTCACGGTGCCAATCGGCTGGGCGGCAACTCCCTTCTTGAGACGGTGGTCTTCGGCAGGCGCGCGGGCAAGCGGGCGGCGAAGGTGGTGCGTGGGGAATCCTGGCCGAATCTTTCCCGGGAAACGGTGAGGTGCGCTCTGAAGCCCTGGGACGCGCTGCTTTCGACCCGTCCGGGTGGGTCTCCGTCGGAAGACAGCGCCTTCGCCATCCGCCGCGAAATGACGATGCTGATGACGGACAAGGTGGGGGTCTTCAGAACGGGTGTTGAGCTCGATGATGCCGTCGTGCATTTGGGCCGCTTGCGGGAGCGTTATCAGGGGCTCTTGCCTCCGGCCGGAGCCCAACCCTTTAACTACGCCCTCATGGATTACCTCGAGGTCGGCTATCTCCTGGATCTGTGTGAAATCATTGCCCGCGGAGCCCAAGCGCGCACTGAGAGCCGGGGAGCCCACTTCCGGCTGGATTACCCCCATCGTGACGATCGGAATTGGCTGTGCCACACCTTCGTCCAAAGGGGTGAGGGAGGCCCGGAATTCAGTGCGGGCACGGTCACGATGACCATCCATGAACCGCAGGAGAGGGGCTACTGACATGGAGAGAGGCTGCTGAGATGGAGATGATGCTGAAGATCGGTCGATTCAACCCCGAGGAGGATTCGGTTCCCTATTTTCAGGAATTCGTGATGAATCTGGAAGGGACCCAGACGGTTTTGGACGCCCTGCTGCTTGCCTGGCAGCAAGACCCGAGCCTCTCCTTCCGACGTTCCTGCCGCAGCGCCATTTGCGGCTCCTGCGCGGTCCTCATTAACGGGAAGGCAGCTCTGGCCTGTCAAACGCTCATTGAAAAGGCTTTCATCCATGGCGGGGTGATCGTTGTGGAGCCGCTTCCCGGTTTTCGGCAACTGAAGGATCTGGTGGTGGACCTGGAGCCCTTTTTTGAGTCGCTTAGAGCAGTGGTGCCATGGCTTGTGCTGCGGGATGATTATGGCGGCCGGATGACGCCCGAAGTCGCCCGCCGACTCGAAGATCCGGCGACCTGCATCCTCTGCGGAATATGCCACACGGATCTCGATGATACCGGGGAAGCCAAACCCGCCGCCCTGGTTAAGGCCCTGCGTCTCGCTGCGGACCCCCGTGATGCTCTGGGCCATCATCGCTTCCGGCTCTTGCGGGTGNCGCCCGAAGTCCTTGAGCTGTTCATCGGAAAACTCCCGGAAAAATGCCCGAAGGGAATAAAGATCAGTGCTTCTAAATGTTTTTGAAAGCGATCGACGCCTCGGGTATAGTAGGGCCGTTGGTCAAGAAGCTCGACCTTTTCTTTACGCTCCTTCGGTCAACATTTATCGAAACATTTGCATAATGTTCTCAAAGTCATTCCTGCGAAGGCGGGAGCCAGACTTCTCTAGGTTTTCCGGACCCCAACCTCCGAGGGGTTGATGTCCTCAGTGTGTTGTGCAAGGTCTCTATTCTCGTGGCAAAGCATCCTTTCCTCTTAATTTTATGCGTGGAGCGACCGTGAAAAGATCATTCCATCGGGTGATTCTGGGGTTGGCAGGTATTTTTTTGGTGGGGTGTTCAAGTTTGCCGGAATGGCAAGTGACCCCCCCGGCGCCAAATGTGTATACGAAATGGGTTGACATCACGGTAACGCCTATTTTGGACCGGCAATACGCCATCAATGTAGGCTATATCGGTGTGATCCTGGAGGTACGGAACAAGACCAATCAGGACGTTACGATCAACTGGGATGAAACTTTTTATCTGCAGGCGGGGCGGCCGAATGGCGGTTTTTCCCTGCAGGGGACGCTGGGTGCCCGTCTTAGAGGATTCGATATCATTCTTGCTCGGGAGACGTTTGTGACGACTATTTATCCCGCAGTTCTTGCTAATCCTTCCGGCATCAGCACGCTGAGCGACCCCAAGCTCAACTGGGCGCACAGGCCGATGCCCACAGGCGAAAACGGCATCGATATCAAGTTGCGGGCCGGTTCTGACGAGGTGCGCCAAAGCATCACCTTCACTATTTCGGGCTGAAGTCCGTTCGGGGCGCTTCCTTGATTCTTATCCTTATAGCGGTTAGATTTTACCGAACTCCTTTTTCGGTGGCGAGACGCATGGGACACATAACTTTTCGGTTCATCGTATTGGCTTTATTGCTGGCATTGATCCCGGCGGGCGCTGCGGCCAAAGAACTTCAGATCTCCAAGGCCCCGATTAACCCCGCATTTGAGCAGTATGTTGCTCAGAAAGAGCTGGGGCTGCGCCGGGCAATGACTCCCGAGGGGCATTCTTTCGGCTATGTCCCGCCGCTGCAACCATGGCTTACCGCAAAGGAAAAACATCCTGTCGATGCCGTGTTCGCATTGAACAGGGCCGTTGCGGCTTACTATCCTGTGTCATTCGACTTGCGCACGACGAACAAGGTAACGGCAATCAAAGACCAGAACCAGTGTGGATCGTGCTGGGCTTTTAGCAGCTACGCCTCGGCCGAGTCCTTTAGGATGCCGCGGTTTTCGGAACCGGACTTTTCCGAGAAGCATCTGGTCTGGAATCATGGTTTTGACTGGGGACCGTGTGGCGGTGGCTTTGAACTCATGACCCTGGCATATCTGGCAAGGTGGGACGGGCCGGTGGCAGAGAGCAATTGCTACTACAATTACTCCGCTCGCTGGACCAATTGCGGGGTCTCCAAGCCGGTCAAGCATCATGTTCAAAACGCGGAATACTTTGACTTCGACATGGACAAGATCAAGGAGTTCCTCACCAGGAGCGACGGCGGTGCAATCAGTTCGTCCTTCTATTCGAACAACAGCTTTTACAATGCTGCCCATGCCGCCTACTACTATGACGGGAGCCTTGGGAATGCCTCTAACCATGCGGTAGCCATCATCGGCTGGGATGACGATTATCCCGGTACCAATTTCAACCGCACGCCGCCAGGGAATGGCGCCTTCTTGGTCAAAAACAGCTGGGGAAGCGGTTGGGGGGACAACGGCTATTTCTGGGTTTCCTATTATGACGCGCTGTTCGGCACCCAGAATTGGGCTTTTTACCGTGCTGAGTGGACCGGCAACTATGACCGCAACTATCAGTACGATACGCTCGGCTGGGTCAATACGTGGGCGTGCCCCAACGGCTATCCGACTTGGGGCGCCAATATCTTCACCGCCAAGGCCAATGAGAGGCTGAAGGCCATCAGTTTCTACACGGCACAGCCCAACCAGACCGTCAGATACCAGGTGTATGTCAATGTGACGGCGGGCGATCCGACCAGCGGTACCATCAAGGTAAACAAACTGATTTTCTTTGCCAACGTCGGCTATCACACGGTCAAACTGTCTTCGGCCATAGCTTTGAGCAAGAACAAGAAGTTCGCCGTGGTGTTGAAGTACACTCCGCAGTGGTCGGGATTGTGGACCGATTTCGTGCTGCCGACGGAGGCGCGATTGATGGGCTATTCGTCCGGGGCCACCGCGGGCGCGCTCGAGAGCTTCGTCTCCTGCGACGGCAAATCGTGGGAAGATATGGGCGCAACATACCAGGAAAACGTCGCGATAAAGGCCTTCACCCGATCGTGAGTTTCAGCGGGGGCGCCGTCGCCAAACAGGCGAAGGCCGGCCGCCGACAGCCGTTTGTCAACAATTCGAGAAGCGTCGATGGTAGCTCCGGAAATCCCTGTTCCGCCTCTTGCCGTTCTGTTGGTGGATGACGAGCCGAATATTCGCAAGGTGCTCGGCATTTCGCTCGAAGCCGAAGGACATCACGTCACCGCGGTCAGCAATTCAAAGGATGCCGTTAACGAAGCGAGACGGCGCTGTTTCGATCTGGCCCTGGTGGATTTGCGCCTGGGCGCCGAATCGGGAATGGAGCTGATCACCGCCTTGCGCGCCTTCTGTTCCTGGACCAGAATCGTTGTCATTACCGCCTACGCTTCCATCGACACGGCCGTAGAAGCCATGAGGCGCGGCGCCTTCGACTACCTCCCCAAGCCCTTCACCCATGAGCAGGTGGCACTGGTTGCGCGCCGGGTGGCGGAAGTGCGGGCCCTGGAGCAGCAGGTTGCCGCGCTGCAAGAAACCCTTGGTGAGATCTCCCCGGAGGTCGACCTGACCAGCCGGAGTCCTGTGATGCAGCGAACCGTTCAGTTGGCGCGGCAGGTTGCCGACAGTGCGGCGACGATCTTGATCAGCGGTGAAAGCGGCACGGGAAAGACGGTGCTCGCGAGGGCCATCCATTCGTGGAGCAGTCGCGCCTCCAAGCCATTCTACGTTGTTTCTTGTCCGTCTCTGTCTCCGGAACTTCTGGAGAGCGAGCTGTTCGGCCATGCCAAGGGGTCCTTTACCGGTGCGCTGCGGGATTATCCCGGGCGGATTGCGGCCTGCCAGGGGGGGACGCTCCTCCTCGATGAAATCAGTGATCTGCCGTTGTCGATTCAACCCAAACTCCTGCGCCTTCTCCAGGACAAGGTCTATGAGCGAGTCGGTGAAGTGGAGACACGCAGGGCCGACGTCCGCATCATTGCTGCAACCAACCTAGACATTGAAGCCGCGGTGAGAGCCAAAACCTTCAGGGAGGACCTTTTCTACCGGCTGAACGTGGTGGATATCACGGTTCCTCCGCTTCGGGAACGGCGCGAAGATATCCCGTCGCTGACGGAACGGATATTGGCCTTCTTTGCCCGGCAGAATCATCGTCGCCTTCTCGGGCTGACCGATGATGCCCTCGGGGTGCTTCAGGTTTATGACTGGCCCGGTAACGTACGCGAACTGCATAATGCCATCGAACGCGCCGTGCTTCTGTGTAACGAAGACCGTATCGGCGTGGAGCATCTCCCGGTGAAGCTTGCCCCGGTGAATGAACCCGTGCCGAATATCGGTGATGCCGTTTCGCTCGATAAGATCGAGGAGATACACATTCGTCGAGTCCTGGGAGGGGCCCGATCGCTTGACGAGGCGGCGGCCATCCTGGGAATGGATTCGGTGACCCTCTGGCGGCGTCGGAAAAAATACGGAATTTGACGCCGCATTTCATATTGAAATCCTCCCAACNGTTTTTCTTGAAATCTGAAATCGAATTTTTTCCCCCGCCTGGAACTCAAGAAANATAATATAATNTTATTCAGCACATAGAGAATCATGCCGGTGGCACGGGAGATGCAAATTAATGCCATGGCGAAGTTGTTTTGAAGAAATTGTTTTCCTTGAACGGATTGGAGGAATCCCTGATGAACCTGGAAATCTGGCTATTGGCGATGTTCCTTCTGGGCCTTGCGGTGATGGGGCTGTCCTTCCTGTTCTTGAAAGCTTGCACGAAAATTTAGGAGATGAGGTCAAGCCCATGATCATCTGTGCAGCAGCTGTCGTGGGGGTCTTCTTGTTCGTTTACCTGGTCGTGACCCTGATCCGGCCGGAATGGTTCTGAGCAGGAGGGGACCTGTTTGGTTGTGATCCTTTCGACTTGTAAACTCAATTGCGATACGGAGCATTAGAGATGTTTGTACAGGTTTGGTTGCTTCCCGCTGCACTCATCACGACAGCGACCCTCATCGCCTTTCCCTTGAGTCGCTATCTGGCGTGGATCATGGATGGGAAATACCGCCCCTGGCGAGTTTTCGGCTGGTTCGAAAAGCGTCTCGACAGCGGCCCGCAGAGCTGGACGCAGTATGCCGGCTCATTGCTGACCTTCAACCTGGTGCTGTTTGTCTATGGCTTTGCGGTGTTGGCACTCCAGCCATGGATGCCGCTGAACCAGGATGGGAAAGGGATGATTTTCCCGACTACCATCTTTCAAGCCGTGACTTCGTTCATGACGAACACGGACCTCCAGCACTATTCCGGAGAAGTGACCCTATCCAATTTCAGCCAGATCTTTTTCGGCATCGCCATGCTTTTCATGTCGGCGGCGGTGGGCTTGAGCGCCCTGACCGCGATCATCCGGGCTCTGCGCAGCGATTCCTCACTGGGCAACTACTTTCTGGATATGTGGCGGG
>JGI20214J51088_10003355_pt1 | contig 10544 bp, 2 predicted proteins | sample WetSurMetagenome_FD_51088 | JGI IMG/M metagenome (IMG submission 51088) | reverse complement strand
CAGCGGGTAGGAGTAGGTCCCCTGGGTGTTCAGGACCAGGGGTGACCCGAAGCCCGGCCCGGGGCTGAGCCCTGGGAAGACGCTGATGGTGCCGTCGCCGTAGTTGAGGACGGCGATGTCCTGGATGCCATCGCCGTTGAAGTCCGCCACGGCCATGTCGCGGGGCCAGACGCCCGTGCTGAGCGTGGTCGCCGGACTGAAATGGCCCGTCCCGTCGCCCGTGAAGATGCCCACCGAGTCGGCGGAGAAGTAGTTCCCGGGGTAGAGGGGGTAGAGGAGCGCCAGGTCGGCGTGGCCGTCGTGGCTGTAGTCCAAGAGCGCCATCTTGCCGGGAATCAGGCCGGGCAATGGTGTGACGACGGGAGCCTGGAAATCCCCGTGGTAGACCGGATCCTGGAGAAGGGTCGTGATCACGCCGCCCGTGGAAGTCTGCGAGGCCAGCACCACGTCGGGGTACCCGTCGCCGTCGATGTCGGCCACGGCGATGCCCACGGGCTGGCCCGTCACCTGCCACTCGGAGCCGGCCGGGATGAAAGAACCGTCACCCTTGCCGTAGAGGATGTTCACGGCGCCCTTGGTGGGATCGGTGAGCGATTGCCGGCAGGCCACTACCAAATCCAGATGCCCGTCGCCGTCCAAATCGGTGACCACGGCATCGGTGGGGACGAAGCTCCGCGTGGCGCTCACGACAGGCGCTCCGAAGGTCCCCGAGCCGCCGTTCAGGAGCGCGTAGACCTCGCTCTGGGAGGCCACGAGGGACACCACGTCGTCGTGCCCGTCGCCGTTGAGGTCTCCGGCGAGGAGCTTGGAGCTCAGGGGGAGGCCGGCGGCCGTGGAGAAGAGGTCGCACGAGAATCCGCTCCCTGTGTTCCGGTGGGCGTAGACCGTGCCCAGAGCCGTGGCAGGCGGGTTGGGATCGCGCACGCCGGGCAGGGTGTTGTCGAGGGCCGAGTTGGTGACGCCCACCACACCCAGGAGGCCCGGCCCGCTGCTCTGGGGAGCGTAGCTCAGCCCTGTGATGTAGTCCGAGTTGCTGCCGCCCAAGTAGGTACACCCGAGGACCGCGGATCCCGCGGGGTTGAACTCCGCCACGAACCCATCGGCGGTTCCTCCACCCGAGGCGTAAGGCTGCGGCGCACCGGGGGTGACGGGCAGGTCCGTTGCCCAGGATTGGCCTCCGAGGAACGCGTCGCCTGCGGCGTCCGCGGTCACGGCCAGGCCGTCGGTTCTGGAGTTGCCTCCGAAGTAGGTGGAGTAGATCGGCACGCCGGAAACGTTGAAGGCGGCGAGGAAGGCGTCGTCGTAGGGTCCCAGGGCGCAGGCCTTGCAGGTTCCCTGGTAGGCGTTCACCGTCGGGAAGTCGGAGGAGTACGCCCAGCCGGAGACGTAGGCGTTGCCGTTCCCGTCCACGGCCACCGAGGTGGCGTGGTCTCCGTAGACGGAGGTGCCGCCCAGGAAGGTGGACCAGAGGAGGGTTCCCGTGGGGCCGTAGCGCGCTACGAAGCCGTTGCCGGCGTTAGATTTCAGAGTGCTCTGGAAGGCGTTCAACGTGGGGAAGTTGGTGGACTGGGTATACCCTACGACGATGCAGTTGCCGCTCCCGTCCACGGCCACCTTCCTGCCCTCGTCGAACACGTTTCCGCCCAGGTAGGTGGAGAAGAGGATCGTGTTGCCGGCGGGGTTCAGCTTGGTCACGAAGGCGTCGGCGGCTCCACCGAAGACGGGCTGGCTCGCGTTGACGACGGGAAAGCCCTGGCCCGCCGAACCGACGAGGTAGACGTCGTTGTTCGCATCGAGCGCGAGTCCGTTGGCGCCCGCCTGGTAGGTCGCCTTGAGGAGCGCCGAGTAGATGATGGTCGTCCCGGTGGGGTCGAGTTTGGTCACGAAGGCGCAGGGCAGGCCTCCCGTGCCGCCGGGGCCGCCCACCGCCGGGAAGTCCGAGGAGTAGGTCTGGCCCGCCACGTAGAGGTTGCCCTGAGGGTCAACGGCGATGGCGTTCCCGTAGTCCGCGCTGCTGCCTCCGAGGTAGGTGGCGAAATAGGAGAGCACGGGGTCGACGACGAGCGCGAGCCTCCGGTCGTAGGGACCGATCTCGAGCCGCAATGTCCGTCCGGAGAGGCTGTAGTCCCCGGGGATCTCCCTCCGGATCCCGTTCGATTCCTGGTAGATCATGGGCTTCAGCAGCCTCGGCCCCGAAGAATCACCGGCAAGAAAGACATCGCCGCCATCGAGCCGCAGCCTGCCCGCGTCGGGCCCCTCGACCTGCAGACGCAGCTGCGAGGGGTCGGCGCCCGGGGAAACCAGGAGGTCGAACTCGAGTCGCCCCGCCGCCGTCCCGTAGAAGACCACATCCACCCCCGGATAGAGGCCCGTGTAGCGGATACGGCCGTAGGTCGGGATGCTGGTATGCCAGTTCGCAGGGTCTGGGCCGGAAAAGTAGCTCACCCGGCCAGGGAGCGCCTCGGAGGCGGCGAGGCTGAGGGGGGAGGCGGCACCACCGAAACCGAGGTGGAGGGACCGGGCCTTCAGCAGGGGAGGACCCTCTGGCGAATGGCTCTGGCCACCCCTGGATACGGCGTCAGCGGGGCTGCCTCCGCCGGGCGCGGGTGACGGAGTAGGCGCCTGGTCCTCGATCCACCTCACGTCCACGCCATCTGCCGTGAAGAGGTACTCCGCACCTCCGGCCCGAGCGAGGAACCGGACTTCGGGTGGGGCCTGCCCCCTGTTCTCCTCGAAGGCGATGGGGAGGGCCTGGAGGGCTTTTTTCATCGATTCCGCCGCGGCCGGCGCTGGAGGAGCAACACCCGTCATGGGTTGTACGGAGGCACGGGGAACGGCGGTGACGGCCGCCGTGGCGAAGGAGAGGGTGAGGAGCAGGAGCGGGAGACGGAGCAAGAACCGGGTGGAGCGGGCGACGTTCTCTGACATGGCCGTTTCCCCTTATTCGAGTCTCCGACCGGCGGATGGCTTCTCGAAGGGTGGGCGGGCGCGCCAGGCGAATGGGTTCGTACATCGAGCCAAACTTCGTGAGTCCGAGCGGTATTCCCCCGTCGCCTCCTGACAAAAAACAGAGGGGGGCCCCGAAGGGCCCCCCATGGGCACGGCTCAAACTGCTTAAATAGTCTACATCACCAGCTCCAAACGAGGCTTGTCTCTCCTCCATCGGGGTTCACGAACCGGAAGGTCTTGACGGTGCCCTTGGGTACGGCGGACTTGATGGCCCCGGTGAGCTGGATCTTCGTGATGCCCTTCCAGACCACGCTGCCCCACTGCACGCCGTTGATGTAGACCCTGATGCCGCTCTGCAGGTTGCTGCCCGTGACGACGAGCTTGAAGGGCGGGGTGACTTTCTTGATGAGCGTCACCGAGGGAGGATTGGCGACCGTCAGGGCGCCGCTCTTCGAGCACGTGCTCCCGCCTTGCGAGACCGCGAGGGTCCAGTTGTAGACACCCGGGTTGGAGTAGCTGTGAGACGGGTTCTGGGTGTTCGAGCTGGCGCCGTCCCCGAAGGTCCACGCGAAGGTGGGGGTTCCGGTGCAGTGATTCGCCGTGGCCGTGGCCGCGAAGGCCACCGAGGCCCCGGGGGTGGAAGATGCGGGTACATCGGCGGTGCACGTCAGGACGCAGGGCTGGGTGACGACCACGGAGCCCGATTGCGTGCACGTCGAACCCTGGAGGCTCACGGTGAGATTCCAGGGGTAGGTCCCCTCGGAGGCATAGGCGTGGGTGGGGTTCTGGAGGCTGGAGCCGGTGCTGTCGCCGAAGGTCCAGGCGAAGGTCGGGGAGCCCGAGCACCCTGCCGAGGGCGTGGCGGTGGAGGAGAACGACAGGTTCTGGCCCGTGGAGCCGGAAGCAGGCACGGTGGCCGAACAGGTCACGGAACACACGGGCGCCGGGCTGACGACGATAGAGCCCGATTTTGTGCAGGTGGTTCCGCCGAGGCTCACGGTGAGCCCCCAGGAGTAGGTCCCCGCGCTGGCGTAGGTGTGGCTCGGGTTCTGGTTCGTGGACCCCATGCCGTCGCCGAAGGTCCAGGAGAAGCTGGGCGTCCCCGTGCAGTTGCTCGGTGTGGCGGTGGAGGCGAAGGCGACGGGCTGGGTCGCAACGCCGGTGGTGGGCACCGTGGCCGTGCAGGAGAGGGTGCAGGGTGGCGGCGAACAGGTGTGCGAGGAGCAGTTCCCCGCCTTGGTCGCCGTGAGGGCCACGTCGTCCACCATCCACCACCAGTCCCATCCGGGGGCCATGTAGCGGAAGCGCACGCGGACCGAGGCCTGGCCCAGGTAGGGCGTCAGGTCGAGGGTCTTCGTGGAGGGCCCGCGGTAGTCCTGGTGATCGAAGTAGAGGAGGTTGCTCCAGGTGGCACCGTCCGTGGTGACGTCCACCCAGCCCTGGTCGCCGCTGGCCGAATCGCGGAAATCGGACTTGAACTGGAGCTGGGCCGAGAGGTAGGTGGGGTCGGAGAGGCTGAAGGCCGGGGTGATCATCCCCGCGTCCATCCCGTAGCCCCAGCAGTCGCTGTTGGCGTCTGCGCAGAGGCCCGTCCCGCCCGTCTGGTTCGTGTAGGGGTAGGAGGACGCGTAGTAGCAGAGTCCGTTGTGGTTGAGGTTCTCCCAGACCCCGTCGGTGCCGGAGTTGGTGAGGGTCCATCCCGCCGGGGGGAAAGTGCCCCCCTCGAAGGCCTCGTTGACGAGCGTGACGGAGGGGCCGGGTGAGACCTGCCCCACGGTGAGGTTGAAGGTCTCCGAGGAGTCGCCCAGGGAGCTGTGGAAGGAAAGGGTGAAGGTGACTTTTGTCCCGCAGGCGATGGAGGGGCTGAGGCTCACTTGGAAGGAGGGGGATCCCGTGGCCGCGCCGCCGGCGCCCAGGGTCCCGAAGCTCGACGTGGGCTGGGTCACCGTGACGCCCGAGGCCGTGGTGCTCAAGGTCGCGGTGACGCCCGTGGCGGAGGCGCCGTAGCTGCTCGTTGCGGTGACGGCGATGGAGAGGGTCTCCCCCGGATCGAGGACGCCGTCGCCGCCTCCCGTGCCCACGCCCGCGCAGGCGTCGGTCACGGTCTTGCTCTGCATGGAGATGCCCTGCGGCGTCGGGTTGGGGTTGTTGACGGTGATCACCTGGCGGGTGCCGTGGCCGATGAGGAACCGGTTGTTGTTAGGCTTGCCGGGCGTGTAGGTGGAGTCCTCGCTCCCGTCCACCGTCGCGATGGCCCCGATGTTGTAGGTCCCCGAGGGGACGAACCCGGGCACGGTGAAGGGGGTACCGTTCTGGTCGCCTTCCGCGTCCACGGGCGCGGAGGCGAAGGTGGCGGTGCCGAGGACCATGTCCGTGGGTTGGGGGTAGTTCCTCGTGCCCGCGGGGACCAAGTAGAAGGTCACCACGACGTTGGAAGCGGCCTGGTTCCCCACGTTTTGGATCAGCCAGTGGTCGATGGTGAAGCTGTCCCCCGCATTGAGCGAGGTGGAGCTCGCCGCGGCGTAGGTCTCGGCGTAGGTGGAGTTGCCGAAGGTGAAGGGGTAGATGGCGATGTCCGTGATGTTGGTCACCCGGGAGCTGTACTCGGCGCGCAGGGTCTTGGCGTCCATGCGCGTCACGAACTTCCCCGAGTCGTCGTTGATGTAGTTCATGGCCGAGAAGCTGTCGCCGAAGGCGGGGAGCGTGAAGACGTGGTGGAAGCCCAGGGTGTGTCCCACCTCGTGGAGGGCGGTGGTCTGGATGATGGCCGGGTTGTGGTTGCCCGAGTCGCTGTCGGCGCCGTAGGCGAACCAGTCGTTGGTCCAGCCGCTCTGGAACCCGAGGTTCACGACCACGTCGGTCTCGTTGAAACCGCCGCACCCCGAGCCGACGAAATCCTTGCACTCGTTGAAATTCCCGAAGTTGGCGTTGGGGAACATGACGGCGCGGCCGAAGAGCGTGCCGGTCATGGTGAACCCGTAAATGCTCTGGGAATCGGTGGAGCTGATGAAGACGTCGAGCTCGTTGGTGCCGTTCTGTCCGCCGAGGTTGTTGCCGCTGTCCACCTGAACGTTGAAGAGGGTGCAGTAGCGGTTCCAGTAGTCGATGGCGTCGGCGCCCGCCTGGCGGTCGGCGAGCACGCTGCTCTTGCCCACCACCTTGTAGGTTCTGGGGAGGCTGGTCTGGTAGCCGCACCAGCACCCCTCCTGGTTGTTCACCCAGCCCGAGCTCGCGCTGGCCTGGGCCAGGGCCGCACACGGGGCGGCGAGGAGGAGGACGGAGGCGAAAAGGAGGGCGGCGCGGTTCATGGCGTCCTCCCTTCCGCCGTCGCGCAGGGGGACGCGGGAGGCGGCGCCGTCGCCAGGACCGACAGCGTGTAGGCCTTGAGGTCCTCGCGCGTCATGGGCATCCCTGGCTCGGGCAGGCTCCGGCTCATGGCCTCGGAGGGAGGAGGGGCAGGGGCGTGGAGGACGTTTCCATGGGCGTCGCGGACCACGGGCGCCTCGAGGGGCGCGTGGGCCACCTCCGACTCGAAGCGCCGCTGCTGGTCCTTCAGCTCGGCGGGAGTGAACACGTGGGCGCGCTCGCCGCCCTCCACCGGGCGGGTGAGGCGCCCCCGGGCGATACGGCCGGACGCGTCGCGCTCCATGAGGTACCCGAAGGCGTCGATCAGGACGCGCTGCCCGGTCTTCTCCTCGGTCACCTCCCGGAAGAGTCCCTGCTCGACGCCCACCACGCCCTCCGCCACGAGGCGCTCGCCCCCGTAGGCGAAGACCACGTAGGTGGCGTGGAGGTCGAAGGAGGGCACGTGCGTGAGTAGGATGGTCCTGTAACCCACCGTGCCGCCCGCCACGCTGACGGTCTTGTACCCCTCCGCCCGGCCCTTCCAGGTGTCCTCCACCTGGAACAGGTAGTCGGTCCAGATCATCTTGCCCGTGTCGCCCCACCGGGTGGTGATGGCCACCACGCGGCCCACGAAGACTTCGTCGGCCTGCCGCGCGCACTCTTCCAGAGCCACCCTCCGGACGGCGGCCGAGCCCATCAGCGCCCACGCGGCAAGGACCACCACGGCCGCGCAGGTGAGGGCGAACCTCCCCGCGGGCCAACCTCTCGAACCCGGTGAAACCTTCATTTCTGCCTCCCAGACCTATTTGCATGCCATGCGGTGCCGGCTCGTCGGTGGCTGGCATCGACTGTAGAACCGGGGGAAGCCCCCGGGCATTTCCTCCTGGTCACAAGATGAGGGTTCCAGACCGGGGAAGAACGACGGCCCTCGCCGTCGGGCACGCCCCCCCGTGGGCCCGTGCCGAGACTCCTCATGCTCTGCCGGGACACGGCCGCCCGGCCAAACTCACGCCGGGCTCACGACGCCCGTCTCGTTCCGCAGATGGTACCCCCCGGGCCGTCTTTTAGCAACGGCCCGGGAGGATGAGCCCAGGCGAGGGGGGCCGCTCACCAGCTGAACGTGGTGGAGGCCTCTCCGCCGTCGGGGTTCAGGAACCGGAAGGTTTTGACGGTGCCTTTGGGGACGGCGGCCTTGAGGCCCGCTCCCGTGAGTTGGACCTTGCCCACGTTCTTCCAGACCACGCTCGTCCACTCGACGCCGTCGATGAAGACCCTGATGCCTCGCTGGAGGTTGCTCCCCGTCGCGACGATCTTGAAGGGCGGGGAGGCTTTCTTGAGCATCGTCAGCACGGGTGGGTTCACCACGATGATGCTGCCCGTGTGGCTGCACGTCGCGCCACCCAGGGTCGTGGTCATGGTCCAGGTGTAGGTCCCCGCTGGGGTATAGGTGTGGCTCGGGTTCTGGGTGGAGGCGTGCGCCGATCCGTCGCCGAAGTTCCAGTCATAGGAGGGGTTGCCCGAGCAGGGCCCACTCGGCGTGGCCGTACCCGCGAACGTCACGGCGATGCCGGGCGAGGAGGTTGCGGGCGCGGTCGCGGTGCATGCCAGGGCGCAGACGGCCACCGTCCCAGTCCTCGTGCAGACGGGCCCACCCGCGTTGGCCGTGAAGGTCCACGTGAAGGTGCCCCCCGCGGTGTAGGTGTGGCTCGGGCTCTGCTGGCTCGAGTGGGCCGAGCCGTCGCCGAAATCCCAGTCGTAGGTCACCGTGGGTGCGCACCCTCCGGTGATGGTGGAGCCGCCCGTGAAGGTCACCGCCAGGGGCGCGCTACCGGTGGATGTCGACGCCGACGCCGAACAGGAGAAGGTGCATACCGTCACCGTGGCCGTGGCGCTGTTGGCGGGGGTTCCGCACCCGTTGCTCACTCGCACCCAGTAGCTCGTGGTCGTGGTGAGAGCCGGGGTGGTGAAGGTGGCCGAGGTGGCACCGGACACGGGGCTCGCCGTGTTGCCGCTGGCGCCCTGGTACCACTGGTAGGAGAGGGTGCCGCCGCCGGTGGCCGATACGCTCAACGTCGCCGTGCCTCCCGAGAAGACGCCGGTGCCCTGAGGCTGGGTGTCGATGGCGACCGGCACACAGACCGAAACGGTCGCCGTGGCGCTGTCCACGGGAGTCCCGCAGGCTCCGCTCACCCGGACCCAGTAGCTGGTGGCCTGCGTGAGTGCAGGCGTGGTGAAGCTGCTGGCGTTGGTGCCCACGGGGGTGGACGTGCTGCCGCTGACGCCCTGGTACCACTGGTACGCGAGCGAGGAGCCGGTGGCGGTGACGCTCAGGGTGGTCGTGGTGCCCGTCGGGATGGTCAGGCCCTGGGGCTGGGTGGTGATGCCGGGTACGAGGCAGACGGCCACGGTACCTCGCTTCACGAGGAAGGCGGTCCCGGAGGTGACGGTGAGGGTCCAGCTCTTGGTGCCCCCGGAGGAGTAGCTGTGGGTCGGGTTCTGGGAGGAGTCGTGCGCCGAGCCGTCGCCGAAGTCCCAGTCGTAGGCCACCGAGCCGCCGCAACCGCTGGTGGTCGCGGAGGAGGTGAAGGAGAGAGCCTGGCCGGCCAGCGCCGAAGAGGGCGCCGAGGCCACGGCAGAGATGTAGCAGCCGGCTACGGCGAACGCGTGGCCGACTCCCGCGCCCACGGAGGTCACACCCGACAATCCCTGGACCTGCAAGGGGCTGTTGCTGATGGAGGTGGTGCCATCTCCGAGCTGACCGGAGCTGTTGTCGCCCCAGGCCCATAGCGTCCCATCGGCCTTGACCGCGAGGCTGCATTCGTAGCCACCGCGCACGGTGGCCAGGCCCGAAATCGTGGACACCGGTGCAGCGAGCGGACGCGAGCCCCACGTTCCGTCGCCCAGCTGACCGTAACCGTTGTAACCCCATGCCCAGAGGGTACCGTCGGCCTTCAGCGCGAGGACGTGCCATGCGCCGGCGGAGAGCGCGACGACGCCGGCGAGGCCGGGAACCGGAACGGGCGCCGGGCGGTTCGTATCGGTTCCATCGCCCAGCTCGTTGTCGGCGTTGTACCCCCAAGCCTTGACGGTCCCGTCGGCGAGCAGGGCCGCGCTGAAGTAGTAGCCCGCCGTGATGGCGACGGCGTTGGTGATGCCGGACACCTGGACGGGGACCACGGAGTCCGTGGTGGTCCCATCGCCGAGCTGCCCGGCGTTGTTGCCGCCCGCGGCCCAGACCGTGCCGTCGCTCCGGAGCGCGAGGCTGTGGTAAGCGCCCGCTGCCACAGCTGTGAAGACCCCCTGGAACCCGGTTTGAGCGGGGATGGGGGCGCTTGACGTCGTCCCGTTCCCCATCTCTCCGTAGCTGTTGTAACCCCATCCCCAGACGCTGCCATCGGGCCTCAGCACCAGGGAGTGGTAGTACCCCGCCGAGAGGGTCACGGCGTCGTTCAGCCCGCCCGCGACCTGGCCCGGGGTCCCCGTGTCCCAGGTATTGTCCATGCCGAGTTCGCTGTTGCCATTGCTGCCGGTGGTCCAGACGGTGTGATTGGCTCTCAGAAATTCGCTGTAGCTGTCTCCCGCCTGAACGTCCGTGGCGTCGGTGATGCCGGTCGCGGGAACCGGGCAGGGGCTGGAGAAGGGCCGCCCCGATCCGGTCTGACCCGACGCATCCCAGCCGCAGGCCCAGAGGGATCCGTCGGTCGCTAGGAACGCGCTGAAGGTGTAACCGCCGGCCGCCGACGTGGCAGAAGCCGGCTGTGGGACCGTCACCGGTGCATGGCGGTCCGTCCGGCTGCCGTCCCCCAACTGGCCGTAGTAGTTCCAGCCGAAGGAGCGGACCGCACCTCCAGCAAGGCCCACGAAGCCGTCGTAGGGTCCCGCGGACATCCAGGCGACGTTGCTGAGCCCCGGGATCTGTATGGGCGCAGGCCGGTTCGTGGTGGTCCCGTCGCCCAGTTCGCCGTAGTAGTTGTACCCGAAGCCCCAGACGTTTCCGTCGTTGCGCAGGACGAGGCTTTGATAACCCCCCGCGGAGATCCGCGCGACTCCGGTGAGGCTCGCCGCCTGGACGGGGGTTGACCGGTTGGTGGAGGTGCCGTCGCCCACCTGGCCGTAATAGTTGTATCCCCAGCCCCAGACGGTCCCGTCGCCCTTCATGGCCAGGCAGTGGTACCAGCCCATGGATACTGCGGTGGCGCCGCTGAAGCCGCTGACCTGAACCGGCGAGAGACGGTTGGTGGTGGTTCCAT
>JGI20214J51088_10003354_pt1 | contig 10546 bp, 9 predicted proteins | sample WetSurMetagenome_FD_51088 | JGI IMG/M metagenome (IMG submission 51088) | reverse complement strand
GGGCGGGAGGCCGTCGGTGAGCCCCTTGTTGAGCGTCGAAAATCTGGTCACCGCGTTTGGCCATGGTGCCGATACCCTGCGGGTGGTCGATGGCGTGTCGCTCCAGGTTGCGGCGGGCGAAACCTATGCCCTGCTCGGCGAGTCGGGGTGCGGCAAGTCGATGACGGCGCTGTCGCTGATGCGCCTGTTGCCGGATGGCGGACGCATCGTTGCGGGCACGGTGCAGTTGGGCGAGGAAGACGTGCTGGCCCTGCCAGAGCACGCGATGCGGCGGGTGCGCGGCGGCGGCATGGCGATGGTTTTCCAGGAGCCGATGCTGGCGCTGAATCCGGTCATCCGGGTGGGTGCGCAGATCACCGAAGCACTGGCACTGCACCGGAACCTCGCCGGGCAGGCTGCATGGGATGCGGCGCGTGCACTGCTCGATGCGGTGGGCGTCCCGGATGCGGTGAGGCGGCTCGACAGCTATCCGTTCGAACTGTCGGGCGGCCTGCGCCAGCGGGTGATGATCGCGATGGCGCTGGCAGGCCAGCCCAAGTTGCTGATTGCCGACGAACCGACCACGGCGCTGGACGTGACCATCCAGGCGCAGGTCCTTGAAGTCCTGAGACGCCTGCGTGCGGACCGGCAGATGGGCATGCTGCTGATTACGCACGACCTCGGCGTGGTGGCNGAAAACGCCGACCGCGTGGGCGTGATGTATGCCGGGGAACTGGTGGAGGAGGGNGCCCGCGACGCGTTCTTTGCCTCGCCGCAACACCCATACAGCCGCATGCTGTTTGATGCGCTGCCCCATCCGGGCGATGGCGGGCGGCTGACCACGATTCCCGGCCAGGTGCCCAGGCTCGACGAGCCCTTGCACGGTTGCCGCTTTGCCCCGCGTTGTCCGTTTGCAATGCCGCGCTGCCGCCTCGAATCGCCCGCTTGGCAGACCTTGAACAGCCAGCGGGTGCGCTGCCATCTGGCCGGGGCATTGCCGGCGCGCAGCGCATCTGAGGTGAGCGTGCATTCGCGATCAACCGCAATGGCGCAACCGCTGTTGCAGGTGGCAGGCCTGAAAGTGCATTTCCCGATTCGGCGCGGGTTCTTCCAGCGCACCGTGGGCCATGTGCGCGCAGTGGACGACGTGAGCCTGTCGATCGAGGCGGGCCGCACGCTGGCACTGGTAGGCGAATCGGGCTGCGGCAAGACGACGGTGGGCAAGGCGCTGCTGCGGCTGATCGAGCCGACGGCGGGGAGCATCGTGCTGGGTGGCGAGACGATTACCGCACGCAATACGGCCACCCTGCGGCGGCAGGCGCAGATGGTGTTTCAGGATCCGTTCAGCTCGCTCAATCCGCGCATGCGGGTNGCGGACATCCTGCTCGAAGGCATGGACGCGCTGGGCGTGGGGGCGGCCCGTGAACGCCGTGACGCGGTGGCCCGATTGCTGGGCCAGGTGGGGCTTCCGGACGACGCGGGCGCGCGCTACCCGCATGCCTTTTCGGGTGGACAGCGGCAGCGCATTGCGATTGCGCGGGCACTGGCGGTCTCCCCCCGGCTGGTGATCTGCGACGAGCCCACCAGCGCGCTCGACGTGTCGGTGCAGGCGCAGATTCTGAATCTACTGAAGGATTTGCAGGAAAGCCTGGGGCTGGCCTATTTGTTCATCACCCACAATCTGGCAGTGGTCGACTATCTGGCCCACGATGTGGCAGTGATGTACCTCGGGCGCATCGTCGAACAGGGCGCCGCGGCCGACGTGCTGGCCGCGCCGCGCCATCCCTACACGCAAGCGCTGATCAGTGCGGTGCCGCGCATCGAACCGCAGAGCGGGCAGGGCATCATTCGTCTGGTGGGAGACCAGCCTTCCCCCCTCAACCCGCCGAGTGGCTGCCATTTTCATCCGCGTTGTTCCCATGCCAGCGAGGCATGCCGTCAGAGCTATCCTGACCCGACCGGTCTGGGGGGCAGGCACTGGGTGCGTTGCCACTGGGTGGCGGGGCAGCTTTAGGAATTTTATACGGGGGGTGAATTGAATACCGGCAAACGCAATCGCAAATTCTGGATCGGCAATGCAGTGTTGGCGCTGGCCATGCTGATGCTTTTGTTCATGGGGCGGTTGTCCGATGCGCTGGGCATTTGGGCGGCTGTGCTGTGGATGGGGGTGGCCGCCGTAGGCATGACGCTGCTGATGTCGGACAAGTCCGACGAACCGCCTCCGCCCGACTGACCCGCGCCAAGATCGGAACCTCGGCTGTGCCCGCGTTCGGGCATGCAGTGGATCGACATCTTTAATTTAAGGCTTGCTGACGACGACTGATTGGCCTGCGCTGATCGTGCTGCTTGTTCTGAAAGCAGGATTCCAGGCCTTGATATCCGCCAGGCTGACGTCGAAACGTCGGGCAATGGCGTGCAGTGTGTCGCCCCGCTTGACCGTGTAATGATCGGGTTGGGCAGGTCTCCGGCTCTGCGGTTTGAAGGCAACGTGCTGAATGGCGTCGGGCTGTTGACCGTCCGGTTCCAACGGCAAGCGCAGGGTCTGTCCGGCCTTGAGACCACCATCAAGGTTGGGATTGGCCTGGGTGAGTTGGTCAACAGTCAGATCGTAGCGGCGGGCCACGCTGAACAGCGTTTCGCCGCGCTTGACGACATGCTGGTTGACGCCTGCTGCCGCCGGGCTGGACATGGCGGTCTGCGTGTCAACCACGCCGCGCCCCTTGATCGGGACGAGAATCGTCTGCGCACGTGCCAGTTTGCCGCGCTTCAACTGAAACTGGTTGTGTTCCTTGAGGCGGACGACGCTGACGCCGAAGCGCTTGGCAATCGCTTCGGGGCGTTCGCCCTTTTTGGCCGAATAGGGTTGCCAGGAGTCCCAATTGCTGCTTTCCAGGTTGCGCTGGAATTTGTCTGCCTTGTCGATGGGGACCAACAAGTTGACCGGTGTATCCGAACGGATGAGGTTGCGCGGGAAAGCTGCGTTCAGCGCGATGAATTCGGCGCTGCTCATGCCTGCCAGACGGGCGGCAGAACGGACGTCCAGGCTGGCGTTGACGGTAACCTGACCGAAATAGGGCTGGTTGGGCAGGGTGTCGATGGCAATGCCGTACCGTTCGGGATTGCTCACCAGGTTTTTGATGGCGAGTAGTTTGGGGACGTAGTGCCGGGTCTCGTTGGGCAGGGGCAGGCTGGCGTAGTCTGTGGGCAGACCCTGCGCAACATTTTTCTGGATGGCGCGTGTGACGCAGCCTTCGCCGCAGTTATACGCGGCCAGCGCCAGTTCCCAGTCGCCAAAATCAAGATAGAGCTTGCCCAGGTAGTCGAGTGCCGCATTCGTGGCGGCGGTGAAATCACGGCGGCCGTCGTACCAGGGATCCTGCTTGAGGCCATAGAGTCGGCCGGTGGACGGGATGAACTGCCAGATACCGGAGGCGGCGGAGGGTGACAGCGCGGTGGGATTGAATGCGCTTTCGATCATCGGCAGCAATGCAATTTCCATGGGCATTGCGCGGCGGTCTAATTCCTCGACGATATGAAACAGGTAGAGTCGCGAGCGGTCGACCATACGGCGCACGTAATCCGGTCGAGACGCATACCAGGATTCATGAACGGCGACGAGCGGGTTGTTCGCAGCCGCGTCGTCGATCTTGAATCCCGCGCGGATGCGCTGCCAGACGTCCTCCTGGTCCACCCCGGCGGGGGTTTCGCTGTCGATCGTCGCGCTGGCGGTGCCGCTATGCCATTCGAGCGTCCGGACGAGGGAGAGCGATTCGGCGGCGGAAACGGGTGAGCAGAGCAGTAAAGCCAGCACTCCCAGGGCGAGCCGAATGCGTTTGATTTCGGCCAATTTGATTCCGGGCAAGTCGGTCTCCCGTACTCAACAAGCCCCTATCCTAATGGGCCTGAGGAGGGCGGTCAACCGTCCCAGGCATCCTTGGCGGCACGAATGGCGCCGAACACCTCAGCTGGGCTGGGATCGGGGCGATTCAGATAGTGGGCGGCAAAGCCCTTCATATCGGGGTCGTGAAAGCGCAGGAACGGGTTGGTGGCCTTTTCCAGCGCCAGGGTGGAGGGCAGGGTGGGATGGTGTTGTGCACGCTGCGCGCGATCCTGCCGTTCACGCTCCAGCAGGGCAGGGTTGTCGCCGTCGATGGTTTTGGCGAAATCGATATTGCTCAGGGTGTATTCATGCGCGCAGCAGACTCGGGTAGCATCAGGCAGTGTCAGGATCGCATCGAGGCTGGCCGCCATCATTGCGGCGTCGCCTTCAAACAGCTTGCCGCAACCGCAGCCGAAGACGGTATCGCCGCAAAACAGGAAGCCGTGGCCGACGTAGCTGATGTGGTCGAGCGTGTGGCCGGGGGTGGCCAGCACCTTGAGGTGCAATGCCGGGGTGTCCAAGGTCAGGGAATCGCCGCCGCGCAGGGTGTGGGTCACGGCGGGAATCCGGGGATTCTCCGGCGCATGGATGGCACACTCGTAGCGTTGACGCAGATTGACGTTGCCCCCAGTATGGTCACGGTGATGGTGGGTGATGAGCACGGCGTTCAGTACGAGTCGTTGCGCGTCGAGGTAGGCGATCAGCGCTGCGGGATCGCCGGGATCGACCGCGACGGCGTGACGCCCGTCGTGCAGCACCCAGATGTAGTTGTCTTCGAATGCAGGCAAGGGAATCAGCGTCAGCATGGTGGGGGCAGAAAAACAGGAGGGATGACCATGTTATCCAAGCTCGATGCAGGATGGTTCGAAACGCCGCTGGGACAGCATTTGCTGTTTCGGGAACTGCGCTACTTCGACCACGCGGTGTCGGATGTGTTCGGCTTCAATGCAGTGCAGGTAGGGCTGCCGCAGATCGATTTTCTGCGCAACAGCCGTATTCCGCTGCGGGTGACTTGCGCAGTGGAAACGCCGTCTCTGGTGCGCTCCGACCCCATGTTTCTGCCATTCGAGAGCCAGTCGCTCGATCTGCTGCTGCTGCCGCATGTGCTGGAGTTCAGCGGCAATCCGCATCAGGTGCTGCGCGAGGCCCAGCGCGTGCTGCGTCCAGAAGGCCGCCTGGTCCTGTCGGGATTCAATCCGCGCAGTCTGTGGGGGCTGGCGCGCAAGCTGCAGGGTGGCGAGCGCGGCTATCCATGGAATGGCAGTTTCCTGAATATCTCGCGGGTGAAGGACTGGATGGCCTTGCTGGGGTTGGAAGTGGCGGCTGGCAGCATGTGCTGCTATCGTCCGCCGATCAACCGCGAAAATTGGCTGCGGCGCCTGCGCTTCATGGAACCCGCAGGCGACCGCTGGTGGGCCATGGGTGGTGGCGTGTATTTCCTGCAGGCGGTGAAACGCGTGCAGGGCATGAACATCATCCTGCCGCAGTGGAAAACCCCGGTGGCGCAACGCTTGTTATCGCCTGCAGCCAAAGTGATCAACCTCAAGCAATATCGTGTCGGGCGTGAGCGCTGATACCATTTATATCTATAGCGATGGCGCCTGCAAGGGCAACCCCGGCCCGGGCGGCTGGGGCGCCCTGCTGGTGTCGGCGGGACATCGCAAGGAAATCAGCGGGGGCGAGGCAAATACCACCAACAACCGCATGGAGATGACCGCGGTGATACGCGCGCTGGAATCGCTGAAGCGCCCATCGACGGTCGAAGTCCACACCGATTCGCAATACGTGCAAAAAGGCATCAGCGAATGGATGGCCGGCTGGAAGCGGCGCAACTGGCACACTGCCGACGGCAAGCCGGTGAAAAACCAGGATCTGTGGCTNCAACTGGATGCCTTGAGCCAGTTGCACCGGATCGAATGGAAATGGGTGCGGGGCCATGCCGGCCACCCTGAAAACGAACGTGCCGATGCGCTGGCCAACCAGGGCGTCTTGCAGGCACGGCAACCCTGATCAGGCTATGCGACAAATCATTCTCGACACCGAAACGACGGGCCTCGACCCCAATCAGGGACATCGCATCATAGAAGTGGCTGCAGTGGAAATGGTCAACCGGCGACTCACCGGCAACCACCTGCACCGGTACGTCAACCCGGATCGCGACATCGATGCCGGAGCGATGCAGGTGCATGGCATCACCCCCGAATTTCTGCAGGACAAGCCGCGCTTTGCCGATATCGCGCGCGAGTTCGTCGACTTCATCCATGGTGCCGAGCTCATCATTCACAATGCGCCATTCGATGTGGGTTTTCTCAACATGGAACTGCGCATGCTGGAGATGCCGCTGGTGAACAGCTGGTGCGAGGGGGTGATCGATACCCTGGCGATGGCCAAGGCGCTCCATCCAGGCCAGCGCAACAATCTGGACGCGCTATGCAAACGCTATGGGGTCGACAATGCGGCGCGCACGCTGCACGGCGCCTTGCTCGACTGCGAACTGCTGGCTGCGGTGTATCTGGCATTGACACGTGGCCAGGAAAGCCTGTCCATCGGTCTGGAAGCCGCACGCAGCCCGCAGTCCGATCAGGCCGCTGCGCGCATGCGTCCCCGGCCTGTCCTGTTGCGGGCATCCAGCGAAGAGATGTCTGCGCACGCAAGTCTTCTCGAAGCTATTGCCGAGGAAAGCCGGGGCGCATGCCTGTGGGCTCCGGAGCAGGGGGCGGCTTGATCCATAGGCCGGTTGCGCATTCTGCTTGTTCGATGGGCAGGTCTTCCGCCCGGTTTATTGCTGCCTGCCCGCAAGCTGACCGACCATGCGTTGGGGAGTCCTGAGCCGATGAGGGTTTCATTGGGGATACGGGGTCGCTTGGTGGGCCTGGCCACGGTGCCGGTGGCCATCATCGGCATAGTGCTGTTGTGTCAGCTCATCACTTCGAAAATCAACGATCTTGATCAGTCATTGCGCACCCGTGCCGTGGCGATTGCGCGGCAGTTGGCGCCGGCAGCCGAATATGGGGTGGCTTCCGGCAATATCGGGGTGTTGCAGACTCTGCTCGGCAAAGCGGCCATCGAGCCGGATATCCGGGGCGTGGCGGTGTTTTCCGACACGGGTCAATTACTGGCCCAGGTTGGACGAGGGAGCTGGGTCGATCCGGTGCAGGCGAAGCTGTCCGCCGATCGTATCCACCCGATCGAGTTCAAGAACCACCTGAACTATTACGCGCCGATTACGCGCACCGTGGTGAAGGGGAATGATATTGAGCGCGGTTACCAGAACCAGGCAGCGCCTGGCGCAGGGGTTCGGCTGCTGGGCTGGGTGGGACTGGAAATCTCGCGCAGCGCAACCATCCGCAGCCAGCGCGACGCCATTCTGCAAAGTCTGGTGATCTTGCTGGCCGGGCTGAGTGCCAGTCTACTTATTGCCTGGCGCATCGGGCGCCAGATCACGCGCCCGATCCTTGGCTTGACCCACACGGTGAGCCGGATTGCCGATGGCCACCTGGGCGAACGGGTGGATCAGAGCGGGCCGGCCGAGTTGGTCATCCTGCAACGCGGCATCAATCACATGGCGTCTCACTTGCAGTCGATGCAGGACAGGATGCGGGAAAATATCGACCAGGCCACCGCCCGTCTGGTTTACCAGGCGAGCCACGATGCACTGACGGGCCTGATCAATCGTCGCGAGTTCGAACAGCGGCTGGAGCGTGCGCTGCTTACGGCACTGCAGCAGGACCGTGAACATGTCCTGTGCTACATGGATCTCGACCAGTTCAAGGTGATCAACGACTCCTGCGGCCATGTGGCCGGTGACGAATTGCTGCGCCAACTAGCGCTGCTGCTCAAGGACAATCTGCGTGAACGCGATACCCTGGCGCGGCTGGGCGGCGACGAGTTCGCACTGTTGCTGGAAAATTGCAGCGTGCAGGATGCCCTGGTCGTGGCGGACGCGTTCCGAGCCGAGGTGCAACGCTTCCGTTTCAAATGGGAAGACCGCATTTTTGCCGTCGCCATGAGCGTGGGCATCGTGGCGATCAATCGCGACAGCGACACCGCAGCGAGCCTGCTGTCCGCTGCGGATGCCGCATGTTATGTGGCAAAAGAACGCGGCCGCAACCGGATTCACTTGTATGAAATCCGCGACCTCGATCTGGCGCGCCATCGGGGTGAAATGCAGTGGGTCACCCGCATTCACCGGGCACTTGAGGAACACCGGCTGCATCTGTCCTGGCAGGAAATCCGCCCTGCCGATGGAGTCGGCGATGCGCGCCATGTGGAACTGCTGCTGCGGATGCTGGATGCTGACGGCAGCGAAATTCTGCCCATGGCCTTTATTCCGGCGGCCGAGCGTTATTCCCTCATGCCCGCGCTCGACACCTGGGTGATCGAGGAAACCATGCGGTTATGCGAGCGATATCTGTCCGCCGGGCAGGATCAGCATTGCCTGTTTGCGGTCAATTTGTCGGGAGCATCGCTGAAAGACCCGGCGTTCCGCAACATGTTGCTGGCGCATTTGCAGGAGAATCCTGCCATGGGGCCGCATTTGTGTTTCGAAATCACCGAGACGGCGGCAATCGGCAACCTTGCGGTCGTGAATGAATTCATCGAAGCCATGCGCGAGTTCAGATGCAGGTTCGCGCTGGATGATTTTGGCAGCGGCTTGTCGTCCTTCACCTATCTGAAGAACCTGAAAGTGGATTTCCTCAAGATCGATGGCGCCTTTGTGCACGACATCGCAAGCAATCCGGTCGATCGCTCGATGGTCGAGGCCATCCACCGGATCGGTCATCAGATGGGGCTTAAAACCGTTGCCGAATATGTCGACTCGGACCAGACGCTGGCGGTGCTGCGCCAGATCGGGGTGGACTATGTACAGGGCAACGGCGTGCATTGNCCGGAGCCCCTGGAGACCTTGTGTGGCAAATCCTGAGGGCAGGAAAAGGCTGTCGGGTCAGTCGCTGACGCCGAATCCCGCATTGGCGACGGCCTGAACCAGTGCGGCGCGGTCGACCCTGGCGGGGTCGACCACGACGCGAGCCTGACCCGGAGTGAGCGTGACGTCGGCGCTTTGCACTCCCGGCAATGCAGTCAAAACCTTGTGAACGCTATTGACGCAGCCACCGCAGGTCATGCCGGTCACGGACAGGATGATTTCGTTCATTTTGTGCCCCAAAAGAACATTTGAGGCTTGATTCTACTTTTTGCGCGGGCGTTTGCGCAGCGTTGCCTTGGTCTGGTCGATCAGGCGGTCGGCCACCACTTCGGCGTCGACTGCGAATGTACCGTTGGCGAGGGCAGACTTGACCGATTCGACCTTGCCGGCGTCNGTGACGTCGATCGAGGCCAGTTGGGTTTCCAGCGAGCGAATGCGGGTGCTCGANTCCGTGAGGGTCAGCGAATCGCCGCCAGCCGGGGTGGGCGCAGGGCTTTTGGCCACGCTCTTGCCCTTGGTGGCAGAAACTTTTGCGGCTGCGGGCGGTGTGATGCGCTTGTCAATTTTCACGAGACGGGTTCCTGTGGGCTTGTTTTCCGGAGTGAATGCGAATTATCAAATGACAATACGGCATATTTCCGGAAAACCTTAGGGTACAGATTTACCCCAGCACATGGGAGGCCAGACCATCCGCCAGTTTGGGCTCGAACCAGGTGGATTTGGGCGGCATCACTTCGTTGGCGTCGGCCACGGCCATCAGGTCTTGCATGCGGGTCGGGTGGAGCGCGAAGGCCAGCGCCATCTCCCCGCTGTTCACCCGCTTTTCTAACTCGGCCAGGCCGCGGATGCCGCCGACGAAATCGATGCGTTTGTCGCGCCGCGGGTCGGTGATGCCGAGGATGGGCGCGATCAGGTTGTTCTGCAGCAGGCTGACGTCCAGACGGCCCACCGGGTCGGCCGGGATCAGGTCGGGGCGGATGGCGAGCCGGTACCAGCGGCCGGCCAGATAGAGACCGAAACTGCCCGGGTGCTCGGGCTTGACCGCGGTAGTGGCGGGCTCGACGCTGAAGGCGACGCCCATACGTTCGAGGAAAGCATCCGCGGAGAGGCCGTTGAGGTCGGTGATGACCCGGTTGTAATCCATGATGCGCATTTCGTGCGCAGGGAAAATCACCGACAGGAAGAAGTTGTAGGGTTCGGCGCCGGTATGTCCCGGATTGGCCGCCTGGCGCGCGGCGGCGATGCGCGAAGCCGAGGCGGANCGGTGATGGCCNTCGGCGATATAGAGCGCGTCCATGGCGTTGAAGGCGGTGGTGATGCGCGCCTGGATCGCCGCGTCACGGATCGCCCACAAGCTATGGCGCACACCGTCGAGCTCGGCGTCGGAATCGGGCGCGCCGACGGACGCAGCCGCCAGGATCGCATCGACCTCGGGCGCGGCCGGGTAGGCCAGCAGCACCGGGCCGGTCTGGGCATCGAGCGCATCGATCTGCCGCACGCGGTCGTCTTCCTTGTCGGGGCGGGTGAACTCGTGTTTGCGAATGCGGTTTGTGTCGTAGTCGGCCACCGAGGCGGCGGCCACCAGTCCGGTCTGGCTGTGACTGCCCATCACGATGCGGTAGGCATAGTAGGAGGGCACCGGGTCGCGCACCAGCACGCCGGCCTGGATCATGGCCTGCAGATTCTCGGCACCCTTGGCGTAGACTTCGGGCGCATAGGGATTGGTATCGGCGGGCAGGTCGATTTCCGGTTTGGAAATG
>JGI20214J51088_10003353_pt1 | contig 10551 bp, 6 predicted proteins | sample WetSurMetagenome_FD_51088 | JGI IMG/M metagenome (IMG submission 51088) | reverse complement strand
TATGCCAGATTCCAGGATTACCTGGCCTGGGGACAGCCATTCCTTAAGGATGAGAAAGGCAGTTTCGTTAAGCCCGTAAGGGGCGGCAAAGAACAGCCGGGGTTGCTATGGGCGGAGGAAGACGGTCCCGGTAACTGGGTAAAGTTGATGCGCAAACAGCCTCAAAAAATAGGAGTCCGCATTCTCGAAAAGATCATGATTGTTGAACTGATCAAACAGGATGGGTTGATCACGGGTGCCATCGGTATCTCAACGACCAGATGGAACCTTTACGTTATTAAAGCTAAGGCCACTATTATTTGTGCCGGATCGGGAGGGTTCAAACCTGTGGGAGGCTGGCCGATCGGAGACCTGACCGGGGACGGCCACGCGATGGCTTACCGGGCCGGTGCCGAGATAACCGGTAAAGAGTTCGAGGACTTTCACAGCGGGATGATCCGGCGTGAGGGAGGCATCATGCTGACCATGTCTCCGCTGGTCGACTCGCAGCACCGTGAAGTTGGTGGATTGTTCGGCGTAGACCTGGACCTTGAAGCTCATGCCGGCAGGGCACCATTCTTCAGAGGGATAGATGAAGTATTCTCCAACACGGCCTTAGGCATGTCAGTTCACACGGCGGAAGGGATATGGCCGGTTGATGAAAATTGCTCTTCCGGCATTCAGGGACTATATGCGGCCGGAGATAGTTGTGCGACTTATGTCACCGGTGCCCAGTACAGCTTGGGCGGCTCCGGTACATGCACCGCGGCTGTCACCGGCTCGATCGCGGGAATATCAGCAGCCTCATTTGCCCGGCAGGCCAAACTGCCCAAAAACGACGAGGAAAACCTGAATAGATTGAAAGAGGCAATCCGTGAGCCGGCACAGCGCTCCGGAGGATTTTCCCCCGGCTGGTTAACCCAACTGCTGAAGAACACCATGATGCCGTACTTTATTTCACGCATTAAGAAAGGCGACCGGCTGCAGGCCGCTCTGACACTGGTGGAATTCATGCGTAATGAGCTTTCTCCCAAACTGCTTGCCCGGAACCCCCACGAACTCCGCCTGGCCCATGAAACTAAAAATATGATCGTCAATGCTGAAATGAGACTGCAGGCGTCGATCTTCCGGACTGAAAGCCGGGGTACGCACTTCCGGGAAGACTATCCGCGACGTGCCGATCCTGACTGGCTGGCCTGGGTAATGTTAAAAGAAGAAGACNGCAGGATGCTGGTCTTCAAAAAACCGGTCCCGCAGGAGTGGTGGCCCGACCTGACGCTTCCTTATGAAAATAGATATCCGGTACCGTCCCCAGGACACTAAATTTAACAAAGAGGATATGACTGTGAGTATTGAACGCATTAACAACGATCTTTGTACCGGGTGCGGAATATGTGCCGAGAGCTGCCCGATGGATGTCATCAGAATTGACGATAAAGGTAAGAAGGCTATTATCGAATATCCTGATGATTGTGTGTTATGCGGATGGTGTACACTCGACTGTCCGCAAAATGCCATATATATCGCTCCGGAAAAGAAGTCGCCTCTATTAACAAGCTGGGGGTAAACGCTATAATTGGCTCTAAAGTAATAAAGACCAAAGACCAGAAAAAGGCGTNCCGATTTTATCGGGACGCCTTTTCAACTTTATAACAATTATGATGCAGGGGCCGGGTTAAATATTGAACAGCAGTTTGGAGTAGGTTGGCATCGGCCAGTATTCGGCATCGATGATACTCTCGAGTGCATCGGCATCCTTACGCAGCTCGGCCATCGATATGAAGACCAGATCGCGATAGGCAATAGCCTGGGCTTTCACATCGCCGTGCATTTTGGACGCGGTCTCGATTGCCTTATCGAGTTTAGTAAGGTTGGCATTGAATGATACCAGCAGATCACTGATCTTCTTAAACAGTGCCTTTTCAACATCAATCTTGCCGCCGGCAGCCAGGATAACACTGATCGAGGATGCCAAAGCAGCCCTGTACTCAATGACGGCGGGCAGGATCTGGCGCCTGGCCATCTCGACCATAGTCAGTCCTTCGTAGTTGACAGTCTTGAGATAGATCTCATACTGGACCTCGCAGCGGGATTCCAATTCCACATGGGAGAGCACTCCATGCTTTTCCATAACCGCGATATTCTTTTTTGCAACGATAGCCTGGATTGCGTCGACAGTGTTGCCGATATTCGGTAAGCCGCGTTTTTCGGCCTCTTTGACCCATTCCTCTGAGTAGTTATTGCCGTTGAAGATAATCCGCTTATGTTTTTTAACCGTTTCAAGGATTATTGCGTTAATTTCTTTCTTAACGTTGGAGGACTTCTCAAGCCGNTCGGCAAACTGGCAGAGACTTTCAGCGACAATAGTATTCAGAACGAAGTTAGCCTGAGCAATAGACTGCATGGAACCTACCATGCGGAACTCGAACTTGTTGCCGGTAAAAGCAAAAGGCGAGGTGCGGTTNCGGTCCGTGGTATCTTTATATAATGAGGCCAGTGAATTGGTCCCCAGATGCATGGTACTGCCTGACTTGCTCTTGGATGCTCCTCCCGCTTCAATCTGGTCGAGGATATCGGTCAACTGGTCGCCCAGGAAAATCGAGACGATTGCCGGCGGTGCCTCATTGGCACCCAGACGGTGGTCGTTACCCGGGCTGGCAGCTGCGACACGCAGCAGGTCGGCATATTCATCGACTGCTTTAATGATTGCACTCAGGAAGAGCAGGAACTGGGTATTCTCGTGCGGTGACTTACCCGGATCAAGCAGGTTCTGGCCGTCATTGGTAGCCATTGACCAGTTATTATGCTTCCCGGAGCCATTAATACCGGCGAAAGGCTTTTCATGCAGCAGGCAGACAAGTCCATGCCGCAGTGCGACTTTCTTCATGGTCTCCATTGTCAGCTGGTTATGGTCGGTAGCGATATTGGTAGTCGTAAAAATCGGGGCCAGTTCATGCTGGGCCGGAGCTACTTCATTATGCTTGGTCTTGGCGGATATACCCAGCTTCCACAGCTCTGTATCCAGGTCGGACATGAANGCTACGATCCTGTCGTCAAGCTGGCCGAGATACTGGTCTTCCATCTCNTGTCCCTTTGGAGGTTTAGCACCGAAAAGAGTACGACCGGTAAGGATTAAATCTTGACGCTGGTCAAACAGTTTTTTATCGATAATGAAATATTCCTGTTCGGGACCCACAGTAGTAGTAACCTTACTGGTTGTTTTATTGCCAAGGGCACGGAGGATCCGGAGAGCCTGACGGTTCAGGGCGTCCATAGAGCGCAGCAACGGAGTTTTCTTGTCGAGTGCTTCCCCGGTATATGAGGCGAAGGCAGTGGGAATATACAGGCTGCCGTCCTTAACGAAAGCCGGCGAGGTACAGTCCCATATGGTGTAGCCGCGTGCTTCAAATGTGGCACGCAGTCCGCCGGAGGGGAAGGAAGAGGCATCCGGTTCCCCTTTAATAAGCTCTTTCCCGGAGAACTCCATGATCATACGGCCGTCGGGAGTAGGCGAGATGAAGGAGTCATGCTTCTCCGCTGTGATGCCTGTCATCGGCTGAAACCAGTGAGTGAAATGGGTAGCACCCTTGCTCACGGCCCAGTCCTTCATTACTGAGGCCACGACTTCAGCCACCTGCGGATCGAGCGGTACCCCATCTTCGATCGTCTTAATCAGGGACTTGTAAGTCTCCTTTGGGAGGCTCTGGCGCATGACTGAGTCATTGAAGACGTTGCTTCCGTATATATCAGTCAGGGCTGGCATTTGGTTTCCGTTTGTTTGGTTCACTGTAAAATTTCCTTTCCTTCATTAATTTTTTATGTTTGCTGCTGAAACAAAGTGTAAAGCACGCAAAATTTCTATTTATGCTCGGCAACTAAATCGCCATAATAGTGAGTGTCTGCGATAGGCTACCGGCAGATTACTTTCCCATTATATCTCAGTATTATTACGGCAATATTTCATAAAACGGTTTTTTCAGAAAGACATAAATCACGGCGTACTCAGGATCAATAACCTGTAATGTCATTCCGGTTTAAAAATCTTTTGATTATTTATTTGGTCTTCTTATGTTAAGCATCAACCTTCAAATGTGCTAATGAAATATTGGGAGGTAACAAACTATTTGAAAAAATATTACTGCCATTGGATGGTTCTGAGATATCGGAAATGGTACTTCCTTATGGTGAGGAATTGGCTTGCCGAATCTGTGGAGAATAATATTTATAGCAATAGTACCATCTTTATTGAGAGGACCCCGGCAAGTCGTACCGGTTAAAACCGAAAGGTCCGATTAGTCCGGTAACATCACGAGTCATCCCTTCAGCTCTTCAGTCTAGTTCCATGTGTACACCGAATACGAAATGGAATTAATATCACCGTATGTATTTATCAGGTACAGAGCATAGCTTCCGATATCAGCAGCGTGTAAAATAATTTTNGTCTCCCACGTGTTTCCTGATTTAGTTTGTTCATAGGCGTAAACCCATGAAGGGCTAAAATTGGTTTTTAGCGATGTGTAATCACCGTTCAGTATTTTATTAACCGATACCGTCGATCCCTCACCTTCAGATGAATTGAATGATATACCCAGATTGGAGCTGTCCAGTGGGCGGTCTGATTGAATATTTAAATATAAATAAACATTCGGATTGAGAGAAAAGTTAGTAGAGATATATACGCCGCTGTCGCTGTAAGGGAAGAACTTTATGTTCTTTGCATTTTGCTGAAAGGCAGCTTGATCGTAAACAGGCAGAATCACCTTATCGGTCATCAAAAATATCTTGTTTGCGGGTACATTAACAGTTGGCGGCGGCGGCAGTGTCGTTGTTGTAGGAACAATCGTCCAACCTGATGTTGTACTGACCGGCACTGTTACGGATGATGTACTTACAGCAATCGGACTGAGTGTCTCAGTTACGGTAACCGTCGTGATAGATGATTGCGTTGCGGTAACAGTTGAAATCATCGTCTTAGTTATTGTTGCAGGAATTGAGGCAGAACTTTTTGTCGATTCAGACCCGGTAGTTAAAGAATTCGAACTGCAGTTTATTCCTGTCAACGAGATAGACAGAATCAATAATATCAGGAAAATTGATTTAATTTTACACCGCGGGATTACCATAATTTTGCCTCCAAAACCNTAATGCNTGGAATATCACCACCNCTNATACACAGGTTTTAATTATACCGCTATCAATGACACCATCATATATTACGATAGTACTTGCAAGTTGACTTATTATACTTATCATTCTTCGAGGAAATCCGGAATTGTCCGGTCAATCTCTGATGTTATTTCCCCTGATTATTTGGAGATGGCTATCAGGCATTGCCATACCCTTCTCAATTTGTTATTTAAAATGTTTGTCATTATAATAATTTTATCGCAATCTGAACGGGATGTGTTCCCGTTAATCTCCAAACGTACCGTTGAAATCAATGGTGAGCGACTTCGCGACAACACAAATGTAGAGGTTACTTCATGAGTTTTGAAAGTATCTTATTCGAGAAACCTGAAGACAGGCCGGCGAAAAAGCCGGAAATGCCAGTTATTTTTGCCGATCTGAATCTTGATCAGATTATCGAAGCTGTACTCAAGACCAAGCAGGAATACAACCTGGAGTACTTCTTCTGGTCTCCGCTGACACGCATTGATGCCATTGAATATCGTCATGAAGTAATGCAGGAACTTGAAAGACAGGAGCCAGCTCGTATCATAGATGACTTCTCCCAGCGAATTCACGCCATGCGTGAATACCTTGTGCGGAGTAAAAAGCTCTCCTACCCGCTTCAGAAGCAAAGATGGTTTCTGGACGCGGTTGACGTCTACTGCGATGCTATAGGCTCTCTCTCGCGCGAGATATCGGCTGCAGACCTGAAATCCCGGGGGTTTCTTACATTCCGCGAGTACCTGAAAGAGTATACGAATTCAGAACCTTTTATGTCCCTGGCCAAAGAAACCGGGCGATTGAAAGATAAACTCGCCGCTGTAGACTACTGCATACGTATCAAGGGAAAGGACTACACCGTCCGTCATGGCGAGTCTGAAGTAGATTATACCGCTGACGTGGAGAAGACGTTTGACAGGTTTAAACAGGAAGCAACTGTTGACTACCGGGCTGCATTTTCCGAACCGGCAGAGATTAANGACCTGGAAGCAATAATTCTGGGAGCAGTGTCTCAGNTGCATCCTGAAATATTTAAAGACCTGAATGACTATTGCATAAACAACGTGGATTTNCTCGATAGAACGATCGCTGTCTTTGACCGCGAAGTCCAGTTCTATNTTGCTTACCTGGAATTCATAAATATCATCAGGCCGGCGGGTTTGAAATTTTGTTATCCCAAAATCTCGGATACAAACAAAGAAATTTCTCAACTGGAAGGGTTTGACCTGGCACTGGCTAACAAGTTTATTTCCGAACACAGGCCTATTGTGTGCAATGACTTTTTCATGAAGGGTACGGAGCGCATATTCGTGATCTCGGGACCGAACCAGGGAGGCAAGACAACCTTTGCTCGCACATTCGGACAGTCGCACTATCTCGCTAGCCTGGGTTGCCCTGTGCAGGGAAAGGAAGCACAGCTCTTCTTGTTTGACAGGTTGTTCACCCATTTCGAAAAGGAAGAAAACGTCGAGGACCTGAGAAGCAAACTGGAAGACGATCTCACCAGAATCCGCAATATTATCGATGAGGCTACACCACGCAGCATCGTCATTGCCAACGAGATTTTGTCCTCTACGACGCTAAACGACGCTGTCTTCCTGGGTAAGAAAGTGATGGAAATTATAAGTCAACTGGATTTGCTTTGCGTGTGGATAACATTCGTCGAGGAGCTGGCATCATGCAATGAGAAAACGGTGAGTATGATCAGCATGGTGACACCGGAAAATCCGGCGATACGGACCTACAAAATCGAAAGAAGACCCCCGCACGGACTTTCCTATGCGGCGGCGATGGCTGAGAAGTACGGTCTGACATATGAGTCTTTAAAGGAGCGAATTAAACAGTGAAAGTCTACCTGATGTACAGGGACCGGGACTTCGACATGGAGCAGAAAGAGCCCTGGAACGGGCCGGACCTGATTCAGGATATGCAGCTTGATACCGTTCTCAGAGCTATGTCCGGCCGCGATGAGTTCTTATACCGGGTGGCACAGAGTGCGCTGCTGTCCGGCCTCAGTAATGGACCTGATGTCATTATTTACCGGCAAACGGTCCTCAAGGATTGCCTGAAGAATTCCCCCATAGTACAGCGATTGTACAAACTGGCAGTCGATGCTATTGGGACCAGAAAGGTATCCGAATGGGCTGCGGGCGTTGCCCACTCTCCGGGAGCGATACTGTCCCGTGCCGTTGACACCCTGCAAGTATTCCTGGGTACGCTGAAGACACTGAGAAGCGTCACCGACCAGTATGCTGACAAATTTGAATCTGAGGGTTTTAAAGAGTTCTTTGGAAGGATCAAGATTGAGATCAGCAGCGAATATCTTGGAGAAATTGAGGAGCATCTCAAAGAGTTAAGTTCCCTCGACGACGTCCTGATCGGCGCACGGTTAGGAAAAGGCAACAGGGGCAGTAATTACGTATTGCGTAAACCAAATAAGCAGAAGAATTGGATCCAGCGGGTGTTTGAGAGAGGTCCCAGGACATTCACCTTCAGTATTAACGACCGCGATCCAAACGAGGTCAAAAAGCTGAACGAACTCAGGAACCGTGGTCTCGACTCAGTAGCTAATGCCACCGCTCAATCGGTGGACCATGTTCTAAATTTTTTTGATATGTTGCGGACTGAACTCGCATTCTACCTCGGCTGTATTTACCTGCATGAACGTCTTACTAAAATGGGTGAACCGACATGCTTCCCGGTCCCTGCTTCAGCAGGTTCTGCCCCGGTAGTCGGGCGCAGTTTATCATCTGAAGGGCTTTATGACATTTCCCTGGCGCTGAGCATGAGCCGGCAGGTAGTGGCCAACGATATCAAAGCCGATAATAAGAATCTCATCATAGTGACCGGAGCCAACAAAGGCGGCAAGACGACCTTTTTGCGAAGCGTAGGACTATCGCAAATGATGATGCATTGCGGAATGTATGTTCCGGCCCGATCTTTTTCCGCCAATCTGTGCACGGGCCTTTTCACGCACTTCAAGCGCAAGGAAGATGTCTCCATGGAAAGCGGCAAACTGGATGAGGAACTAAGCCGCATGAATCAAATTGCAAACCATCTGTCCGCCGGTTCTCTCGTGCTCCTTAATGAAGCATTCGCCGCTACGAATGAGAGAGAAGGGGCAGAGATCACCAGGCAGATAGTAGCCGCCCTGTCAGAGAGGCATGTCAATGTCATTTTCGTGACCCATTTGTATCAGTTTGCACACAAGGTCTACGAAGTAAGAACAGATGGGACTCTTTTCTTGCGCGCTGAAAGAAAGACCGACGGGACAAGGACCTACAGGCTGACCGAGGGCGAGCCATTGGACACCAGCTACGGTGTAGACCTGTATAACAGGATTTTTGGTGGTGAAAAAACATCTGCCAGAGCTAAATAAAGGCTAAGGATATTTCAAAAATTTTAGGCTTCAGAGAAAAAATACCGCAGCACAACTTATCTCCCCTCTATGAAGATTTCGAAGAGACAGACAGCATTGGCTGTCCTTAACCCTATGGGGGCGGTGCGGCACAATACAATGCGAATTCACTGTGCCCCAGGATTTCGGCCCTGGTGCGTTTACCGGAAGCAACGGCAACTATTTCCTCGAATATGTGTGTCCCGACTTGATCGACCGGCACGTTTTCATCGATAATAACACCGGCGTTGATATCAATATTCTCTTTTAAACGAGAATAAGTAGCCGAGTTGGAACAAACCTTAATTACCGGTGCGATAGGTAAACCTAGGGTGGTCCCACGTCCGGTGGTAAAAACGACCATATGGGCACCGGAAGCCAGCATGCCTACACTTGAAATGACGTGAAACGAAGGACTATCCATGACTATTAAACCCTGTTGATCGGGCATTTCTGCGTATTCGATCACCTGTTGTATTTTTGTCGATCCCAGTTTCCATACCGAGCCGAGTGCTTTTTCTTCGATTGTTGACAGCCCGCCATTGATGTTGCCCGGTGAAGGCTCGCAGCCGCGGATATCTACACCCATCATTTTCACTCTCTTCTCGACGTTTTCTATCATGGTGAACAGGTTATTTCTGACTTGCTCACTGACAGCTTTCTCCGCTAATATATTTTCTGCCCCGATGAGCTCAGCTATATCAGAGACAATACACCGTCCGCCTTTAGCGACGATCAGGTCGAGGGCATGACCGACCGCCGGGTTGGCGGTCAGACCGGATAGAGCATCCGAAGCGCTGTTGTGAACACCAACGGTAAGATTGGAAATATCGCAATCAACCTTGTCCAGATCAGCCATTTTACTCTTAAGCCCGTAGGCTAATTCAATTCCGCGTTCGACTGCTTTGGCGGTGCCGCCTTCCTGCTGGACGCCCAACACAGCGATATTCGATATGTTTTTAGCCTTGAGACCCTCGGCCACCATTTCAGGTGAGATCAGCTCGCAGCCTAACCCCACCAGCAGCACACCGCCGACATTCGGATTACCCGCAAAACCGATCATGGTCCTCAGGATCTGGTCTTTATCTCTGCCGAGATGCCCGCAGCCATAAGGGTGTGTGACACAGACAGAACCGGGTATTTGTTCCTTTATCTTCTGAGATACACTGGAAGCACATAAGACGGTAGGAAATATCAGTAAATGATTTCTTATGCCTATGGTTCCGTTTTGCCTGACGTATCCTTTAAAATTCATGCTCTATCTCCCCGTCCTCTCTGGCTTTCAATGTTATGTACATGTATGTGTTCGCCTTTGCTGATCGCCCTGCAGGAAACGCCTATTATTTGCCCGTATTTGTAAATCGGCTCGCCCGGCTTAATGTCACAGAGTGCGAACTTATGCCCCATTGGTATGTCGTTTAAAAGTATAACCGGCTCGTTACTGTCACCAAAGTAAGCAACTTCGCCGGCTGCCAGTTGTTCTGTCGCGACGGCAATGTTGTCCAGTGAGTTGATGACGACACTTTTACGATTCATATTTCTCCTTGATTCTGGAACCCGTTCCGCTTTTACAGGTGTCAGCGAGATATCGNGTCTACAGTCTTTCGATTGCTATTCGGAGCATCATNCGGATATGGTCCTGGACTATTTTTTGAGCTCTACTGATACCGGCACTTTTAACTGCTTCCAGCATNGNCCCGTGCTGAGCCAGCATACGCTTCCATTCGGCGGCGCTCAGAGTACGTAATATCCTTCGATCAAAATACTGGTCACGCGTAGTACGGACCAGGGCGAGTAATTTTTCATTGCCACAGGCGCTCAGGAGTTCGTCATGAAAGCGTCCATTGAGTCTGCTGAACTCATCATAGTCAAGTCTGGCTGCCGCTTCATTAGCCATTTTATGGAATTCCCCGGCTTCCTCCAGATTTTTATCCATCACACGGCTGCAAGCCAGTCTGATAGCCGTTGTCTCAAGTGCCTCACGGATCTCATAGAGATCGCGGATT
>JGI20214J51088_10003352_pt1 | contig 10556 bp, 4 predicted proteins | sample WetSurMetagenome_FD_51088 | JGI IMG/M metagenome (IMG submission 51088) | reverse complement strand
GCGCCCGTCATCTTGGAGATGTAGAAATCCGTCACGTGGATCTTGCCCGTTTCCATCGGCCGGATGAACCACTCGCGGTTCGAGTAGTCCGTGCCGACGCCGTAGTTCTCGTATTTTGCGCGATCCGTGATGTGGGTGACGTTCCGGGTGATCTTCTTGCCATGCGTGTCGACGACGTAAGCAAACTGGATCGAGGGGTTCTCGTCGATGAACTGCTGCATGATCGGCTCCTGCATCTCGGGGTTCAACGCCTTCATGACGGGATGCTCGATCACCTGCTGCACCACGGCCACGGCTGCCTGGGCCGCACGGTATTTGATCTTTTCCAGATCGGACATGAAGAGCTCGGGGAGGAACTTCCGGACGACCTTCTCCATTTCGTCGTTGGAGATGCTCGTCATGCGCCCGCCATCGTACTGCTTCATGACCCACTTGTGGATCGCCGAGATGCCCGGGTGGCGCTTGTCGATCAGCTCGCCGTTCTTGAGATCGAGACGGGAGTTGATCCAGTGGACAATTCCCGCCTTGCCGGACTTGTCGGTGATTTCGAGCATGATGGGGCGCTTCAGGATCTTTGTCGTGTCGAATATATTGTAGATCTCCTCGTTCTTCACGAGACCATCGAGGTGAACGCCTGCCCGGGTAACGTTGAACTCGGAGCCGACAAAGGGGTAGTTGGCGGCGATCTTGAAGTTCATCTCGCGCCGGACGTAGTCGGCGATTTCCGTGATCACCGTGGTGTCGATCCCGTGATTGTCCCCATGGAGCTGAATGTACTCGAAGATGAGGCCTTCGACGGGCGGGTTTCCCGTTCGCTCGCCGATGCCCATCAGGGTGCCGTTGGCGCCGCTGCAGCCATAGAGCCACGCCGTTGTGGCATTGATCAGGGCCTTGTGGAAATCGTTGTGGCCGTGCCACTCGAGCAAATGGCCGGGCACGCCCGCATCCTCGATGAAGGCCCGAACGATCTTGTCTACGCTTCGGGGCAGCGCCGCCCCGGGATAGGTGATCCCGTAGCCCATGGTGTCGCAGAGGCGGATCTTGACGTCGATGCCGCTCTGCTCGCGAAGTTTCATCAGTTCGATGGCAAAGGGGATCACGAAACCGTAGATATCCGCCCGGGTGAGATCCTCGAAATGGCACCGTGCGACGATNCCTGCCTCGAGGATGGACCGTACCACGTCCAGGTACATCTCCATGGCCTGCTTGCGGGTAACGCCCAGCTTGAGAAAAATATGATAGTCCGACACGGACGTGAGGATGCCCGTCTCCTTGAGGCCCATTTCCTTCACCAGGGGCACGTCCTCCTTCACGGCTCGGATCCAGCCGGTGATCTCCGGGTATCGAAGATTCAGGCTACGGCAGGCCTCGAGCGCCTCGCGGTCGCGCTGACTGTAGAGAAAGAACTCCGTCTGGCGGATTACGCCTTTTTCGCCGCCGAGCCGGCTCATCATTGTGAACAGGTCGCTGATCTGTTTGACCGTGTAGGGAGGTCGCGCCTGCTGGCCGTCCCGGAACGTCGTGTCGGTGATGAAGATGTCTTCGGCCGGGCTCATCGTGACGAGCTTGTGGTCGAAGACGATTCGGCAGACTTCCTCGTANGGGAAGACATCCTTCTGGAGGTTCGGCTGCTCGACGTCCTTCACCTCATAGCGCCAGAATTTCGTGTGCTCGTGATCGAGGACCCTCTTTTCCTTGTTCCACTTTGCCATGTTGATTCTCCCTGCACCTGCGTTGGGTGTGTAACGAAACGGCCAGGTTGCGTCGACTGCCCGGTTCGGCTGAAATAAAAAAGGGAGGAAACGCTTTTGTGTTCCCTCCCTTGTCTCTTCCTTTTCGAAATTGGATTCAACCAGTCATGGAGGGACCACCCCGGGCCGGTCCGTTCATAGGCCGCGGTTCAGCCGCCGTCAAGCGAGCCTTGGCAGGCCTGGTTGCGAAGCGGCGGTTGGTGTTTCCGAACCTCATGAGCGTTGAATCCTCTTGATCTGCAATAAAGAATCGCCCCGTCTTTGTCAATAGGTAAAAATGTAACGGGGACAGCACGTCGCGCCCGGTATCAGGTTCCAGGCGCCAGGGCTTGGGATGGACAATTCTTTTGTTTCCCGAAGCCGGATTCCCGATTCCCGAATCCCTCCTTCGGCTCACTGAACGATCTTCAGCGAAAGCTCCATGAGCTGTTCGATGCTCACTTTCGATGGAGCATCGGTCATCGCATCGGTTGCCTTCTGCGTCTTCGGGAAGGCGATGACGTCCCGGATTGACGGGGCGCCTGTCATGATCATGATCAGACGATCGAAGCCGAAGGCAATGCCGCCGTGCGGCGGTGTCCCGAACTCCAGGGCGTCGAGCAGGAACCCGAATTTGCTGCGGGAGTCTTCGGCGCTCAGCCCCAGTGTCTCAAAGAGTTTCTGCTGGACCTCGGTGCGGTGGATCCGGATGCTGCCGCCGCCGATCTCAGTCCCGTTCAGGACCAGGTCGTAGGCCCGGGCGCGCGCCTTTGCAGGGTCCGTGTCGAGTAGCGCGAGGTCTTCGGCCACGGGCGACGTGAAGGGGTGGTGCTTGGCCACGAAGCGCTTTTCCGAATCGCTGTACTCCAGGAGCGGAAACTCGACGACCCACGTGAAGGCAAGCTGATCGGGCTTGACGAGATTGAGCTTGCGGGCCACGTGGATGCGCAGGTTTGCCAGGGCATCGTTGACGATCCCGGGATTGTCCGCGACAAAGACGATCAGGTCGCCTTCGCGGACTTCCATGCTGCGGTTGATGGCATCGACCTCCTCGGGCTTGAGGAACTTCACGATGGGCGAAGTCCACCCGTCGGGGTTCACACGCGCCCAAGCAAGGCCCTTGGCGCCGTAATCGGAGACAAAGTTCGTCAGGCCGTCGATGTCCTTGCGGGATAGCTGGCGATTGTCCTCGATCCGGATCGCCTTGATGATCCCGCCGCTCGTGGCCACCTCGTTGAAAACCTTGAACCCGCAGTCCTTCACGATCTCCGTCAGGTCCCGAAGCTCCATGGCGAAACGGGTGTCGGGGTTGTCCCGGCCGTAGCGCTCCATGGCGTCCTGGTAGGTGATCCGAGGGAAGGGGATCTTGAGCTCACGGCCCGTGCCGGCCTTGAAGATGTGGGCCATGAGGCCTTCCATGGTGGTGATGATGTCTTCTTCGTTGATGAAGGACATCTCCACGTCAATCTGGGTGAACTCCGGCTGGCGGTCGGCCCGGAGGTCCTCGTCGCGGAAGCACTTGACGATCTGGAAATAGCGGTCGAAACCGGAAATCATCAGGAGCTGTTTGAACGTCTGCGGTGATTGCGGGAGAGCATAGAACGTGCCCTGGTTGACGCGGCTGGGCACCAGGTAGTCGCGTGCGCCTTCAGGCGTGCTCTTTGCCAGCATGGGCGTCTCAATCTCGATGAACCCCTTGGAGATGAAGTATTCCCGAGTCGCTGCAGCCACGCGGCTCCGCAGGAGTATGTTCCGCTGAAGCTCCGGCCGCCGCAGGTCGAGGTAGCGGTACTTGAGCCGGATGTTTTCCGAGATCTCCACATCGGCATCGAGCACAAACGGGGGTGTTTTCGCCTCGCTCAGGATTTCGAGGGTATTGACCATCACCTCGATCTGGCCTGTGGGCAGCTCGGGGTTCTCCATACCCTCGGGTCGCTTGCGCACCGTTCCTTTCANGGCGAGGACGAACTCGCTGCGGATGCGGTGTGCCTCCCGGTGGGAATCGGCATGCGCCTCGGGGTTGAAGACGACCTGAACGATGCCCTCGCGGTCGCGAAGGTCCACGAAGATGACCCCTCCATGATCGCGCCGGCGGTGCACCCAGCCCATGAGGACCACTTCTTTTCCTGCGTCGTCCGCCTTGAGGTGCCCGCAGTAATGAGTTCTTTTGATTTTCGATATGAAATCAGACAAGGGTATTACCTCCCCAGTATGTTCAGTAGTATGTTTTCTGCATCATCGAGCCCGACAGGCTGCTGGGCGCTGTCCTTCATGTCCCGCAGCATGGCTTTCTTCTCCTGCAGCTCCCGTTCGCCGAGGATGAGCGTGTAGCGGCATCGCAGCTTGTCCGAGCGCTTCATCTGGCTCTTGAGGCTCCGCGCCCCGTAGTCCGTCTCGACCAGCGCACCTGCCATCCGCAGACGGTTGCNGAGAACAAAGGCAAAGTTCTGCGACTCCGCCCCAAGGGCCGCGATGAAGAGATCGGGCCTCCGGATGACGTCCTCATCGGGGATGGGGGCCACGGCGATGAGCCGCTCCAGTCCCACGGCAAAACCGATGCCGGGGCTTTCGGGGCCGCCCAGATCCTGGACGAGCCCGTCATACCGGCCTCCGCCGGCGATGGCATTCTGCGCGCCCAGGGCGCCCGTCGTAACTTCGAAGGCGGTCTTCGTGTAGTAGTCAAGGCCGCGCACCATCCGGGCATTGACCGTAAAGGGGACNTCGAAGCGCCGCAGACCAGACTGTACTTCGTTGAAATGATCGCGGCACTCCCCGCAGAGAAAGTCGATCAACAGGGGAGCCGATGCGACGATCTCCCGGCATCCCTCGATTTTGCAGTCGAAGACCCGAAGCGGGTTCGACGAAAGGCGTCTCTGGCAATCCTCGCAGAGGCCCTTGTTCTTCCCCGTCAGGAACGTGTGGATCACCTCGCGGAAGGCCGGGCGGCAGGCCGGGCAGCCCAGGGAGTTGATTTCGAGCTGTGCATCTGTGACGCCNACACCCCGCAGGAAGTGGATNAGCATCAGGATGACCTCGGCGTCCACGCGCGGGTCCTTCGATCCGAGCAGCTCGGCATTGAGCTGGTTGAACTGGCGGAACCGCCCTTTCTGAGGGCGCTCGCGCCGGAACATGGGCCCGATGGTGAAAAGCTTGACCAGGGTCTCCGCCGAGTAAAGGCTGTGCTCCAGGTAGGCCCGCATGATCGAGGCCGTTGCCTCGGGCCGCATGGTGAGGGACTCATCGCCGCGGTCCGTGAAGGTGTACATTTCTTTTTCGACGATGTCCGTCGCCTCACCGATCGAGCGCTTGAAGAGCTCCGTTTTCTCCAGGATGGGGAGAACGATCTCGCGGAACCCGAAAGCCGAAAAGATTTCGCGTGCTTTCCCTTCTACGAAGAGCCACTTTTCCGTCTCGCCCGGCAGGATGTCCTTGAACCCCCTGACGGCGGTGATGATTTTCATGATGCCGAGGTACCTGACCTAAGAATTTGAACCTGAATTTCTAACACAGTAGCCCCCGAAAGGCAATAGAAATCATGGGCTTTTGAAGGGTACAACCTCGTAACGCCGACCGTCCGTGGTAATACGGATCGCCCCGTGAACGTCCGTGCGCCAGATGGTGGCCCCCGTCTTTCGGAATCGCTCGAGAACATCCTCCCGGACGGGCCGTCCCGTGCTGATGACGATCGTCTCGGGGCGCACGGCGCGCAGAAAGGGCTGCGAGCTCGAGTAGGCCGACCCGTGATGCGGCGCAAGCAGGACCCCGCTTGCCAGATTCCTGAGGCGGTTTGCAAGCGCCAGTTCGNTCGGCTCGCCGATGTCGGAAGGGAGCAGAAATACGGTTTCACCCCACCTGAGTTGCATCACGACGGCGCGTTCGTTGATCTCGCCGTCGCTGAGGTCCNTACCGGCAGGGGGACCTTCACCGGGGTTGAGAATGCTGATGTGCACACCGCCCATGTCGATGGGGGCCGATTTCGAGGTGAGAAGACGATGGGCGATGCCTTTCTGCCTGATCTTGTCCGCAAACGGAGCACCCCAATGGACGACGGCCTCGTCGCCGTTTGACCAGACCTCCTTCACGTCGAAGTTGTCCAGGATGTAGGGCAGGCCGTTTACATGGTCGGGGTGGGGGTGGGTCAGGACGACCGTGTCAATCTTTCCGATGCGCTCGTGCCAGAGGAAGGGGGCGACGACGTAGCGGCCCACATCAAACCGGTCGTCGTAGGAGCCGCCCCCGTCGACCAGCATCCGGCTCCCNCCGGGGAATTCGACAAGCGATGCACTGGCATGGCCCACATTCAGGAAGGTGACACGCAGCGTGTCGTGGTTCTGCAGTTTCTGATGGAGCCATGCAATATCGGCAGCGAGAAACAAAACGGCTATTGCCATGGCTGCTGCAATTTTCCGCCGGCTCCAGAAGATGNGGGCATCCCATGTCATGCGGCCCGGCAGTCCCAGCAGCAGGGCCGCTGCGATCAGGATGACATAGTAGGCCGTCAGTTCAGGGATCGTGGGCGTGGTGATGATCGAGGATGACCACGGGAGGGCGGCGAGCCAGTCGTTGATATCCAGGCAAAGACGGGTCAACACCGTTGTGATGTCAATGAGCAGAGCGGAGAAGGTCTCGGACAGCGGAGCGACGAGAATGAGCATCATGGAAAAGGGCAGGACGACAAAGCCCAGGATCGGCACGAGAAGCAGGTTGGCCACAAGGGTGATGTTGGAGATGCGGTTGAAGTAGTACACGATGAAGGGCAGGGTGCCCACGGTGCAAGCAGCGGAGACTGCCACAAAGAGGGAAAGATCGGCAGTGATTCTTCTCCCCAGCCGTGTCATGCGTGTCTCCGCCCCGTTTTTCCACTCAGTCAGTCGCTCCGTGATGCCCGGCATGAACAGCAGGATCGACGCCACGGCCATGAAGGAGAGCTGAAAGGAGATGTCGAAAAGAGCTGCAGGGGACAGGACCAGGATCGCAAAAGCAGCGAGTGCCAGGGTGTTCAAAAGATCCCTCCCGCGGCCCATCAGGATCGTGACCAGCAGGGCCAGCGTCATGAGCAGCGCTCGCACGGTCGACATGCCAAGCCCGGCCACGAAGGCATAAAAAACAACCGGAGCAAAAGCGAACGAGGCCGACAGCTTCTGGATGTTGAAACGCAGAAGCAGAACCTCCGAGGTTTTCAGGAGCGTCCGAACCAGGAAGAAGGCGATGAGGGCGATGATCCCCACATTGAAGCCCGAGATGGCGATAATGTGGGAGGTCCCCGTTCGGTTGAACCGGTCCTGGATCTCCCGCGGAATCTCACTCTGCTCCCCGAGGGTCATGGCCTGGATGAGGGTCCCCTCCGGGAAGGGGGCCTGAGAGCGGATACGCTCGCGGATCCGGGTCCGGAATTTCTCCAGCGCCTGCCTTGCGGGGTCACCCTGTCCCTCGCGGATCAGGACGATCTTCAGGGGGTCGTTTACAAAACCTCTCACCCGGATGTCCTGGAGCCGGAGGTAGCGTTCGTAGTCGAATGCTCCGGGGTTCCCGAAGTTCCGGGGGTGTCTCAGGTGCATCTCCGTCCGGATGAGATCCCCATATTTGAAATAACGTGTGTTCTCCCCGACCGACAGAAGAACTTTTCCGCTTACGCCCTGTGAAAACCCTTCGCCGGAAACTCTTGCAGCCTCCAGAACAAGCGATGTTCTGTCTTCGGAGACCCTCGGGTTTTCAACAACCACCCCGTCGAGAACGATCTTGCCTTTGTCCGCCCAGTGCACGACATGATCCGGGGAGGGGGCGTCGTGCAGAGTCATGCTGATCCCGTATGTGCCGAGGGCGAAAAAACAGAACCCAATCAAACAGAATGCGGCGGGTTGGCGACGGGCAAGGAAGCAAGGCAGGAAAAGAATGAGACAGGCAGCCAGAAATCCCAAAATCCATGTGCTGGGGATCTCGTATGTGTACCCAAGGACGATACCCCCGATAAAGAAAACAAGCAGGATGGGGAGCGGCCTTTTGATCACGCGCGTTGCCCTTGGAGTGGTTTGTCTGAATCCTACCCTGTACCCTAGACCCTGGACCCGATNCCCTGCACAGCTTGAGGTCAAAACACATTCCCGCGTCACTGTCAACGGGTCGAAGAGGAAAAGCTAAAGATTGTCGGAAATGTGACGAAAGTAACAAGTGAAACCTTTATTCGCACGACCCTTTCTCATACGAAGGGGACTTGTAAAAGGGATACTTTCGCGTGATGACAGCAAGTCAGCTCATAGAAAAGGATCAGATCGAGCGAAACACACGGTGGATCATCTTTTCGCGGATCGCCGTTGTTTCCTATTTCCTCGGGGTCACGATCTTCATCCAGTTCCGGACCCTTCAGAATCTGCCGGAAGAATATCTCTGGGCCAGCTATTTTCTGATCTCGGCCATCTATATCTATTCGGTCGTGTGCCTGGCCCTGCCCAGGATGAGCCGTCAGGTACGGGTCAACATTGTGATCCATTCCGTGTTTGACGTGATCTTCGTGACGGGGATTGTCCTGGTCACCGGCGGGATCGACAGCGTTTATTCCGTCCTCTACACGCTCGTGATCATTTACTCTACCCTGTTCATGGGCCGCAGGGGCGGGATCTTCATCGCCGCCCTGTGCAGTCTGTGCTATGTGCTGCTCGTCAATCTGGACTTCTCAGGGATCTTCGATTTCCTCTACGACGAGGGAATCGTCCTGAAGGGCGAGATGACGAGCAGCTACGTCCTCTCGCGGGTCATCGCCCACGTGGGGTCTTTCTTCGTGATCGCGCTTCTGACGAGTTTCGTCGTCGAGCAGGAGCGCAAGACGAAACGCCAGCTGGTGGAGAAGACGTCGGCTTTCGACCGGCTCGACCTCCTCCATCGCAGCATCATCGAATCCGTCGACACGGGCATCCTGACAGTCAATCTCACGGGTCAGATCCGGTCGTTCAACCGTGCCGCCGAGGAGATCTCCGGGTACACCTTCGACGAGGTGGGTAATCGAAGCATTGAGGATTTCTTCCCCGGTGTGTCGACCCCCAACGGTCCGGCCGATCCGGACGAAAAGAAGCGACTGAGAAGACGCTCGGAGATCGTGATCCGTAAAAAGTCCGGCGAGTCGATGGTGCTGGGTCTGTCCGAGTCTCCTCTCTACGAGCAGGGGATGACGATCGGTACGATCCTCATCTTTCAGAACCTCACGGCCGTCAAGGAGATGGAACGGGAAAGTGAAAAGAACAAGCAACTGGCCTTTATCGGGCAGATGGCAGCCGGGCTTGCCCACGAGCTGCGAACACCGCTGCAGTCCATCAGCGGGTCCATCCAGATCCTCCGGCGGGATCTGAAGCTCGAGCCGACGGACGAACGGCTCATGCAGGTCATTCTTCGTGCGAAGGACCAGATGGAGAGTCTTGTAAAGAACTTTCTCCTCATGGCGAGATCGAATCAGGGAAAGCGAACGGAAACGGATGTTGGCCATCTGGTCGAGGAAGTCATGGAATCGCTCACCTTCGGAACGGAGTGGAATTCCCATGTGGAGGTGCGCAAGAGCCTTGGGCAAGAGCTCTTCGTGGTGGGTGACCCGGCCGAGATCCGGCAGATCCTCTGGAACCTGATGATCAATGCGATGCAGGCCATGCCCGAGGGAGGAATGCTCAGCATTGCGGTCAGTCCCGATTGGCTCGATGACGCGAGGCCTGCTGTGAGNATCGAGATCAGCGACACGGGCTGCGGGATCGACCCTGACCAGGTGGAGAAGATCTGGGAGCCCTTTTANACGACGAAAGAACGCGGCAGCGGGCTGGGGCTTGCCATTGTGAGGCGGATCGTNGAGAGCCACGGGGGAGTGGTTGCGGTGATGAGTGATGACCGGCAGGGTACGCGGTTCTCCATACGGCTTCCCCGNCTTACCCGGGAAGAAGGGGACATCGCGGGCAAAACGCATCTCCGGACAAAACAGGCAGTGGCTGCGGGTGGGGCGGGGCTGTAAGGAGTGAACATGGCAAGAATACTCGTGGTCGACGATGACAGGGGCATGCAGGACGTTCTCGATATCATGCTCACTCGTGCGGGCTACCAGGTCGCCACGGCCGATGACGGGGCCGCGGCCCTCGAACTCGTCAGGAAGAAAACGTTTGACCTGGTCATCACGGATCTCAAGATGCCTCGGCTGGACGGGATCGACCTTCTCAAGGGCATCAAGGAGACGGTACCGGGGACCGCCGTGATCCTGTTGACGGCCTTTGCTTCCGGGGAGACAGCCCTTGCCGCCATGCGAGAGGGGGCCCATGACTATGTCGAGAAGAACTTCAATGTCGACGATTTGCTGGCCATCGTCCGGGATGCTCTTGAAAAGAAGGAGGTGGACCGGAAGGAGAATTGCGTCCCGATTCAGGAAGGGGACGACGCCCGCTACTTCGGGACCATGGTCGGCCGAAGCAAGGAGATGCACAAGGTGTATTCCCTGATCCGCAAGGTTGCCGAAACGCCGGCCAATGTGCTCATCCTGGGGGAGAGCGGAACCGGCAAAGAGCTTGTGGCCAGGGCCGTCCATGAGAACAGCTCGCGGAAGAACAAGCCATTTGTGGCCATCAACTGTGGCGGCATCCCGGAGAATCTGCTGGAGAGCGAGCTCTTCGGGTACATGAAGGGTTCCTTCACGGGNGCCTTTGCAGATCGGGCCGGCCTCTTCGAGGTCGGGCGGGGAGGGACTATATTTCTTGACGAGATNGCCGAGTTGCCCGTCATCCTCCAGGTCAAGCTGCTGCGAGTCGTTCAGGAAAAAACGATCCGCAGAGTCGGCGGCTCCGAGGATATCAAGACCGACGTGAG
>JGI20214J51088_10003350_pt1 | contig 10559 bp, 10 predicted proteins | sample WetSurMetagenome_FD_51088 | JGI IMG/M metagenome (IMG submission 51088) | reverse complement strand
GCCTCTGCAAGATCACCCAGGGTTTTTTGGCTTCCCAGCCAAAGCTTTGAAGGGTCCACAAGGTGAGGAATCGCTTTGCTGTGACACACGGCGGCCGCCATGGGGAAGTGATCGAGGAATTCCGCCAGCCCCCCCGCATGATCCATGTGGATGTGGGTGAGGAGAACATAGTCCACCCGGTGAATACCCCTGGCGGTGAGGGAGCCTATGAGCCTCGGCAAGGATCGGGAAGGTCCAACATCAACCACCATGGTTCTGTCGAACGGACACAACCACGATCCGATAAACCGATCAAACCCCGGCCTGTCCTGCTTGATCTCGATGAGCTCCGGTTCCATGAAGGGGGGGTGCTCCTTGCTCCATGCCTTATTTAGTTAGCTGCTGATGGGTCGTCCGGATTACCTGGGCAGAAACCTCCGCCATCGCCTCACTCATGGCTTCGGAGAGGCTTTCGATGTTTCTTTTCCTGCATGGTTTCACCGCATGAAAGGTTTTCTGGAAAATGATCCGCTTGCTCAGGTCGGGTTCAGGGTGCCGCAGAAGAACCGTGCTCACGGTGAGCACCGCTTTCCAGCCGTCCTCGGAGTCCCATTCGAAGAATTCATCCACAGACCCTTCCATGATCAGGGAAGGCTCGACCCTGCTCTCATAGGGAGCCACCGCTTTGAACAGGCCGGAGTTCTTGAAGTCTCGCGCGAGGTAATCGGTGACCAGGTCGCCCGGGCTGGCCCGCCACTTCTCGTAAGGGTACGCTTCCCGCCTGAACGACCGATCCCGGTAAATGACCTGAAGGGTGTTGTACATGGGTGAAACACTGAAGCGTTCGACCTTCAGGACATAAGGGAGTGTCGTGATCCCCTGAACTTGAGGAGGCTCGTATTCCAAGGTGTAGTAGTTGATTTGTTGGGCCGGCTGCTTGAAGCTTGAACAAGCGCAACAGGAGAGGAGAACCAGAATGACGAGTGATCGTTGTGTCCGAGTCATGGGCGATCTCCTTTGCTGGATNCCGTTTCCATCTCGCGGCGAGGCGGAGGGTCTCCAAAAACGAGCTGCGAAGGCTGCTCCGCCAAGGTCTCCAGGAACCGGTTGAGGTTTTCNCTGGCCCTTTCAAGATTTTGTGCCGTCACCAGGAGGTTCTGTCTCATGTGGGAAAAGGTTTCATCCGCTCCTGTGGTCAGAGAGGCCGTTTTTTCAATGGCGATGTTGACGTTTTTCAAAGCATCGCGAATGGCTTGCTCATTGTCCGCGATGACCCCACGCGCTTGGGAAAGAGCGTTTTCCACGTGGGCCAAGGTCGCATTCCCCCTCACAAAGAATTCATTCGCCGATTGAATGGTCGTCTGGGTGGAGGCCAGGATCTTTTCCCAATGTTCATAATCCAGAATCTGATGGAGTTGATCGATGGACGCTTCAAGCTTCCTGGAAACGCCTTTCACATTGGCCTCCTGAACCGTTGTTTCAATGGTATCCAGGCTGGACTTGGCCCTCGCGACGATGCCTTCCAAATCAAGAGCTTTGATCTTGTTCACAATGTCGTCAATCCCTTTAAGAATCTCACCGAGTTCAGACGGCTTGGAGGCGACAATGGGATATTCAGAAGGAAAGCTGAGCGGCGGCGAGCGGTCAACCTCGTCCTTGGTTTTTTGGTCGAGCTCGACGAAGACGCTCCCGGTGATGCCGACGGACCTGAGCTGGGCGACAATGTTTGTGTCCAGGACCATGCCTGTTTCGATCTTGAGAACGACCTTTATCAGCTTGGAGTCAGGGGCAACGCTGATGCTGTAGACTCGGCCCACTGAAACGCCGCGGTACTTGACCGGAGAATCCTTGTCCAGACCTTGCACGGATTCGTTGAAGAAAGTCACATAGAACTTGCCCTTCTCGAAGTACCGAGACATCCCGAGCCAGATAAATGCCAGCAAAGCGATGCCGATTCCGCAAACCAGAAACAGGCCGACGACGAACTTGGTCTTCTGTGACGCCATGAGCGAACGCCCCCTTATGCCGAGATCGCGCTTTCCTCGGGCTGGCGGTTGAAAAAACGCCAAACCAAGGGATTCCGGCTGGTCTCCCGAAGGTGCCGTGGATCCCCTTCGGCGATGATTCCTTTTGTGCTCTTGTCCAGCATGATCACCCTCTGTGCGACGGTGAGTATACTTTCGAGTTCATGGGTAACGATGACCATGGTGGTCCCCAGGCTTTTGTTCAAATGCAAAATGAGATTGTCCAGTCCCGCGGAAGTCACAGGGTCAAGCCCGGCTGAGGGCTCGTCAAAGAAAAGGATCTTGGGATTGAGGGCCATGGCCCTGGCAAGACCTGCCCGCTTTTTCATCCCGCCGCTGATTTCAGAAGGAAGGTAGTCTTCATACCCATCCAGCTGGACGAGGCTCAGCTTCATTCGGACAAGAGAGGACACAAGGTCGGAAGCCAGGTCCGTGTATTCCACGATGGGCAAAGCCACATTCTCTGCGAGTGTCATGGAACCGAAGAGGGCGCCGCTTTGATAGAGGATGCCGATTTTCCGCAGCAGGCGGTGATACCCCTCCGAGTCCGCCCGCGTGATATCCTCACCGTCAATGATGACCTGCCCTGAGTAGGGACGGATGAGCCCGATCAGGTGCTTGAGGAGTGTGCTCTTGCCGCACCCGCTTCCTCCGAGAATGACAAAGATCTCTCCTTCGTAAATATCAAAGGAGATGCCCTCCAGAATGGTTTCCTCGCCGTACCTGGCGATGAGGTCTCTCACTTGGATGATCGGCTGCCTGTTCATAGTCCCTGTTTACCGTTCACGGTTCATGGTTCACTGTTCACCGCTGACCGGTCACTGATCACTGATTACTGATCACTGGCTCTTCCTACTGTCTTCTGTCTACTGTATTCTGTCTTCTCTCTTCCAATGTTACCCCCAGTATCGAAGAATGACGGAGAACACGGAGTCTGTCAGGATGATCAGAAAAATACTGCTCACCACTGCAGAGGTCGTGGCTTCCCCGACGCCTGCTGCTCCTCCCCGGACTCGAAAGCCCCGAAAGCAGCCGATCCAGGAAATCAGGAAGGCGAAGACAGCGCTTTTCAGAACCCCCAGGAATACGTCAAAAGGCGCGAGGGTCACGAAGGTCTGGGCAATGTAGGCGTTGGCCGTCAAATCGAGCATCGAAACCCCGACGACCAGGCCGCCCAGAATGGCAAATACATCGGAAAAAAGGGTGAGGAGAGGGACCACGATGAGGGAGGCGACGATCTTGGGAACAGCCAGAAAACGCGTCGGGTCAAATCCCATGGTGAAGAGAGCGTCGATTTCCTCCGAGATCCTCATGGTTCCGATCTCAGCCGCATAAGCGGAGCCTGACCGGCCTGCGACAATGATGGCCGTCATAATAGGACCCAACTCCCGCGTCATGGCCAAGCCCACAAGGGAGGCCACGTAGATGTCCGCGCCGAACTGCCGGAGCTGGACAGAGGACATGAACGCGATGATCAACCCCAGCAGAAAACTGATCAGGCCGACAATGGGCAGAGCGTCCACCCCGGTTCTTTGCATAGCGAGGAGGGTGTCGTCTTTGCGCAACGATCTCGGATGCCGGCACACATAGAGAAGCGCAAGGAAAACGGAACCGGTGAAGGAAGTGAGATAGCGGGATTCATTGATGTGGCGAAGGGTCGCATCCCCAAGACGGACAAAGATGTTGGGGATCTGTTTCTTGGCTAAGGGGACTTTTTCAGTCAGGTCATCGAAGCGGAGAAGAGAGAGGATTTCCCTGACCCTGTCGGTAACATGGATGAGAGAAAAAGAGCCGCTCCGGTCCCTCATCATGTGCCTCAGCTGAATCAAGACGAGCACACCGAAGTCGTCCACATAAGTCACTTCAGCGAGATCCACAGTGAGAGAGATTGGGGAAGTGGTGTGAACAAGAGGCCCGAGGTCACGCAACATGGCCCCGGCATTAGCGGAATCCATCCTGCCAGTGAGGTAAAGGATCAACCCTCCTTTGCGGTCGTCTGAAATCTCGTAACCCCATGATCGTTGACCCTTTGAACTGTGCATGGCGCTAGGATTGAAGGTTTCTCAACCCTTCCTCATCCACGTCGTAGTTGGTTTTCGTGCAATCCATATCCATTTGGAAGAGCAACCATCCAATCGTCCGCTCATTCTCTCTGAGGTCAAAAGCGATCTCGATGCCTTTGCGGCCCATAGGGTTGTCTTTGTCCGCACGGTAGAGAACCAGGAGCCGGTAAAGGGATTTTTCCGAGCCCTGGAATTCTATTCCCGTATAAGGGGTGCCGATCACGGTCTGAGCGTTGAAGCCGGGCTTTATGGAAAAAGCGTCAAACACCTTTCTTTGCCTGTCCAGCAGGACGATTCCGTTGTAGGGACACCGCTTGGTGATCTGGAGCTCGAAGAACTCCTTCAGAATCTGCGACGTGGCTGCCCGATCTCCCCGCGCCAAGGGCTCCGTGAGCAACGATTTCAGCAGAAGATAGTCCTTTGCCAAAAGATTCCTGAGCTCCAGTTTCCTGGTGTCCATGGTTTGAACGCCCTTTGTGAAATAGGGGAATCCGACAATGACCGTCGTGGCTAAGAGGACCAGCAGGATCAGGGAAGGGATGAGCCAGTAACGCGCCCTGCGATACCTGCGCTCTATCCGGTGTGCGGCCGTGACGTCGCGGCCCAGCCATAGGAGACTCTGGATGTTGTTCTGGCTGTCATGGAGAAGGGTGGTGCTGGTCGAGACGTAACGGGTTCCTTTTTCAGGGTGTCTGATCTTCAAAACCCTCTCCGGAACCGAGGATTGGCTTTGTATCTCCTGCAAAAGCTCCCGGTAGACCTGCGGTTCTTCGTAGATGTCTTCAGCGGAAGTTCCACGCATGTGATGCCAGTCTCTGCCGTAAAGNTTTTCAGCGGCAGCATTCCAGGCAATCACTCTTCCGCTTTGGTCCGTGAGCATCACGGCGTCCGGCAGTTTGTCACAGATTTGTCTCAGCCCATAGACGGCCTGGCTCGATTCATCAAGTCGTCGAGCGATGATTTCGGTGATCTTCTCGGCAACGGTGGGGAAGTCCTTGAGGAAGGTGGAGACCTCGTTCCTGGGAATGCGAAGAACCCTGACTTCGTTTTCAGCCTGAATCGTCGCCGTTCTTTTCGCTCCCAGCAGGAAGGAGAGCTCCCCGAAAAGGGCTCCGGGCTCTGTGATTTCGGCGATCTTCTTGTCGCCTTTGAGAACTTCTAGATGGCCGGAGACCAGGAAGTAGAGGTCCTGAGATTCATCTCCTTCCGCAAAAAGGGTGTCGCCCTTTTGATAGGTCTTGAGATACTTCTGAAGCTCCTTGTTGTTAATGATTTCGTCGAGCATGACCGGACCTCTTCTGGCTGCCTGAAAAGGCGACCTGGGATTGGACATCAACGAAAACATAAGTATATGAAAAGAGCGCTTATTCGTCAAGTTCAACGTTTCCGGCGCGGGGACAAATCGCTTTATTAATAGGCTGAGACTGTGGTATCTGCATCACTGAAGACGAATCCGGGAGCGACCTATGGAAAACATTGAGAGTTTTGAACCGGGAGAAATTGTCATCCAAGAGGGGACCAAGGGCACGTCCGCCTTCATTATTCTTTCAGGAGCGGTGGAAGTTCTCAAGAGGTCAGGCGACAAAGACATCGTGGTCGCTACCCTGGGGGAAGGCCAGGTCTTTGGAGAGATGGGTCTGATCGAGGATCGTCCTCGCTCGGCCACGGTCAAAGCGATGACGGAACTGAGACTCCAGGTTATCAGCCGCGAGGGGTTCAATGAACTGCTTCAGAAAAAACCATCCGTTCTTATTCCCATCATCAAAAGCCTGTTTGAGAGGCTCCGGCAGGCAAGCGAGATGCTCGCCGAACGGAGCGCGGCAGGACAGACCAAAGAGCAAGCCTTTGAAGTGATCCTGGAGGGGCATACGGTTGAAGCCCGGAGAGCACTCGGGAACTGCAAGAGAACGATTTCCAAGTTTCCTTTCCTGGTCGGAAGGGATTCGAAGAACACGGACACCGATGTCTTCTACAACAATGATCTCTTCCTCCAGGAGAAGGAGCCGTATGTGGTGTCGAGGAATCACCTTGCCATTCACAATGAAAGAGGAGGGGTTTGGGTGATTGACCGCGGGAGTGCCTTTGGCACCATCGTGAACGGCAAAGAGATCGGACACCGGAGCGGTTTGACGCGAGCGCGGCTTNATAAAGAGGAGAATCAGGTGATCATCGGCCCGGCGACCTCCAAATTCATCTTTTTGGTAAAGGTGGTTCCAAGGTGAACCAGCAGGGTCTTTCAGGACTCAAAAAGGCGGAGCACCTCAGAGGCCTCAAAACCGCCCGTTCGTCATGCCCGCGGAGGCGGGCATCCAGGGTTCCCACTGGTGCTCTGGATTCCCGCCTTCGCGGGCATGACAGCAAAGGACTCAACCGAGGTGTGCCAAGCTGGCACTTGTTCTTGTGCGTGGCAAAGACCAAAGAGGGAAGGGGAGAGAGCTGGCATGGCAGAAATTATTGACATGGATGCGGTAGAACTCGTTGGCTTGATTCGAGCCAAGAAAGTCTCACCTCTTGAGGTGATGGAGGCCACCCTCAAGAGAATCGATGCGGTAAACCCTCTGGTCAATGCATTCGTCTCCCTTCGCAGGGAAGAAGCGATCCAAGAGGCGAAGGAGATGACTGAAGCGCTGGCTTCAGGAGAAATCCCCGGCCCCTTGGCCGGCATTCCTGTCGGTGTCAAAGACCTGGAAGACGTGAAAGGNATGGTGACCAGTTTCGGATCTATCCCATACAAAAACAATATCGCTTTGCAGGACTCCGTGCAGGTCGCGAGGCTTAAGGCGTCAGGGGCGATCGTGATTGGAAAAACCAACACCCCGGAATTCGGGTTCACCGGTTTCACCAAGAACAGGCTCCATGGAGTCACCAGAAATCCATGGAACACGGGTCGAACGCCGGGCGGGTCGAGCGGAGGATCCGCTGCTGCGGTCGCAGGGAGAATGATTCCCATGGCCACCGGTTCCGATGCAGGAGGTTCGATCCGCATTCCCGCCAGTTATTCCGGATGCTTCGGACTGAAAACGTCTTTCGGCAGGATCCCCTTGGGTCCTTCCCCGTTTCTGCAAAGGTATCATGTGTGGACCCTGGGTCCCCTGACCCGTACGGTGCGCGATGCCGCTCTGTATCTGGACTGCGTTGTCGGCTATCACCCTTCAGACCCTGATTCCCTGCCTTCACCCTCTGTATCCTTCTTAGAAACTCTGGAACAGTCTCCGAAGGAGCTTCGCGTCGCGTTCAGCCCGACCCTGGGCTATGCGAAAGTGCAAAAGGATCTGATGGAAAGGGTCGAGGAAGGCGTCAAGTGCTTTGAAGACATGGGGCACAGGGTTGACCTGTGGAAGGGCGAGTTTCCGGACGTGGGAGATACCTGGTCCTTTCTCATGAATGCCGAGCTTTACGGGATGCTTCACCAGAGCCTGGATCGAAACCGCAAGGACATGGGAAAGACTCTGGTCCAGGCTCTGGATCTCGCCAAAGGGGTGTGCCTGAGAGAGGAAATAGAGGCGCAGAAAATCAGGACCACGCTGAATCGCGTGCTCTGGGATCTTTTTGAAAACTATGACCTGCTGCTGACTCCCACCATGCCAACGGAAGCTTTTGCAGCCGGAGGTCCGCCTCCCTCTGAAGTGGAGGGCCATCCCATCCGTCTGCTCGACGCGGTCGCCTTCACCTATCCTTTCAACCTATCCGGCCATCCAGCGGCTTCAGTGCCCACGGGTTTCACAAAAAGCGGGCTTCCTGTGGGGCTTCAAATCGTCGGACCACGTCACCGTGAAGACCTTGTGTTGCAAGCAGCCGATGCCTTTGAAAAAAGAAAACCCTGGAACGATCGGTGGCCGGACGTCGCTGCGTAGCCCTCATTCGCCTTCCACTTCCACTGCATAGATGTTCTCGGCCTGAAAGAAGAACTGGCCAATCCGGTACTTCTTGTCAGGCTGAAGGTCCAGGACCACCCTCAGCGTCCGGTTCTCCTTGTGGTAGAANGTCCGTACCCTTTCAATGAACTGACCGTCCGTGGCTATCCGGGACAGTTCGCGTTTCACAGGCGCCGTGTCTTTGATGTCAATGACGAACCGAGGTTTGTCTTCTTCAATGGCAAAGGCAGCGGGCGCAAAAAACTGATTCCCTTGAATCCACACCGTCTCCTTGCCCGGGCTCTTGAGCTTGAAGGTAATCTCCGAAATCACGAGGCCCGATTCTGCTTTCTGGGGAGCCGGTTCCTTCTGCTCCTGAGCCGCCCTCTTCTGATCGGGGGTCTTCAAAGTCCTGATGGAATAATCAGCAAGAAGGCCTTCCTGTTTCAGTCTCTTGGCTTCTTTCTGAGCCTCGTCCCGGGATGGGTAGTTCCCGATGTAGACGACGTACCTTGCCGCTTTTCCGCTTGGCCGCGTCTCCTTCCAGTAGGCGTCGAGCCCCTTTTTCTTTAAGCCCTCCGTTTTCTTTACGGCCTTCTGCATCTCTTTGAAGGTTTCGACCTGGATGGCATACGACGAGGTGGTCTGGCCTGAGACAGGATGAGGCAAAGCCACCAGGGCCAAAAGGATGAGAAAAACGAGCTTGATCATAGTTCTTCGGGTGTGAAGGAGACCACGGAATCGATCTCCTTCTGATTGCTCAAAAGCATAACCAGTCGATCGACCCCAAGAGCAATGCCGGCCGACTCCGGCATGAAAGGGAGACTGCGGAGGAATTTCTCTGGCATGGGGTAGACCGTATGGCCGTTTTGCCCACGTTTAGCCAGTTCCCTCTCAAATCTTGCCCTCTGCTCAACAGGGTCTACCAATTCGGAAAAAGCGTTGGCCAATTCAACACCGGCCGCATAGAGTTCAAATCTCTCTGCAACACTTGGATCGTCCTCGCTCAAGCGCGAGAGCGCAGCCAGGCTGGATGGATACCGGTAGAGGAAAACGGGCTTCGGGNAACCGATGGAGGGCTCAATTTCAAAGGACAGGANCTCATCGAAACGCCCGCTTTCCATGGCCTGCTCCAGAGAGGCTGAAGCGAATCGGCCGAAAGCNTCCTGAACGGTAAGACGGGGCCACGGCCTCCGCAAATCCACAGNCTTGCCCTGAAACTCCAGGACAGGAGGCAATCCGAGTTCCTCCANAACAAAGGCGACCATTTCCTCACACTCGTCCATCAGATCGAGGTAGNCCGTGTCTGCGCGGTACCATTCCAGCAGAGTGAACTCGGGAAGATGGCGGCCGCCTCTTTCTCCGTGCCGGAAGCACTTGCAGATCTGGAATATCTTGGAGTAGCCAGCGGCAAGGAGACGCTTCATGCTCAACTCCGGCGATGTGTGCAAAAAACCTTCGCCTGCCCGGATCGCGTCAATGTGAAGCTCCGGCGCCGGCGCCGGAAGGAGATAGGGGGTCTCGACTTCGAGATAGTTTTTTTCAGTAAAAAAACGCCTGACGGCCTGGAGCAATCCGGCTCGAAGCCACAGGTTCGGCTTCTTGGCAGCTAAGGTCTCCCTTTCCTGCAAAGAGGAAAGATCATTTGACCCGGGTGACATACTCCCCAGTCCGTGTATCCACGGTGATCTTAATTCCTTCCTCAATAAAGGGAGGAACTCGCAGGGTGTATCCTGTTTCAAGGGTCACGGGTTTGCTGTCACCGGCGACGGAATCCCCCTTGGCCCATGGATCTGCACGGGTCACCAGGAGATCGACAAAGTTGGGCAGGGTCAGGCCGATGGGCCTTCCGTCAAAAAGAAGCACGTCCACTTCAAGGTTGTCGATGAGGTAGTTCTTGGCGTCCCCGACCTGATCTGCGGACAGGGCCGACTGATCGTAGCTTTGTAGATCCATGAAATGAAAATGGCCTTCCTGGCTGTAAAGATACTGCATTTTTCGCTGTTCGAGGTTGGCCTGTTCAAAGGAATCCACAGAGCGGTAGGTCCGATCCAGCATGATCCCGTTGATCATGTTTCGGAGCTTGCATCGATAGAGCGCCTGGCCCTTGCCGGGTTTTGTAAACTGGAAATCGACGACAACATAAGGTTCTTTATCAATGAGAATCTTAAGACCCTTTCTCAGGTTGCTGGCGTTATACATGAATCCCGTCCCTTTCTTTGGTCCATCGTTCGCAATCCTTGGGAAATATAGGGAAGAGCTCATTTGATGTCAAGGGCAAACCAAGAGGGAGAAAAAGGCTGGACTCGGGCNANGGGAANNCCTAACTTTGAATTGGCAGGTTGCTGAAAAACGTTCATCTACGGCGTTGCCNTCACCCCTCGTTGTTGCGACGTACTGGACTGTACGTCTCACTCCTCGGGATTTCGGGCGCCTTGTATCTGAGCGTTTTTGAGCAACCTGCGGGGAGGACTTCGCCAGCATCCTGCCAGAATGGTATCTTTTGCCAGTTTTGATCAACAACAAAGGGGGGGTAAGAAGATGAAAGCACGAATCGTTCTTTTGATCGGAATGCTTCTGGCTTTGGTGGGCCAAGGCGCCTACGCGCAACAGATCGGAGATGTTCTCAAGGGACTGCA
>JGI20214J51088_10003349_pt1 | contig 10562 bp, 8 predicted proteins | sample WetSurMetagenome_FD_51088 | JGI IMG/M metagenome (IMG submission 51088) | reverse complement strand
ATTTTCTTTAGTAGAAGTGTTTCCCCGAATTTCAATTTTATCAATTCTATTTTCTTTTCCGCTTTCAATTTTTAGATAAAGATCGGCAAGATTTTCATCGTTGATTGTATCACCGTATACATCTACAGAAGTAATTATTACTTTTGCAAAAGGATGACCTGAGTTTTCGTAACCAATTAATAATTGTTCAATGTTGTTTTCAATTTCATCCTTATTAAATACTTGTCCTTTTAAGAACTCAAACTGATTGATTAGAGATTGATTTGCTGTTGAATCTATTCCGGAAAAAATAATTTTTTGGATAATAACCGGATTGTTTTCATCTACATCCAAAATGATTTTAAATGTTGCAGAATCAGCAGAGATAATCAAATCTGAATTTAGATATTTGTAAAAATAATAACCTGATAATAAAACATTTCTAACAATCCTTGCTTTAACTGAATCCAGAATTCCCGGGAAAATATTTTGATTTAGCCGAACTTCCGACCACTGAAGATACTGCTCATCATCAAAATTAATATTTCCATTAACTTCAAATGAACTGAGCTTTTGAGAAAAAGAAATTGAGGAGATTGTAATCAGAAGTATGATACTATATTTCGTGAGGCGAGTCATCAATTGTTTTCGTTTTTTTTCCAACCGGTAAAATTTCTACTTTATCTTTTAATTTAATAACGTCTTCCGGATTTACATTAGCAACGTCAAAAGTTGCAGCATTCAATCCGGCAACTGCAGTTGAATATTTTAATGAATCTTCAAATACATCTGATTTGATCCAACCATTGATTATCCCTGCAACAAAACTATCACCGCTGCCTGTAGAGTCGATACCATGAATTTTTAACGGTTTAATTTTATAAATGTAATTGAAATTAGAAGCGTAAAAATTATTACTACTATCGGTTAAAAAAGCACGCTTGATATTCTTTGAGTAGAGATGATCCAGGAATTCAATGATAGAGTTTTCGGAATATAGATTTATTCCTAGTGAGGAATTTATTTCTGAAAGATTGTTATGCATCATAGTGGGTGTAGCTTCTATGCAGCTTTGTAAATGCTTACCGTAAGTATCGCAAACAGAAACTTTATCGTACTTATTTGCCAGCTCAATTCCATACGGGATTATTGAATCAGTCTCATCGCATGGAGAACTGCCGGAGAAAACCACAACTTCACAATTCTGGATCATCTTATCCAACTTCGATTTAAACTCTTCAACCTCACTATATAGAATTTTTGGATCTTCGGAAAAATATGTGGTTATTACTTTATCTTTATCTGAAATTACAACCGCCGCGTGTCTTGTTTCAGATTTTGATGGTACAAATGAAAATTCTAATCCTTCTTCCTTTAATGATTCACGAAATATTTTTCCATTTTTTCCGCCTGAAAAAAAGTAGTTGTAAGATTTGACTCCAAACTTTTTAAGCTGGCGGCTAACATTTATTCCTTTACCGCCGGCGGTAGTTTTTGTGATAGGATTTCTGTTTACGCTTCCTATCTTAACTTGTTGATATGTAAATCTATTTTCTAAAAGCGGGTTTAGTGTGATGATTAAAATCATTATTGTGTGTCAGGAAAAGCTATTATTAACTTTTATATCATTAACATTTATTATAAAGGAATAAAACAGTCATTGCGAGGAGTTTACGACGAAGCAATCCTTTGTAATTAATTTGAGAAATTAGATCACTTCGCTTGGCTCGTGATGACAAAAAGATTTTTAAGAATCAATATCGGTATCTATACAGATCACCTGTTAAAGGAGTTACTAACCTGTAATCACCAAAACCTGTTTGATCAAGAAAAACAAAACTTCTGTTCAGATCATAATATTCCCAAACTTCATATGGTTTAGAATCGTATTCAAATGGATGACGATCAATATTATTGGGTGCGCCAAGAATTGTATAAACCATACCCCTGTCGGATCTCCAACCTTCCGAATAGTTTGAGAAATTTTCATTTGAAAATGAGATTCTTCTAAAGTACTCATCAAAAATTTCATTTTCCTCATTATTTGGTGAAGGGTCTTTCTTTTTCCAGAATTCTAAAAACCTTCTAGTCTTTTCCGGAACGGTCTCTCCATCTTCCATTAGACTTAAATCCTCCGGTGATGCAATATAAACTGTTTGCGCAATTGCTTTATCAATATCTGTAATTGCAGATGGTAATCCTTTCCAATGCGAATAAAAAGATTTACTTGAAGCCACGATTAATTTTCCAGTGGAATCAACCAATGAAATATTTAATGTGTAAGTTCCCAGATCAAATGGAAATTCGGTAAGTGTGTATAATACCTGGTTGGTTCCCGGCTTAATATTTCTATCATCAACTTCTTTATGAATAATTTTATTTTCAGAATTAACCACAGTGTATTCGAAAGTTTTTCTCACTTCAATAGAATCTTTTAAATAAACTTCAACATAAAACTTAACTTTATTTTTAGCTGATGGAAAATTCCTGCTGATGTTAGGAATAATTTCATTTTTACCCTGGGTGTTATCAGCTTTTGAAATCAATAGAATATCGCTTAACGAAATTGTTTCCTCAAAAGATTTTACCGGGAAAATGTTTTCACCAATCGCTTCCTGCTTGGAATCTTTATCCTGCAGCATCGTTCTGATAAAATAAGTCCCCGGGGCAAGATCAAATGAGCGTTTACTTAGATTATAATTTTCTTTAGATGTTGCAATATTAAAATCGATTACATTGATTGTTTCATTCCATGTTTTTTCAACAACCAATTTTTTCTTTGTGCTGTCAAATACAGAAGTAGTCATGGAATACTTTGCGGTAAAGCCCTGGCTTGATTTTAGAAACTGAACATTCTTATAGGGAACCTGTACAAAAACATCAACCCGAGATATGCCCGCTTTGTCAGAAGCAAAGCTTAAAAAATCCTGATAGTAAATTGCATCCTTAATATTTTTCTTAGGAGACAGTAAAGGATTTTCCTGCGCAAAACTTGTATTAATAATTATAATTGATACTAAAAAATTAATTATAACTTTCATTTGTCTTTCCTTTCTGTTAACAACACATCACCAAATAAATCATACTCATCGTAATCCTTAATTACAACGTCGTAAAAATTGCTGATTTTAACTTTGTTATTTTTTTTACTTATTAATATTTCTCCATCAACTTCAGGAGCGTCTCTATATGATCTTCCAATATAGAAATCCCCTTCAACAGCTTCAACCAATGTTTTAAGTTTTCTCCCAACAAAGGATTCGTTTTTTTTTAGAGAAATATCTTTCTGTATTTCCATCAAAATATCTTTTCGTCTTTCTTTTTCTTCATCAGGAACAGGATCACCAAGAATAAAGCTCGATGTGTTTTCTTCAACACTAAAAGTAAATGTTCCGATCCGATCAAATTTTATTTCACGAACAAAATCACAAAGTTCCTCAAAATCTTTTTCGGTTTCATTCGGATATCCAACAATAAATGTGGTTCTGATTGTTATATCCGGAATCTCTTTACGAAGTTTGTGTAACAATTTTCTCGTTCGTTCAGCAGTTACTCCTCTTCGCATAGATTTTAAAACATCATCAGAAATATGCTGTAATGGAATATCCACGTACTTGCAAACTTTGGGATTTGTTTTTATTTCTTCAATCAAATCATCCGGAAATTTTGAAGGATAAGCATACATTAATCTTATCCATTCAATTCCTTTTATTTCACTTAGCTTTCTTAATAGCTGAGAGATATTTGTTTTGCTGTCAAGATCTTTTCCGTAATCAGTTGTGTCCTGAGCAATCAATACTAATTCTTTTGTACCTTTTAATGCCAGAAATTCTGCTTCACGAATCAACTCATCCATCGGTTTTGATTTATGCAATCCGCGCATTAAAGGAATTGCACAAAACGAACAGGGATGATCACATCCTTCCGAAATTTTTAAATAAGCCGAGTGTGACGGAGTTGTTAATAATCGCTCACCGAGTAATTCTTTTTTTAAATTGCCGCCAAGTTCTTTAATTATGCCTTCATAATTTTCAGTTCCAAAGAAAACATCCACTTCAGGAATCTCTCTTACGAGATCATCTTTGTATCTTTCCGATAAGCATCCGGCAACGATAACTTTTTTTATCTTACCTTCATTCTTCATAGATACTGCTTCAAGAATTGTACTGATTGATTCTTCTTTTGCAGCTTCAATAAATCCGCAAGTATTAATAATTATTGTTTCAGCTTTGTTTGGATCATCTATCAGTCCAATCTTGTTCAACTGGATTTGTTTCATCAGTCTTTCAGAATCGACTGTATTTTTTGAACAACCAAGAGTTATTACAGAAACTTTACCACTCATAATTTCTTTTTCAAAGTCATCAAGTAAAATATATTAAGTACAAATAAATAATTGGAGATGAAAACAATAATGAATCAAAGCGATCAAATATTCCTCCGTGACCCGGAATTATATGTGATGAATCTTTAACTCCTGCATCGCGCTTAAGTAATGATTCAGCAAGATCACCAATTTGTCCAAACGATCCGATGATAACTCCGATTACGATTGCATCTTTAATTGAAAGAAAATCAAGCACAAGATTCTTTGCTAATATCATAGCAAGGATTGCAAATACAAATCCCAAAATTGCACCTTCCCAGCTTTTTTTTGGACTAACACGAGGAAATAGTTTGTGTTTGCCCAATGCTGTTCCACCAAAGAATGCAGCAGAATCACAAATCCAAATGGACGCAAAGATTGAGATAATTAAATATCCGCCGTGATAATACAGTCCGTCAATGTTGGGATAAAATTCTCTGATGCCGACGAGTGTGCTTCCAAAAATTCCAAGATAAAAAACTCCTAACAATGTTGCACCAAGGTTTTGTATCGCCGAACCATTGTTTCTGAAAAGTTCAAATATCAGCAGCACAATAAAAAAAACAATTAGAAAATGAAACTGGCTAAAGAAAAATTTGTACTGATTCAAAATCAAAAAAATTACTGCAAGCAAACCAAGGTTTACATTTACATTTGCACCTTTTGCTCTTGCCATTGCAGAAAATTCATAAAATGAAATTCCGGCAATGATGAGCACAAAACTTAAAAAATATACTCCGCCAAAGTATGCGAGTAACACTAATGCTGGAATTGCAATAACAGAGACTAATACACGAATAGACAAATTTCCTAATGCCATTATTCCTCTTCATCCGGTTTTGTATTCTTAATTTCATTAATAAAATTTAAAGCCGAGGAAGCATCTTCAGTTTTAACCAAAAGTTTTATCACTGCAAGATCACCTGTAGCCGGAAAGCTGCTGTCTTTTTGGGATAAAATGTTTGATTCGATCTCTGCACTCTCAAGTTCATCTTTCATCATTTGAACATCATACAATTGATCTGAAGTGTAAACAACAACCCAATCATGATCTATTAGTTCTTTAACTAACGGTGTTCCGCAATCAGGACATACTTTAATGCCCTCAACATACTCGTATGTACAATTTGGACAGTATGGCATAATCATTCCTCCTTTACTAATTTTTTAGAAGAATAGTATTTGTTTATTAATATAATCAAACCAACGAATAGAACTGATAAAGCTAAAAACATCATAACATAAGATGAAAGCTCGTTTGGATTAACTGATACATCTGATTTAATAAGTTCATCATCACCAACAATATAATATAGAATTACTGCAGAAAAATTATTAAAAAAATGCAAAATCATCGGTATGATAAGAGTTTTACTTTTATATGCTGCAAATCCCAAAAAAGCACCAAGTATGAATAAAGGAATAAATCCATATGGACTAAAATGATATAAACTAAAAAATAGAGCTGTTACAATTACTGCAAGATATTTTTTTAACTTTAATTCAAAACTTCGTTGAATAAATCCCCGGAACATAGCCTCTTCTGATATTGCCGGAACAACCGCAACAACAATCACAACAAGCACAAGTTCAAAAATGTTTGATGCAGAAAGAAGATTGTCGTAAGTTTTTTCAACCATCTCGTTCATTGAATCAAAAAAACTTTTGGTAGAATTAATAAAATCAGAATTCTTCGCGAAGATCTCCAAATAGTAATTCTGGATATACAAATAACTTTGCAGTAATGGAGAAAGAACTACAATCCCAACTGTAAACAAACCCAATTCTTTCAAATCTGGTTTGCGTATGCGTATTATTTTACCAACATCGGAGTAAATCCATTTTGAAAATAAAAGTGCGGGGAGAAGGATGAATAATATTTGTCCCGCCATTGTCATTAAACGAAGGCTGTTTACCGGAATGGATTCCAGATTTAATCCAAATATTAAAATTGTAAGTAAGGAACCCACAATTTGATATAGAAAAAATCCACCAGCTAATCCAATAAATGCAGCGGCAATTGGCGAGATCTGAAATACCAGATCATCATCAGGATCATAACCAGGTTGATCTTCTTTTCTAATTAAAAGCATTTCATTTGGGTCCTGAACCTCCTGAGTTATCGGATTATTTTCGTCTTTAAATTCTTCCATTAGAATAAAATATGAGTTGAATAATTATGGTTAAAATTACTGATATAAGAAGTGACACTCAAATTTAAATTGTTTGATGAGAAGTGAAAAAAAAGGCTCAGTTGCCTGAGCCTTAATTCTTAAATCATAATTCTTAATTATTTAATAAGAGTCATTTTTCTTACCTGAAGAAAATCACCTGCCTGCAGTTTGTAAATGTACATTCCGCTTGGCAGAGTTGATGCATCAAAGATTATTTCATAATTGCCTGCTTCCCGAGATTCGTTAACTAATGTTGCTATTTCTTTTCCTAATACGTCATATACTTTTAACGTTACAAATTGTCTACTGCTTATTGCGTACTGAATACTGGTAGTCGGGTTAAACGGATTTGGAAAATTCTGTTCTAAGCCAAACTCTGTTGGTTCCATAAATGAAACTTCTACCGTGTTTGAGTATTCAAACGATCCATCGTTATCAATTTGTTTTAGTCTGTAAGAGTATGTGCCTGAAGTAACAGTTTTATCTTCATAGGTATAGCTATTAGGAGAACTGGTTGTGCCATTTCCATTTACAAATCCAATCTTCTCCCAACCTCTCCCGGCTTCGCCACCCTCTCCTTCATAAGGAGAGGGACGGGGTGAGGTTCTTTCAACTTCAAACCCATAGTTATTCAACTCAGTTGCAGTAATCCAATTTAACACGACTGAATTATTAATTACGGAAGCTGTAAAACTTGTTAGCTCAACTGGCAATGGCGGAATAACTGAGAGCGTAGCAGTCTTTAATACAATATCGTTTGATGGATCAAAAATTATATTATTTGGCTGCCTGGTAAAATTCCAGATAAACATCTGATTATTTGAATCATTCATAACCCTGATTGTGGTATCTGCACCGGTAGTGAAAGATAATTTTATTTCTATGGGCATTTTATGGAATGAAGAATTAGTTTGTGTTTGTCGTGCTACAAATCCAACTTCCCAATTTCCGCCGGATAAATTTGAAAACCAATATTGATTCTGATATGTTGGATGATTAGGTTGAAATATCCAGGCATCAAAAAACCAGCTTAAATCCTCACCATAAGCTGTGCTCATATGATCTTTAAAATCGGATATAACTGCACTTTTATATTTTAAGTTTGGATCATTTGCATAACTGTATAAGCCATCAAAGAAATCAGCATCTCCCATCACATATCTTAAAAGGTGAAGTACACATGCCCCTTTCATATATGTAATCGCATAATTAAAAAGTGTATTTACATCCGGAGTAACAATTGCCCAACTTGGAACCGAGATTGCCCAACCTGGATTACTGTTCATATAAGTTGATGCGTCATTCAGAATATCATTTTTGTATGATGAATATCCATATAGATGTTCTAACCACAATGCTTCTGTATAAGTAGCAAAACCTTCATTCAACCAAATATCAGCCCAGGTTGCACAGGTTATCATATCACCAAACCATTGATGTGCAAACTCGTGAGAAATCAATCCTTCATCCCAGCAATTTGGACACAAGCTGGTGAGAGTTTGATTTTCCATTCCACCCCAGACAAACTGATTATTTAATGTTGCAAAGCCGTTTTTTTCAAATGGATGCTCACCAAATAATTCTGAATAAGCCGTCATCATCTGGGGCACTTTACTTTTCATTGTATTTAACGAACCAACATTTTCTCCCTGGTTCCAATAAAACCGAATAGGGACTAATATATTTGGATCAGATATCTTAGGCCAGTAAACAATATCAAGATTGTAATTTACTTTCCCGGTTATTACCATAAGATATGTTGCAACATTATCGTTACTAATCCAGTTATAGTATATAGTATCTACATTTCGGGTTGAATCTGCAAGTCGACCATTCGAGCCAAGCTTTACTGTAGCCGGAACTCGTACAGTCAAATCAAATGTAGCTTTGTCCGAAGGTTTATCCCAGCAGGGCAGCCACTTTCTTGCACCTTCCGGTTCGCAATCAGTAAAGAAAAATCCGTTGCTTACATACACTGCGCCGTCAGAAACATTATTATGCCTGTAAAAAATTTTAACCTGCGCAGTTTCTCCAACATTATAAGTTCTGTTCAGGTTTATTGTAAGTATGTTTGAGGAGTGAGTAAATGAAACACCTGCTAATCTAACCGAATCAATAACCAATGAGGTATTAACAGCATTAAGCTTAATTGAGTTTAAAGTGGAATCTACCTGGAAGGTTAGAATTACGGAACCTGCAAAATTTTTGGGGTAGGGAGAAATAAAGCAATTGTAGATATCCAGATTTAATTTATAATCGAGTGCATTGTAGGAATGCTGAATATCCGCCGTAATACCAAAAGCCGGATCAATATTTAAAGAATGAATTTTATTTTGAAAGCAAAACTCCGATCCTTTACCTGTTGAGGGGAAATCCTGTGCAAATAAAATTTGTGAGGAAAGTACCAAAGAAAGAAAGCCCAATAAAAAAATTTTCATAAATATACCTTTGTCAAAATGGAAGTTGTTTATAGATCAAAGTTATGATTGTTTGCAACTAATATAAATAGCTTATGCTAATTAGGGAAATTTAATTTTTGTGTTTTATTTTCTAAGCAATTGGTAAACTGTAAATAAGTGGTCGGTTTAAGCAATGAAGGAGATTGTACGGCTATAAATGCAAAACAACAATTAGGCTGTCCGAAAAGTAATGTCTTAAGTTATTGGGTTTTAAGTTTACTTTTTCGGACAACCTTTTAATAAAAAATAATTACTTACGTGTATAACTAATTTCCATAGATTTCATTTCACCGGCACCCATATCCATAAACATTTCAAATTTTGAATGATCTTTATCAATTATTGTAACAACTTCTCTTACCTTCATTTTATTTCCCATTGGGTCCATAGTTTCTCCCGTATAATTGCAGGTATTAGTGGTCTTATCGTAAGTTCCTTCAACATACATTACACCCGTACCCATGTTATCATACCAACTTGAGAAGAAAACTTTTTTAACATTATCGTAACCTGTAACTTCCATTCCATTGAAAGGCATGCCCATCATATTACCGCTGAATTTGCCGACAATATATCTGCCATCAAAAATAGATTCATATTTAGCTGTGCCTTTTGAAGTCTGAGGCGGCTGACTTGGATCCATCCACATAGTAATATCTCCATCCCATTCTCCTACCACATTTGCGAGCATTTCGTGTTCAGGACCCGGCGTCATAGCCTTTTGCCATTCTTTCATCATAGCATCCTGATCCTGAGCAAAGGCAGTAATTGAGAATAAAACACCGACGAACATAAATACGAACTTAGAGAAGTATTGCATAGAGCCTCCTGTAAAAAAAATTATAATGATTTTATTTTCTAATAACTGCATACACAGAAAAGGTAGGAGTTAATTAGTTATTCGTTTGGAACATAATCTGCAGAACATCAATTGTCAATAGCCCACATATATTTAAATTTATTTTAAATTGATAAAAATCCCCGATGTGGAATATTGCTAATGAAATATGAGGAAATTTGAAAAAAAATTGCAATTAAAAGTAAACTGAGGTATTGGTAAAGCAGAGTGTAATTATTTAAATATCATAATTATTGTGTCGAGTCGTATGGCAGCGATATATATAGTTTTCCAAGATCGGAGAGTTCACCATCATTCTGTGTAAATAAGTATGTGAAATGGTTATCCGGAAGGGTTCCGCGACCGTAAAACCAGGCATACCGGAATACATCACTTCGGCTTTCACAGATTGCTACCATTTCCGACATTTGTACTGCTTGTTTTGCATAAGAATTAATTTGCGGATTCCAGTTAGCCATTTCAGTAATCCAAATCTTTTTGTTGTATTTATTTAGTCTATCAAGCTGAGAGCTTAGCCCGTAATCGTACCAATGAAAAGCAAGATAATCTATCTTTGGTGGTCTTCCATTATTTGCAGATTTATACTTCACATAAAATGAATCCAACCAAACAACAGGATCCGAATAATTAGTCATCGTTCCCCATGTCATGGCAGGACCAACAAGATAAACTGTTCTGCCGCTTGCCGCTAAATCGCTTATTACCTGTTCATATTTTATCCAATC